>Ga0181590_10004129_pt1 | contig 12101 bp, 11 predicted proteins | sample 071ome_34_FD_132446 | JGI IMG/M metagenome (GOLD analysis project Ga0181590, IMG submission 132446) | Coastal salt marsh microbial communities from the Groves Creek Marsh, Skidaway Island, Georgia - 071411BT metaG (megahit assembly) | ecosystem: Environmental > Aquatic > Marine > Intertidal... | reverse complement strand
TTTCCTCCAAGGCTTATATATGAAAATAGTGGAATCAGCATCCATGATTTAAGTTCGTTTTTACAACTTGTACATTTAGATCGTCTTTTTGTTACAATGTTAGTTTCTAAACCAAAAACTAAGCTACTGAAGTAACTTCCAAGGAATGTTCCAATAAAGAATAAATAAAAATAACTTATCATTGAATTTAATATTATTACAATTAGATTAACAAAAATTTATGTTGAATTCGATTCTATTTTGTATTTTTGGATTGCCGAATTCTAACATAAAACTCTAATTAATATTTTTTAATTTGATGATTTCGTTCGTGAATTTATTTGTGTATTTTTTATCATTATGTGTTTGCGAAATTTTCAAACCTTTCTCTAAGTTTTCTAATGCTAAATTTAGATCATTGTTTTTTATGAGTAATTTAGATTGATTGAAGATAGCTGGATAAAAGTTAGGATCTAATTCAAGTGCTTTAGTGAAGTTTTTACTTGCGTCTATGCTGTTATTTAGATTAAGGTAACTTAATCCAAGAAGGTTGTAGTAATTAGGAGAGTTTGAATTTAGTTTTTCTAGATTTTTTACTAAGATGTAAGCTTTTTGTAAATCTTTAGATTGATTGAAATAAATATCCAATAAATATTCTATTGTTTTAAGGTCTTGCGGGTTTAAAAGTAAATGTTTCTCTAAAAAAATTGCAGCTTGTTGGTAGTTTTTAAGGTTGTAATAGTTTTGTCCTTGGAGTTTGATTTTTTCCATTTGAAAATTTTGATCTTTAACCTTGTCTAAGTGTTTTAATGATTCTTGGAAATTATTTTCTTGATAATTTAAAATTGCTAAATAAAAATTAATATTTTGATTATAAGGATCAATTTTTTTGGATTTGTTTAAAATTTCTAAGGCTTCTGTGTAGTTTTCACTTAAAATATAGCAATAGCTTAGAAGTAAATAGCTGTTATGAGAGCTGGCATCATTTTTAATTGCATCTAATATCAAGCTTCTTGCATAGTGAATGTATTGATCTTTGATTAATGTTTTTGCCCAAAGGTTGTATAGCATGTTTATATTTCCATCTTTGAATGTTTTATAGTAATCAAAGTCGTTTTTAAGGTTTGAAATTAATGAATTGCTTAATAAATAGTCGCTAGTAAATAGATTTTCGATTTCTTTGAAGTTATTTTTTTTCGATAAATATATAATATAATGAATAACTTGATTTGGATCGTTGAGGTTTAATTTATATTGGTTTGCTTCAAAATAATCTAATTTATTTAAAATTAAGTTTAATTGTATATCTAAATGAGTATTAAATTTATTAAAATCTGAAAAATTTGCAGCTTTTTTTAGATTTTCGTAAGCTAATTGATTTTGATCTTTTAACAGAAATATATGACTAGCTACTAAGTATGAAAGTGAGCTGTTTGGATTTTCTTTGTATAAACTATCTACTAATAGCAAAGCTTTTGAAGTTTGATTATTTTTAATGTAATTGTGAATTGAATATAAAATTGATTTGGAATTTTGATTTGTATTTTGAGTATTGTAAATAGTAGATGTTTTTTGACTTTCTTGAGTTTGTTGTATCTCAAGAGAGTTTGTTTTTATTTGTTTTGCAAAGTCTGGATTTAATGAATAAAAAATTGTTGCTACTGTTAAAACTAAGAAAGCTTGTGATGTTAATAGAAATTTTAATTTTCTGTTCATTTTTATATTTTTGATTTGTGTATATAATAATATAAATTGAAAAAAAAATATATGAGAATTTTAGGAATTGATCCCGGGTTTGATAGAGTAGGGGTTTGCATTTTGGATAAAGTTGATAATCATTATAAATATGTATTTAGTTGTTTAATTTCTACTGATAAATCAATGTCTTTGTATGATAGAGTTTTAGAAATTGCACAAGATTTAGATGAAATTATTAAAGAGTTTAAACCCGAAAAAGCAGTTATTGAAAAAGTCTTTTTTAGTAAAAACCAAAAAACTGCTATAGATGTAGCTCAAAGCAGGGGGGTGATTTGTTATCAATGTGTTAAAAATGGAATCGAAGTAATTGATGTTTCACCAAGTCAAATGAAACTAGCAGTTACTGGAGATGGTAGTGCTTCTAAGGATCAAGTAAAGCAGATGGTATTTAGACAGTTGAAACTTAAGGCATCTGGAAAAGTGATTGATGATAGTATTGATGCTATAGCTATGTGTTTAATGCTTTGATAGCATTGTTTTTATTGTTTCAATGCATTTGACAGGATATTTTCCAATTGCAGTTTCGTTTGAAACTAAGAAGCTTCGAACTGAGTTTGTAATTGCAAAATACATATCTGTTACCTCTGCTCTTGAGGGTCTTGGGTTTGAAATCATACTTTTAAGGACTTCTGTGGCATAAATACAAGGTATTTTTTCTTTTTTAGCTTTTTCGATTATTTTTAAGCTAGTTTTAGGTAGCATAAAAAGGTCAGTTTCAACTCCAAGATCTCCTCTGGCAATTACTAGGTAGTCACTTTCTTTTGTGATTTTGGCTAAGTTGTTGATTGCTTTTTGTGTTTCAATTTTTGTAAATATTGTAGAGTTTTCAGGTAAAAGCTTTTTTGCTGTTTGAATGTCACTAGCAACATTAACAAAGCTTAACATGAAATTTGAAATATTATGACTTTCTGCTAGTTCTAAAAAGCAAAGATCTTTTTCTTTGATGATTGGAATTTTAAGGTTGCTTTCAATGAAGTTTAATCCGTTTTCCGCTTTAATTTCACCGTAAACAAGGTACTCGCATTGAATGATTTTTTCGTCAATGTTTATTTTTTGAACTTTAAGTTTAATTTCACCGTCTTTAATATAGATTACCTGTCCTTCTTGGATTTGTTCGTAAACTTCTTTAATGTTTATAGAAAAACTATTTCTTAAGTTTTGATCTGTAATATATACATTTTGTTTTGAGTTTAATTCATTTACTTTTTCAATTCTAAATTTTGGACCTGGTAAATCAATTATGATTTGAGTATTTGTATTTAGATTTTTGTTAGCTGCTTCTATGTAAGATATCAATGTTTTGTGGTCTGAAATAGTTCCATGAGACATATTGAGTCTAAAATGCGTTGCTCCAGCTTTGATTAATTCTTTAATGGTTCCAATATCATGTGAGCTTGGACCTAAGGTTGCTATGATAATTTCTTGCATAGATTGAAAGTTACTAGTAGTTTTTTAACATTTTTTGCTGTATTTATAAAAAATTTTTTCTTGACGTATATTTTTATAATTTTAAAAAAGCCCTGAATTTAGGGCTTTTAATTTATTTTACGGTTACACTTTTTGCTAGGTTTCTAGGTTTGTCTGGGTTGTATTTGTTTAGGTTTGCTAAGTGGTATGAGAAAATTTGTAAGGGGATAGTGTAGGCCATTAGATTTCCTTCTTTGCAATTTGGAACTTTAATGTATTCATCAAAAACTTCCGATTTGTTTTCAGATAATCCTATTATTACTCCTCCTCTGGATTTAATTTCGTGAGCACTTGTTAAGACGTCGTTTTGGTTGCAATCTTTGGGTGCGATTGCAATAACTGGAGTCCCTTTTTCAATCAAGGCTATTGATCCGTGTTTTAGTTCTCCAGCCTGAAAAGCTTGAGTATTAATATAACTTAGTTCTTTGATTTTAAGTGCTCCTTCTAGTGCAACTATGAAGTTGTATCCTTTACCAATAACGAACATGTGTTTATGCTTGTAAAACTTTTTAGCGATATTGATAATGTGATCTTCAAAGCCTGGATTTAACATGTCATTAATTAAAGCTTGGTTTTTGATTAGTTCGTTGAGTCCTATTTTTTGTTTATCTATACAGCTATATGCAGTTAAGATTAAGATAGCCATTTTTGAAGTTGTACTTTTAGTTGAGGCTACTGCTATTTCGGTTCCTGCTTTTACCGGAATAGAAAAATCACAAATTCTAAACATTGTTGAGTTTTCGTTGTTTACAATACAAGCTGTGCTTGCTCCTTTAGATTTTGCAATTTCAAGAGCTTCAATTGTGTCTATTGTTTCACCACTTTGCGAAATGCCAATTACGATTGTGTCTTTGTCGATAAAATTTTGAATCGATTTAAATTCGCTAGAGATCTCAAAGTCAGTTTTAAGGTTTGCAATGTCATGAAAAATGTATTTGCTACTTTGCCCAACAAAGGCTGAGGTTCCACATCCTATAAAGTAAACCTTTTTTTTCTTTATAATTTGATTTGCTAGATTTTGAATTGATTCTTTATTTGTTTCGATAGCTCTTTTAATAGTGTGTTTTTGCTCCATGATCTCTTTGAGCATGTAATGCTTGAAGTTTTCTTTGTTAGTAGTTTGGTCTTCAGTTTCTAGTTGGATTTCTTTCTTTGTGATTTCTTGTAAGGATTTCATAGTAAAGAATCTGCATTGTTGATCTTTTTCTTGATTGATATAAGCAATTTGACCATCGTCTATATATGAAACTATATTTGTGATTTCAAAAAAAGCAGGTGCATCTGATGAAATAAAGATTGTGTCTTGGTCTTTTCCGATTATTAATGGAGATCCTTGTCTTGCTCCAATCATTTCTTTGGTTTTTGAGTTGAATGCTACAAAGGAGTACCTTCCTGTTAATTTTTTACAAGTTTTATTAACTGCATTTAAAAAGTCGTTTTGTGTTTTTAATTCTTCTTGAATTAAATTACTTATGACTTCTGTGTCTGTTTGAGATTGAAATGTATAATTTTTATTGATTAACTGATTTTTTAGTTCTTGAAAGTTTTCAATGATACCGTTGTGAACAACTACGATATTTGAATCGTTTGATAGATGAGGGTGAGAGTTTTCTTTGCTAACTTTTCCGTGTGTTGCCCATCTTGTGTGAGATAAAAAGTATTTCGTTTTTAGTTCGTTTTGAAAAGAGAATTTCTCTACTTCTCCGATCTCTTTTATGAGATTTGTTTTATTATCGTTGATTTGAAATGCTCCGAATGAGTCATATCCTCTATACTCAAGTTTTTTGAGTCCGTTTAATCCTATGTTTGAGTTTATTTCCTTCTTGGAAGAAAAGCAAAAAATACCACACATGATATTAGGGTTACATAAAATCAATCTACATGGTTATTTTTAAGCAGTCAAAGTACTGATCTTGACAGAATTAAACTTCTAAAGTGTTGCAGTTTATTAGTTTTGAGTCTTTTATGTAGTAAATGTTCTCTAATCTAATTCCATATTTTTCTGGAATGTAAATCCCAGGTTCTATTGTAAATACAAGGCCGTCTTGGATTTTAGTTTTTTCTCCAAAAAATGGTTTTTCATGAACTTCAATTCCGATTCCATGCCCAAGTGAGTGTGGGAGGTTAATATTGTTGAGTTTTTTATATTCTGCTCTAGCAAATCTATCTATGTCTTCTAGGGTTTTAAAATTCTTAAAGTTTTCTTCGAACTTATTTATTAAATTTTTTAAAAATTCGTAATGTTTGAGGTAATCTTTATTCTTAGATTTTATAACTCTTGTCATGTCAGAGCAATAATCTTTAAACTTAACACCCATGTCTATTAAAACACAGTCACCGTCTTTGTATTTTTTGCTTGTAGGGCTATGATGAATGTTTGCGGAATTTTCAGCAAATCCAACGATTGGTTCAAAAGATACTTCTGAGTTTGATTGAATGGCTTTTGTTTTAATAATGTTTGCAATTTCTAGCTCTGAAATTCCTGGTTTAAGGTGTTTAATTGCTTCTTGGTAAATTTTTTCATTTAAAATTTGGGATTCTCTGATGTTTTTTATTTCTTCTTGGCTTTTTATTTTTCTTTGCTCTAAAATCGGATTTTCTTTAAGTTCTTTAAATTCAATTTTTTTAAATAATTTTTTGAAAATTTTAAGTTTTCCTACTGTAATATCCATACTCTCAAAATGGATTTCGCTCAAAGGGTTTTCTTGTAAGAATTCCTGGATGGTTTCTTTGAGATTTGTGTAAATCCAAACTTTGAACTCTGGGCACTCTTTGCTTGCGTGTTGATATCTTGGGTCAGTAAATAGATGATTTTGACTGTCGGTGATAATTACAAACATGTTGCTGTAATTTTTGTTTGTAATGTATTTTAAATTACTTTTGTTTGTTATTAATGTGCCTTTCATTAGTGATAGGTTAATTTGAATTGGTTTTGAAAATAGTAGCTTTCTAGCATTTTATTTGAGTGTATGTTGAATTCAAGATCAAGTAGTTCTGGGTAGGTCTGTCTTGTAATGCTTATTCTGTATGCTTCAAAGTCTTCTGGATATAAAATATTTGGTAGATCTGAAGTGCCTAGGATCTTATATGCTATTGATTTTAGGTAAAAGTGTATTCTGTTGATTTTCCTTTCTGGAATAAATTCCATTGCAGGTAATAGACTTAAAGAACTTGTTTCTAGGTCATATGCGTGATCAGCTTGAAAATGAGTAAGAGTCGAAAGTATTCCAAGGTGTTTGAAGTTGAATGATGCAACAAGTCCTTCTAAGTTTTTTATTATGAATAAAAGTTTTTGGAGTTCTAGAAACTTTTCAAAGTTTAGATTGTCACTATCCTGCAATAAATTAAGTTGAAAATTTGATTCTTCAACATGGTCTAGTATTTTTTGATTATGTTTTTCTATTGTAAATCTTCTTAGTGGGTGAAAGATTTTAGTTAGTATTTCTAGTCTTATGTAACCTTGAATGTTTTCATTTAAAAAATTATACCCGATTAATTCTTCTTTAAGAGTCTTTTTTTTAGGATTTATAGAACTTAAATCCATGGATAATTGTAGGTTTGGGACTTGTTTTTCCATTAACTTTGTTATAAGGTCTTATTATAAAGTTTTTTATTCTAATAATCTATATAAAATGTTTTCAGACGAAGCTTCAGTTAAAGTTAAAGCCGGTAAGGGAGGGGATGGACTAGTTTCATTCAGACGTGAAAAATTTGAACCATGGGGAGGTCCCGATGGTGGTAATGGCGGAAGCGGTGGAAATATCCTTTTTGAAGTAGATTTAAATTTAAATACTTTATCTGATTATCTATCTACAAAACATTTTGAATCTTCAAATGGTACTGGTGGTGGAAAGAAAAATTGTGCCGGAAGAGCTGGAGAAGACTTAATATTAAAAGTTCCATTAGGAACTAAAATTATGGATTCTTTAACAAAAGAATTAATTTTTGATTTAAATGAACCAAATACCCGGGTGATGGTAGCAAAAGGTGGAAAGGGGGGATTTGGAAATGCTCATTTTAAGACTTCAACCAGACAGGCTCCAAAGTTTGCTGAATTAGGTGAAGAAGGACAGGAATTAGAAATTGATTTAGAGTTACAACTTGTTGCAGATTGTGCAATTATTGGAATACCTTCTGCGGGTAAGTCTACTTTGATTTCTGTTATATCAAATGCAAAACCTAAGATTGCTGATTATCCTTTTACAACTTTAATTCCCAACTTAGGTGTTGTTAAGCTATCTGAGTTTGATAAAAATCAAGATGGAAGTTTTGTAGTTGCAGATATTCCAGGTTTGATTGAAGGAGCATCAGGAGGAAAAGGTCTAGGCATTCAGTTTTTAAGACATGTGCAAAGAGCTCCGATTTTAATTCATTTAGTTGATATTTTAGATGATAATTTTATTGAAAACTATTCAGTTATAAATAACGAATTAGAAAAATTTTCTTCTGAATTGGCTACAAGACCACAGTTTTTAGTGTTTAATAAGATTGACGCAATTGACGAAGAAGAATTGAATTTTAAATTAGATGAATTTTTTGATAAGTTTCCAAAATTAAAAGAAAAATATTATTGTATTTCTGCGGTAACTCACAAGAATTTAAACTCTTTAGTTTTTGATCTTTATGATTTTATTGTTGAGCATAGAAAAAATATTATATCTGAAATTGAAATGAATGATGTTGATGCTGAGGTTACAACTTATACTCCTCATCTAAAAAATCCTAAGGCCTTTACTGTTGAAAAGGTTGGTGAAAAAACACATGTTGATCAATTTATGGATAATGAATACTTAGCTGCTATTTTTGAAATTAAGTGTCCACGTCTAGAGCAAATTTCCAATATGACTGATTATGCTAATCGGCAAGCTCTAGCTAGAGTCTATGATGTTATTAATAAACTTGGAATCAATAAAGATTTGCGTAAAGCAGGAATTAAAGTGGGGGATATTATCTTAATTGATTCAAAAGAGTTAATATATAGAGGAGAATAATTTTTTTATTATGAAAATAATATTTGGACTTGGAAATATTGGTGATAAGTATTTTAAAACTAGGCACAATATTGGTTTTTTGTTTCTTGATTATTTAAAGCAAAAATTAAGTTTTTCAGATTTTTCTTTGAAATCAAATTTAAAAGCTTATATTAGTGAAGGTTTTTTAGATGGAGAAAAAGTTATTCTAGTAAAACCTACAACTTATATGAACTTATCAGGGGATTGTGTTGTTTTAATTATGAATTATTTTAAGTGTAGTTTAGAAGATATCTTAGTAGTATTTGATGATATTGATTTAACTTTTGAAGATGTTAGATTTAGATCTAAAGGGTCAAGTGGTACACATAATGGAATGCGAGATATAATTTTAAAAGTAAAAGATCAAAACTTTTCTCGATTAAAGCTTGGGATTGAAGTTGAAGGAAGAATGGCTAAATTAAGCGATTTTGTGTTAAGTGACTTTCATAAATCTGAGTTGGATAAGCTTTCTGAGATATTTGAAAGAGCTTTGGATTCAGTGAATGAGAAGTTTTTTAAAAAATAACTTGCATTTTTAGTTTATTTTGACTAGAATTTGATGGAAATTTATTAAATTGTAAAACATGTATTTCGTAGTAGAATTTGCAGGACATCAATACAAAGTTAAAAAAGGTGATGTATTGACTGTTAATAATCAAAACGTTGAAGAGTCTAAAACTATTAAATGTGATAAAGTTTTAGCTAAATTTTCTGAAGATGGTAAAACTGTAGAACTTGGAGCTCCTTACGTTGAAGGATCTGAAGTAACTTTTAAAGTTTTATCTAATCAAAAAGGTAAGAAAGTTAGAGTTTTCAAAATGAAACCTAAAAAAAGATACCGAATTAATAGTGGTGCAAGACAACATGAAACAACTCTAGAAGTTACTGCTTGTAAATAAAAATCACCCACCTGAGAGTGGGTTTTTTTAATGAAAAAAAATGGATATTTATAAAAATATTGAAATCTTAAAGTTAAATGGTATTAAGGCAATCGTTTTTGATTTTGATAATACTATTAGTTCCACTAATAAAAGTTTATATGAAGTTTTAAGCAAGCTTTTTAAATTTGAGTTTGGTGTTGATTTAAAAGAGTATGAGGTGATGGAAGTTTTAAGAATGAATTCACATTTGCTTGAAATGTTTGAAGCTATTTTGAGTTTAGATTCTTTGAAAAATATCTCTATTTCTGCAAACGAGCTTTATGAATTGTTTAAGTCTAAATACTCTGATTATGATTATTACACTGAATACGATTTCAAGAAGTGGTTCTGTGAGTTAAAAAAAATTGGTGTTAAGATTGCCATTGTTTCAAATCGAAGATTTGGTTTAAAAGAAAGATTGCAGCAGTTGGGGTTTGATTTGAATGATTTTATAGCAGTGATTTCTCAAGAAGATGGTTTTGCTAAAAAGCCTGAACCTGCAATGTTTATGCATGTTTTTAATAAGCTATCTAGGGATGGTATCAAGGCTAATCAGGTTTTAAGTATAGGGGACCATGTTACGGACTTTAAAGTTTCAGCTGTATTAAGGTTTCATTTTTTTGCATATTGTAAACATACATCTTTAAAAGAAGAATTTGTTAATTCTGGACTTGATTCGAATTTAATATTTGATAACTGGAATGATTTCAATCACTTACTTGAGTACAATTTTAGACAATCGTAAGCTTATCTAAAATTTTTTGAAGTTCTTCTGGTAATTCGGTTGAAATTAAGTGATGTTCATTATTAAAATCAAATTCTAAACTTGCAGCATGAAGGAATTGTCTCTTTAATCCAATTTTTTTAAAGTCTTGATTGGTTTTTTGGTTTCCGTATTTTTGATCTGCAACTATAGGATGATCGATTGCTTGCATATGTACTCTGATTTGGTGAGTTCTTCCGGTTTCGATGTTTACTTTTAGTAAACTGTAGTAGGTGTCTAAGTATTTGTAGTTTTGAATCACTTCAAAGTGAGTTACAGCAGGTTTAGCGTCAAAGTGACTAGAGATTGTCATTTTTGTTCTCTCTTCGTGGTGTCTTTTTATAGGGGAGTTAATTGTACCTTTTTGTGTTTTTGGTACATTTTGTACTAGGCAGAAATATGTTTTAGTGATTTTTTTGTCCGAAAATAGATTTGAAAGTTCAATGTGTGCTTTGTCGTTTTTAGCTATTAACACTATTCCACTTGTATCTTTATCTAATCTGTGTACAATTCCGGGTCTAATTGGAGCTCCGATTGTTGATAATTTAATTTTGTTTCCGATTAAAAGATCAACTAAAGTTCTATCTTGGTTAAGATTAATATCGTTATGAACTGATAAGTTTGCTGGTTTGTTGATTGCTAAAAAATCTTTATTTTCATATGCAATGTTAATATTTCCTTGAATTCCTTTTTGAGTTTTTATATCTGGAAATTCAATTGTGATTTCGTCATTTAGAGTTAGTTGGTATTTCTTAGAAACTTTTTGATTGTTCACTAAAATGAAACCATCTTTTATTAGATTTTGAATTTGGTTTCTAGATTTCTCTAAATTTTGTGTAAGGTATTGATCGATTCTTTGGTTGAAATCGTTTTCGTATATAATTTTCATGACTAAATTTTACCTTTTTTGTCAAATAATGCAAATTTTTATTTGTTTACTTTTAATTTAATTCGCACTGTGATTTCCTTTGGTTTGACAAAGTTTGTTTTTGATGTACTCTATCGTTAGAAATTAAATGTAATTATGTCAATAAACAAATATAATAATATGTTGCCTTCAGTCGAGGCTAATAAAGCTTTATCTTTACAAGAGGATAAAGCATTTGATATCTCTAAAAGATTTTATAAAAGATTTAGTTCAAAAAAATTAGGTTTGGATTTAATTATTAAGAAATTTGGTTTAGAGCTAGATTTATCAAATTTAGAAGAACTTAATTATGATCAGTGTTTAAATGCTGTAAAGAGTTTAGTTTCTATCAATAATGCTGAGCTTAATGCTGAAAATTTAAATGATTCGGTGATTGGTTTGTCTTCTATGTTAGCTTTATCAAGGTTTAAAGGTTTTGATTTTAGTCATTTGTTGGAGGATGTAGATTTTACTCCAGTTTTGTATTTATCTAATATATTAACTGATTCAATTATGATTCCTATGGGTTACCCTTCGGTTAATTTGAATTTAAGGAATCAATTTTTAAACTCTATTTTAAGTGATGATGGTGTTTTATATAATTTTTTCAATGAATTGGTTTTACTGTATTCTGTAAATAAGAAGTTGTCCTTATCTTTATTGAGAGAGGTTCTGCATGAGTATCAATCAAGTTTTGCTGAACATGGTTATTCTAATATTTCAGATTACAAGCTAGGTATGTTATCTTTTTTACCTGATTTAAAACTATTGTTTACCGAAGCTGTAGAATTTAATTTTTATAGAGCTTATCCTTATCGTTTTTCTGGATCTCAGCCGATTAATCTTAATGCTGCAATGTTAGACTTTGATTTTCCAAGTGCTAAAGAATTACAAGATATATTTGAGAATCATGATTTGAATAGGTTTTCATACAATTTTTCCTTAGATGGAATGTCTTCTTATGATTTAGATTATGTGTCTTATGCAGAACTTGAACAAAAATATACGTCAGAGAAAGTACATTCATTTGAATCTAAAATAGTTGAGATTGTTCAGGATTCAGTTGTTTTATCTCAGTTGATTTATGCTCCAGATACTGATTTTGATTTAGCTAATGATTATCGGGATGAAAGATTTGGTCTTTTACATGATTTGCTTTCTGAGTTATTAGACAATAATTATTTTGGTTTTAAGTCGAAAAAAAATAAGTTTTCTTTTTTACCTACTTATATAAAAAGTTATTATGGTTATATTAATGAATTTTTAAGTCCGTTGAACAAACAATTATATACATT
>Ga0181590_10004128_pt1 | contig 12102 bp, 9 predicted proteins | sample 071ome_34_FD_132446 | JGI IMG/M metagenome (GOLD analysis project Ga0181590, IMG submission 132446) | Coastal salt marsh microbial communities from the Groves Creek Marsh, Skidaway Island, Georgia - 071411BT metaG (megahit assembly) | ecosystem: Environmental > Aquatic > Marine > Intertidal zone... | reverse complement strand
TTATCGTCGTCGGTACGACGAATTGTCCTCGGGAACATTTGGCTCGAACGTTGAATGTCTGCTCTGTCACGAACCTCTCGGCGGTTTGGATGTCGACGACGCACGTGTCAAGCTCACGTACGCTTGGTACGCGTGCGCGTCGTCGCACCATTACCACACGCAATGCATAGAATCTTCCGAGCGAACGCGAGCAGATTACTGCTGTCTCGCGTGTCGTGCGGCGAGATTCGAAGTTGCGACGGGTTAAACAAACCCAAAGGTGACGAGTGTCGGTCGCCGTCTGACACGCACCATAAAAGGGCAAATGATTCAACTCCAATTCCATCCCTGATTCATTCATTAGTTGCTGCACGCATAAGCATTATCGAGTGTGTTTCTTCCACGAGCGTGGACGACAAAAGAATAGAGCAAAACATATTCTCACATCCGACGCCATCTGATTTGATGCATCGGTCGCTGTACTCATACTTCGATCGCGAGTGTTGCACTCGCGTGGGCGCATAATTGATTCATTCATACCGGTACCGCATTTATGACAACAAATTTCGTGACTGTATCATTCACCATTCCACCATTATTTCACTCTTCATGTAATACCACTTGGCCGCGAAAAACTAAATTTAGAACTTCATAACGCGACTCTCTCGCGTGATCCGAGTGCGCGCGCCTCGGGCAGCGTCGACCGAGATGGCGTCGGTGGAAACGGCAAAACCGACGACGTCCCGTAGGCTGGGGTACGTTTTTCCGTTAAGCCCGCGTCCGAACCTTCGACATGGAAATACATCCATCACGCTCGCTCGCGACGTATGACAACTCTGACTGACTCTCCAAAAAGATTAGGAAGCGTCCAACGCCTCGAACGACGCGGCGGTCAAATCATCGCCGTCACACATGACGTGACAAAAACCGGTTACAAAGCTCCGAACGCGTACGGCGCCCGCAGCGTCTTCCAATCCGAAACAACCTCTGGATTTTCCCAAAGCAAAGTCCTCGGCGCCGTAGCGTCCAACGCGCGCGGCGGCGCCAAGACATTGATGCCCTACACCCCAGACGCACCGAGAAACCGCCCAGTGGCGACGCTCCGAAACACCATCGGTAAGCGTTTTGGTCCATCGACGTCGACGACGCGGTCTCGCGAACCTTATCGCGGGGCATCATCCATCACCTTTACCGACGGTTCGTCCGCCAGTAGTCGTTCGGCGAGCCGATGGCGCACGACAAATCAAGTTATGCGCGCTCGAGCCTCCGTCGTCGCCACCGTCGGGTTCGAATCCAATCCCGGTATACGCGCGACGATCACGAGGAGGGTTCACGAGTCACAGAGACGGTAGTTTCACAGCCATCATTTGTTATGTAAATGTTAACCGCCATCCAAAAGTGCACACAAAATCTCAAATTGCAATCCTCATTCCACGCCGCGACGCATGACGCCGAACGATGACGCCGACGCACGCGATGTCGGCGAACGACTCGATGGGTACCACGAGACGCGAGGCGGGATCGAGCGTCGCGCGCCACCGGTGAACGCGTCGAACCCCGCGCCGACGACGAACGCTGTTGGGTCTTCAGTGCTCGGCTTACAAGCGCTCGCCGCGGCGAAACGCGCCGAGAAACGCGCGCGTGAGGGCGACGACGGCGACGACGGATCGTTCGCGAAACCGCGCGATCGCGGGTCGGGGTTTCGGGACAGGTGGCGCGACGGTGATGGGAAAACGACGACGATGTTTCGGTCGAGGAGGGACGAGACGCCGTCGCACCCGGGCGGAGTGAACGCGCGCGCGAAGGAGGCGATCGACAAACGACGTAAAGACGCGAGATTCGGGCGTGGGTTGCGTGGGGATGATGATTTCGATCGGTATCGGGAGCGGAATGACGACTATGGGCGAGAGCGTGGGAGAGGGCGGTGGAGAAGCGAAGGCAAAGGCGGCGACGGGGAGTGGGAAGAGACGCCAAGGAGGGATCGAGACGGACGGATGATGACGCCGAGGTTCGGTAAACGCGGGGATTGGGAGGACGATGGTGTGCGGGCGTCGCGACCGTCGACGGATCGTTCGCGCGGGGGATACGGGAGCTCGAGTCGGAGGTCGCATTCGTCAAGGTTTGATTTCGACGGGACTCCGGCGGCGACACCGTCGTGGAAGTCAAACGCATGGGCGAGCGATGCGATGTCGAATGCGAATAGGTTTGTTACCGAGGGCACGGAAGTTGTTGCCGAAGATGACGATCGCGCCGCAGCGCTCGCGCCGGATGCCGATGCGGAGAAGGTTTTGGATCGAGCGTGGTACGACGACGATGAAGGCGGCGGGGCGCACGGCGATGCGCACAATCCTTTCAGCACGAGTCTGCGCGACGAGGCGCGATACGCCAAGAAGGAGCAAGATTACGCCAAGAGACTCACGCGCCGAGACGGTTCGTTGATGTCCATGGCGGCGTCGAGACGTGTTAGTCAGCTCAACGCTGATTCCAACCAGTGGGAAGAAAACCGAATGATGACCTCTGGTGTGATTCGTATGAAGGAGATTGATCTCGATTTCGACGACATGGAGGAGAACAAGGCGGTGTTACTCGTGCACGACACCAAGCCCCCGTTTTTGGACGGTCGCATGGTGTTCACTAAGCAACAATCTACCGTTTTACCCGTCAAGGATGTCACGAGCGACATGGCGCTCATCGCTCGCAAGGGTTCCAACTTGGTTAAGGAGGTGCGGGCGAAGAGAGAGGAAGACAAGGGCAGGGACCGATTCTGGGAGATGAAGGGGTCGAAGATGGGCTCCATCACCGGGACGACGAAAGAGGAAGATAAAGAGGCGGCGGAGAAGGCTGCAGCTGTGAAGGATCGCGATGATGACAGACCCGACGTGGTTGGCGCCGACGGCGAAATCGACTTCAAGGCGGGCGCGAAGTTTGCCGAGCACATGAAGAGCGCCAAGGCGAGCGCGCAGAGCGAGTTCGCCAGGACCAAGTCCATCAAAGAACAACGTGAGTTCTTGCCCGTGTTTGGATGCCGCGAGGATCTCATGCATGTCATTCGTGAAAACCAAATTGTCGTCGTCGTCGGCGAAACAGGTAGCGGCAAGACGACGCAAATGACGCAGTACATGCACGAGGAGGGTTACTCGACGTTCGGTATGATTGGTTGCACGCAGCCGCGTCGCGTGGCAGCCATGAGCGTTGCGAAGCGCGTGAGCGAAGAGATGGGGTGCGATTTAGGCAAAGAGGTTGGATACGCCATTCGTTTTGAAGACTGCACGGGCGAGGACACGCTCATCAAATACATGACGGATGGCGTGCTCTTGCGCGAGACGCTGCGAGAACCAGATTTGGATATGTACAGCTGCATCATCATGGACGAAGCGCACGAACGTTCCCTACACACTGACGTCTTGTTTGGTATTCTTAAAAAAGTTGTCGCGCGTCGCCGCGACTTCAAACTTATCGTCACATCGGCGACGTTGAACGCAGATAAGTTTAGCAACTTTTTCGGTTCGGTACCGATTTTCCACATTCCTGGTCGCACGTTCCCGGTCGAAGTGCTCTACTCGAAAACCCCGGTGGAGGATTACGTCGAGGCAGCGGTGAAACAAGCGCTCTCGGTGCACTTGTCCTCGGGTCCGGGTGACATTTTGATCTTCTTGACGGGTCAGGAGGAGATTGAGACGGCGACGTACGAGCTTGAACATCGCGTCGCGACGCTCATGAGCGAAGGCACGTGCCCACCGCTCAACGTACTGCCGATTTACTCCCAGTTGCCGAGCGATTTGCAAGCGAAGATTTTCCAAGACGCCGAGGACGGCAACAGAAAGTGCGTCGTGAGTACAAACATTGCGGAAACATCGCTCACGCTTGACGGCGTCATGTACGTCATCGACACTGGTTACTGCAAGCTCTCCGTCTTCAACCCGCGCATGGGTATGAATGCTCTGCAGGTGTTCCCGTGTGCACAAGCCGCGGTGAATCAGCGTTCTGGTCGCGCCGGTCGTACCGGCCCAGGTACGTGCTACCGCCTCTACACCGAGGTGGCGTACAAGCACGAAATGCTCGTCTCCACCGTTCCAGAGATTCAACGCACCAACCTCGGCAACGTCGTCTTGTTGTTGAAATCGCTCAACGTCGACAACTTGTTGGATTTTGATTTCATGGATCCTCCACCGCAGGAAAACATTCTCAATAGTATGTACTCGCTGTGGATTCTCGGCGCGCTCGACAACACGGGCGGTCTCACGAAACTCGGTTCGAAAATGGTTGAGTTTCCGGTGGATCCTCCGTTGGCGCAAATGCTCATCAAGGCGGAGGAGGCCAACTGCTCGAACGAAATGCTCACGGTGGTGGCCATGCTTTCGGTGCCTTCCGTGTGGTACCGCCCGAAAGATAGAGAGGAAGAGTCGGACTCGGCGCGAGAAAAGTTTTTCGTTCCAGAGAGCGATCACTTGACGCTTTTGAATGTCTACCAACAGTGGAAGAACAACGGCTACCGCAACGAGTGGTGCAACAAACACTTCATTCAAGGTAAGGGTTTGAAGAAGGGCCGAGAAGTTCGTGCGCAGTTGACAGACATTATGAATCAACAAAAGATTCAAATCGTCAGTTGCGGTCAAGATTGGGACGTTTGCCGTCGGTCCATCGCGGCGGCGTACTTTCATCAAGCGGCGCGTCTAAAGGGCGTGGGTGAATACGTAAACGCGAGGAACGGCATGCCGTGTCATCTCCATCCGAGCTCGGCTCTGTACGGTTTGGGATACACCCCCGATTACGTCGTGTACCACGAACTCATCATGACGTCCAAAGAGTACATGCAATGTGTTACCGCGGTCGAACCTCAGTGGCTTGCCGAGTTTGGTCCAATGTTTTTCACGCTCAAGGAGAGCCATTCGAGCATGTTGAAATCCAAGGCAAAACGCAAGGAGGACAAGGCTCGCATGGAAGCTGAGATGAAGGCTAAAAGAGAAGAAGACGAAGAGCGTGAAGCGTCCGAGCGCGCGCGCGATGAAGATCGGCGCGCACGACAACGAAGCGCGATCGTCACGCCTGGGCAGCGTTCCATTGCGGGGACGCCGAGAACGTCATCTGGCGCGTCCCGCCCGTCGACGGGTTCTCGCGGCGGTCCAGGCGGTCGAACCCCGGCGCGAAGACGCTTTGGATTGTAAGCGCGCGGGTTCACAAAGTAGAAGTTGACGAATTGATTTTTCTTTTGTAGTGTTTATAGCTAGAAGTTAACAGCCTTTTACAAACGCCTAACTCTGCACCGAGAGTCGCTTGAGGTGGTCCATGAAAATTTGCAAGCTCACGTCGTCGGTGAAAATGATATCGCTGCCCCCACCCATCGATGCACTGCTATTGTACGTCGCGCTCGGGTTGAGCTTAGCCAACAAGAATCGTGCCTGCGAGCCGTGCTGGTCGCAAACGACCAAGCGCGGGACAGGGAAGCGAGTCGCAAGGATTTGATCAGCCTCCGCCTTGGGAGCGGCGAGCAACTCTTTGAAAGCGACGTGCTCAGGTTGATCTTGGTAGTTCGCCTTGCGCCATTGTGCTATAGTCATGCCGTGGAAAACCACGACGCTAAAGAAGGCGTCGAGAACCAAGATGCGATCGGCGGCGATCGAGCACACGTCCAGCAAAACGGGCTCGGGCGGTCCGTTGAAACTGTATGCGGTCAGCGTCGGTTGGATCATCACCAGAGAGTTGTACACATTCTCACGCGTCAGAATCATGCGGAAATACGCCGTCTCATCGGGTGAGTTGTTGAACACTTGGACAAACTGAGATCGTCGCAAGTTGAACATGAACTGAGGGTAGATGCTAAACTGCGGCATGAGTTGGAACGAGTGCGGATCGTCTTTTCTGTAATCGCCAAATCGCTGGCAGAGTTGGATGAGCTTTCTATCCAACCATCGCGTTGCCGCAGGACAATCCGTCTCTTCTTCCGTCTCCATCTTCCAGGACAATTGTCGCGCCACGAGAACAGCCGCTGCTTCTTGGTCGAAACCGGCGGCGATGTCGTTCAAGTTGGCACCTTCGGTCCATCTTCTACTCGTGGTGATGACGCGCATGCGCGTCTCACCATTCGGCAAGGTGAAAGTACACAAAAATTGGAGGAAGAATTGCTGCGCTTGCTGGCCTTGCATAGCCATGGGCTGTTGTTCTTTTCCACCCGGATTAGCAACTTCAAAGTACACCGCCAAGGATGTCTCATTCGTCAGAGTACACATCTTCCAAGCCGTGGTGCCTCCGCTGCCTATTTGCACATCGGACACCGCTCCCGGCAAACCCTTGCGGTCGAGCGCCGCGCAAGGTCCGATGACCCCGGCCGTCTTCACGTCTCTACTCGTGATGACCTCAAACTGGCCGTTGTACGAGATTCCTAAGCCACCATCCGCATCTGGGGCGAAAAGCTTGCTAAAGGATGTCCTGAAGACGGTGTGCGAAAACGACTCTGCCAACACCACGTTACCTCCCGTTTTCTCAACGCAAACTTTCATCTCAGCGAGACCAACCTGATCTAACGCGCAGGCGAACACATCTAGAACGTGTCCGTTCGCGCACAGGTTGATGGCCACCTGCTCGTAATACTTTTTCGCCTTGGCGTAAAAGGGCGCCGCGCCCTTGACTATGTCCTTGTGCGAGCGAACCGCTTGCTCCATATCCTTGGCGACAATCGTACCGCCACCATCCGTGGCGGCGCCGCCGGTGAACAACATCGCCCGCGCACTCATTCCAATGGCAGACATGGAGAGCAAGCAAGACGCCACCATAAGCGCAGTGCCCGTGCATCGCGAACGTCTACACGCCGGCAATGGCGCAAAGGCGTCGCGGTTCAATTCTTCCAAAATCGCCGTCAACTGAAACTCGCACTCGCTCAGCGGCACTAAAAACTTGGACCCGACCGGCATCGGCGACGCGCCACCCCCAGGTCCCACCGCCGCACCGTTCGGATGTCTTCCATTCATCTGTCTATTTCCCCCGCCAAGCGACAGCTGGTCTTTAATCTGCTGTGTCGTAAACTCTTTATTTCCCCGAAACACGTACGACTTTGGACAATCCGTAAACCCGAGTTCATGCACGTGCACGTGCGTTCCAAACGTCACCAACCCAACCAACGCATCTTCCGGCAAAAAGCTCAACGCTTGCGTCAGCGCTTGTTTCAACGCTCGCAACTCTTCCTCCTCTGCGCACTGATCCACCACAAACAAATACGCCGGTGACGTCGACCCCGCCGGTCCACCGCGTCTCGGCACCACGTACTCAATCGTCGTATAGCTCGGAAACAACTCTGCGGGTAAATTCGTCTCGCTCAACGCCCCGTAATGCGGGGGGAAGTGGTTTCTCGCGTGACACATTGGACACACCCAGATCTTACTCGCAAAGTCCACCCTCGCGTACGGATTCAACGCACCGCCGCATCCTTTACATCGCACCGGTTCGTACGGAACCCTCGGGACGGTTTCCGCCGGGATGTTTTTCGCCGGCGTCACCACCGCACCGAACGGGACGACGCACTTGGCCATCTCGGCGCGGGAGTTCGCGACGACGTTCCAGGACATTCGCACCCCATCGTTCGCTTCGAGCGCCGACCAATCCACCGCGGACTGTTGCTGCGGTTGCGGTTGGTGTTGCTGCGCCGCGGGCGCCGCGGCGTACGCGGACGGATCGTACGCCGCGGACATTCGTGTCGGGCGTCCGGCGCGCGCGCGTGTGCGGCTCGACGTCGACGAACACTCATTCGATCGTTGAGATCACGCGTCGCGAGTGATAAAACCAGAAAATCGGACACATGGGCGATGCATACATATTCCATACATTTTAACAGTATCTGTTATATTACGAACAATCCACGATATAACTGATTGAATTTTGACACGTGGATCGTTTTAAAAACAATCAATGTATGTACACATACTGCAGACCTCGACGCGCGGACATCCACGCGCGCGTTGGACGCCGGACGCACAACGCCGGACGCCGCGTCGATCGCGTCCGGTGCGTTCGTTCCGTCCCGTTCGTTCCCTCCTTGGTTCGTCGTCGTCTCGGATCGCCCGCATGGCTCTGCGGGCGAGTTTCGTTTCGTTCGCGTCGCGACGGTTGGAAACCACCACTGGCGGCCCTCGCGCGGTATTCGCGGCGTTGACGTCCCGCGGAGTCGGTCTGGTGGACGACGAGGCGCAGACGCGGGCATTGGATGCGTTGGAACGCGTGTACCACGCGTCGTTGTCGACGCGCTCGACGAGTGGTGCGACGGACGGTCGCGGCGTTTGGTTACACGGCGGCGTAGGGCGAGGGAAGACGTTGTGCGCCGACGCGTTGAGCGAAGCGCTTCGAATTCGACGAGGCATCGACGAGACGCACATGGGCACACGGGATTCGATGATGAGGACGCATTTTCACGCGTTCATGTCTTGGGCGCACCGGAAAATGCACGAGGATGGATGGTCCGCGGACGCCGCGGCGAGCGTGGGCGAAACGCTCGCAAAGGAGCGAAGCGTTCTCGTGTTGGATGAGATTGAAATCTCAGACGTGGCGGACGCGATGATGTGGATGCGCATCATGGAGGCGTTCTTCGCGCGCGGGGGGGTGTTGGTTGGGACTTCGAACAGTGCGCCGTGGGAGCTATATCGGGGTGGGATTAATAGGGAGGCGTTTCGTGCCTTTGCCGAGGAGACATTGCCGACGCGGTGCGAGACGATTGATTTCGCGACGGAGCGGAACGTGGATTGGCGACGGTGGCAAAACGATGGATCGAACGAGGCGCTGCGAGTCGTTCCGGTTGTCATTGGGCACGACGATGAAGCGCAAGAAAAGCTGAAAGAGGCGTGGAATATCTACACGCGCCGAGCATCGACCGACGACGCGTCGATCGTCGAACGCGTCGACGTCGACGTTCCCGTCGGCGGAGGAGCGACGAGGAGAGTCATGAGGGCGAAAAGATGCGTTGAAAACCGCGCGGTGTGGTTTACTTTTGACAACATCTGTGGCAGAGCCTCGAACGCGGGTCCGAGCGATTACATCAAGCTTGCCCAATCGTTCCCAATCATCGCCGTCGAAAACGTCCCTCGGCTCACCGTCTCCACCGCCGAAAACGAGGCTCGCCGGTTCATCAACCTCATTGATGTCCTCTACGAACACCGCGTCTCATTCCTCGCCAATCTCGAGTCGTCCCCGGACGACATGTTCAAGGAAAAGGAATCCGATTCGGCTTTGTCCTCATCTGAACTCACCACCCGTCAACGCACCCGTCTCGAGACCGCATCCACCCTCGAAAACCTCTCCATCACCGCAATCGGCGGAAGCAGTGGCCGTTCCACCACCATGCTCGCCCCCGACACCGAATGGTCCGCGACCGGTCGCGTCGGTGCCTCTCTCGCCCACGCGTCGGCGTCCAATTTCGTCCTCGCTGCGTCGGCTCGCGCCGCCAGTCGACTCGCTCACATGTCCCGCGGTCTCCTCCGCGTGCGAGTACTCAAGTAGTCAATTTTAGTCATTCATTCATCGTCGTTAGCTCTCTCTCGTCATCGCGACGCGTTCCATGACGCGGAAAAAATCTTTTTCCAATTCGCGCGCGTTCTTCAATAACCAACTGACCAAACCACTTTTTTCACACATCGTCACAACAGTGATCGCCACACAAAGACGCCCCGTCCGCGTACACAATGTTCACCATTGCCCCGACGCACACCGCCGCGCGCACCACCGTCGCGCGCCCGACGACCGCGCGCAAATCTTCGCGTAAGGCGTCCGCGCTCGTCGTCGCGCGCGCGTCCAAGGCGTCCACGGATGGCGTGACGTCGATGGATCGCCGGGCAGTCATGCGCGGCGTCGCGTTCGCGGTTGCGAGCGGTTTGGTCGCCGCCCCGCGTGAGGTACGTCGAGAAGCGTGCTACTCGTGTCGTGCTCGCGTCGCGTTCGTCGCTCTACGTCGGTATACGCGGGAAAGAGGGTGATCATGATTGATTGAACGCTATCGCTAGTTTGGGTTTGGTGTCGAACGAGCGACTGACTGACTCGAACGCGCTTCGCGTTTTGATTACTCGACAGGCTATGGCGTTTGGATTTGGAGGAGGCGAATCTCGCGAAGAAAAGTACACCAAGGAAACGCAAGCCATCATCGCGCAGGTGAAATCGACGTTGGAATTGGCGCCGGGCGCGGAGGGACGCGAAGAATCGATCAACACGACGCGACAAATGACAAACGCATGGGTCGCGAAGTACCGCAGAGATAACGCGACGACGGGTAAACCGTCGTACGGTCAGGTGTACAGTGCGTTGAACGCGGTGAGTGGACACTTTAATAACTTTGGTACCAAGTACCCGTTCCCGGCGAAGAGAAAGGATCGCGTGTTCCAGGAATTTGAGTCGGCGGAACTCTTGCTCTCGCGCGGTCGCTAAAAACCAAATCGACGACGAAGCGAATGGAGACGACGTCCTTGTTGGAAATTTTTGGTTGTATCAACGACGATGAAGACGACGTCGACGACGATTGCGATGATTTCGACGATGACTTTTGCAATATAAATCAAAAAAATTGATAAAAAAGCGCACGCGCGAGCGGCGCTACTCTCAAAAGAAGTCCAATATCGCGGCTATGCCTTGGATCGTCGGCTCACGCCTTGGCTCTTTCGGCGAGTTCTGTGTCGATAGTCTTGAGAATATCGACGAGGAAGTCTTCGGCGCCTTTCTTGACGGCGGCGTAACACGCGTCCTCTTTATCCCGCCTCTCCGCCTTTCGATCCTCCAACTTGATTTCGAATTGACACTCCTCGTCTTCAGCACACTCACGAGACGCCTCCGGAACGTGTATTGTACCCTTGATTTCAATCCCACCGTCTTCGTCCTCGTCGTCGTCAGACCCGTCTTCCTTGTCCGCTTCGTCCTCTGAGGGAAAGACGGCGGTCCACGTCAACGTCGTCTCAAAATCAAACCCGTGCCTCGGTTTACCCCGAATCATCACCACGCTCGCGTCACCCTCGCACTTCTTCACCCCATCGATCGTCACCGTCGTTCCCTCGTGGGCGCCTCCGAGACGAAACTTCCCTCGTTCGACGACGAGCGCTTCGAACCTCGCCTTGGCCCACGCCGTGTGCCCGCGCTCTTCCCAAGTCCCCGCCGAGTTCCAAGCGCTGATTTGCGTCGACGAAATCTGTCGCGTCAACGCTTCGGCTTCTTCGTTTGTGATTCTCTGTGTGCGTGTATCGCGCGCGCGTTCGCCGTTCGTCAGTCGTCGTCGTGGTTTCTAGAAAGTGGTTTCTACAAGATGCAAAAAAAGTGCATCTCAACGCACGTCGTCGTCGTTCGTTCGTTCGTACCTTTGCCGTCGCCGCCGGCGCCTCGCCCGTGTTCCGTCCGTGCCAGTAGTGATACGATAAATCACCCTTTGTTTTCTTGGACGCATCCGCGGGCGTTTCCCCGTTCGTCATCGTTCGTTCGAAGTCAGCAGTGGTTTGTGGCGTTTTTGCACTTCATTTCGTCACAAGTCGTCGTCGGCGCGCATTCATCATGGCGGACGGTGAAGAAGCACCGAATGCGCGCGCGGCGATGGCGGATGCGTCTTTGTCGTCGCCGTCGTCGTCGACCGAAACGCGCGCGACGACGATGACGATGCGCGTCAACGGTGTCGGTTTGAGTGTTGTTGAAGACGATGTTTCTGGCGCCACCGCGTCTGTGCCGTCCATGGAGCGAGTAACCGCGGAAAGACCACCCGGGAGATCGCGCGTGCATGGAACAGATCCAGGAGCGGAAAATGGGTACGTCTGGCCGCGACGCGGGCGCGACAAACGACCGGGGGATGTGTTGTTTTGGCACAGACGAGAGACGAGATTCTTTGACGTGCCGTTTACGCACTGGGCAGTGTACGTCGGAAACGTCGGTGTGTGGGACGACGCGCTCGGGATTTATCGTTGGGTCAATGAGTACGATCCATGGGATCGGTGTGTGGAGTGCGTGGCGCATCTGTGGGGGGCGCCAGATCCCGACGAGTCGAGCGAGGACGACGGACGGAATAGAGATATGGATGAAAACGCGTCGTGTGTGCTCACGCCGTTGGCTGAGGTTGGCGAAGATCCGAGGTGCGGGAACGCGAAATACGACGAATTGTTTGTGCCGCTGCGAATCGGT
>Ga0181590_10004124_pt1 | contig 12104 bp, 9 predicted proteins | sample 071ome_34_FD_132446 | JGI IMG/M metagenome (GOLD analysis project Ga0181590, IMG submission 132446) | Coastal salt marsh microbial communities from the Groves Creek Marsh, Skidaway Island, Georgia - 071411BT metaG (megahit assembly) | ecosystem: Environmental > Aquatic > Marine > Intertidal zone... | reverse complement strand
ACGGGGTCGAGCGATTTCATAGCCAGGAACGTCTGGGTACCCTCGCGCCGCGTTTGCGGTCATGTGGAGGATACGGCTCGTGCATCGCTACCCATCTATCGGTTTCCAAAATTCGGGTTGCTGGGTGCCCCCATCGGAGCCATTGCGCTCGGTATGGCAAGAGGCAGTATCGACGAGGTGAAGCGGATCGCTATTGAGAAAACGCCGCAAGGTAGTCGTAAATCACTGGCGCATCGGAGCAGTCTTCACGCTAAGGTTGCGCAATCAGAGACGATTTGGCGAGCAGCTCGAGGGCTTTTGTACGACGCGCTGGATCAAGCTTGGTTAGCCGCTGAAACTGCCGAAGCGACACTTGAGCAGCGGCTTTTGATTCGCACGGCGAACAATCACGCGGTGAATGTGAGTATCGACGTGATCGATACGATGTACACCGCTGTAGGCGGCTCCTCAGTCTTTGAAGACTCGGTCTTGCAACAGTACTTCAGGGACGTTCATGTTGCGTCCCAGCACATGATGGTGGGTGAGCCCGTGATGGAACTTGCGGGTCGAGTCTTGTTAGGGCTTGATGAAGAAGGCCTTGGGCTGTAGAGATCGTTTGTCGTAGCGCGTCCGTCTGTGTGAAGACCTCGATGGGTGTCGGAGTCCAAGCGCTTGCCTCAACCAGCCTAGGCAGTGTCTGCTCAACAGTGGGCCGGGGGCGGGGATGCGCCGCACCACACACTGGTTGACCATCGGGGGATCAGTGCCGTCGCGTTGAAGCGGGCTGAGCGCCGCAGAGGGGTTTGAGTGCGAGTTCAGTGGACGCTTGGTCAGCTTGCTCCATCGCGCGATGCCCTTGGATGAGCGTTTATAGGATGGTGATTAGGTATGAAATTTGGTTTAGCAACACCCTCAATGTTGTGGGATCTCGATTGGCATGAACGCCAAGCCATGGCGAGCTCAATTTTTGATGCGGGCTTCGATCATTTGTTTTTGGCAGACCATGTGTCTTTTCACGATGGTGCAGGTGCCGATGGTTTTGTTGAGGCATCGGCCATGGCGCAATTGCACGACCAACTTGGCGTGATGACGAGTATTTACTTGCTGCCTCTCAGGCATCCATTACCGGTCGCTCGACAACTCGCCAGTATGGCTCGGGTTGCGCCTGGCCGATTCGTTTTTGGCATTGGCGTCGGTGGAGAGGATCGCCACGAGGTTGAAATTTGCGGTGTAGACCCGGCAACACGGGGCCGGAGGGCCAATGAATCCTTGGCGATTATTCGCGGGCTTCTTGCTGGAGAGTCGGTGACGCACGAGGGGGAGATATTCCAGATCGATTCGGCGTTGATCAGACCCAAACCCAAATCACCCATCCCAATCCTTGTGGGGGGACGGTCTGACGCAGCGCTGCGGCGAGTTGGCCGGTTGGGTGACGGATGGATCGGGGTTTGGTGTTCCACCCATCGGTTTGCTGCGGCTTTGCAATTGATTAACGAGGCCGCTGAGGCCGCCGGCCGCGTCCAAACCCCTTGGCTTCATGGTTATCAAACCTGGATTGGTGTGGATACCGTCGATGAACATCGTGCGAGAGCTGCGGTGTCATCTGGGATGGAGGGGTTTTACAAGATTCCTTTTTCCGCTTTCGAACGGTACACACCGGTTGGAACGCCTCGTCAAATCGCGGATCAACTGTTGGAATATTCACGAGTCGGTGCCGAACTCTTTAACCTCAAAGTGGGCGCCCATTCACCCGCGGAAGAAGTTGATCTAGCGAGCGCCACTGTCGAGGAGATGAAGAAGGGCTAGACCAAGGCAATGGAGGTACAAAGGTTTGACTCCCTCTTGCTCTCGACGATTCAACCTGATTTCGTTGATATAAAGGGGCGTGAGTTCAGGTCGCTACGCCCCAGAATGAAACCGTTTTTTCGGAGGTTGATGTGCTCGATGTCTATATAGCCAAGACCATAGTGACTCTGAATCGAAGTCAACCCGACGCCACAGCAATCGCTGTAAGAGACGGGATGATTGTTGAGGTCGGCAGTCTTTCAAGTCTTGAACCTTGGCTCTTAAGAGAGCCCCATGTCATCCATCGAACGTTTGAGTCGGATGTGATGGTCCCTGGTTTTATCGACCCGCACCTTCACCCTGCCATGGCGGCAGTGATTTTGCCCATGCACTTTATTACCGCGATGCCATGGTCCCTGCCTTGGCGAGAAGTACCGGCCACGGTCACCCCCGAAGCGTTCGATCGTGAGATGGTCAGGATTCTGGCGGAAGTGGATGACGAAATTACGATATTTTGGGGACATCACGATTTGTGGCATGGCGCCATGCATCGATCTCGCATCGATCAATTGAGCGGAGATCGCCCGGTGGTGGTTTGGAATCGATCGTTCCATGAACTTCACATGAATCACGCGTGCATGTTGCACCTCGGTATCGATGAAGTCTTGGCCCAGCGTCGTAAGCAAGTCGATTTAGACGCAGGGCGCTTTTACGAGAATGGCCTGGGCTTTGCCATTTCACGGCTCAATCCCTTCATCCTCGAGGACGCGCGGTTCAGGCAAGGGCTCGAGAGATTGAGAGAGGTGGTTCATTTTGGGGGGCATACGACGATCGGGGATATGGCCGTTGGCCTGTTCGATTTTGAGCGCGAACTCCGGGAATCACGCGCGATCTTCGGCGGGCCAGAAACGTTTTTTAGAGTGGAGCAGGTGCCTCATGGCGGCGTGTTGACGCATGGGAGATCAGCCGAGGAGGCGTTAGCGCAGTTGTCCAGCTTGGCGGCCGAAAGCGGGCCTAAATTGACCTTTAGAAAACGGATTAAATTTTTTGCCGATGGGGCATTCTTTTCGCAACTGGCCCAGCTTCTGCCGCCGGGTTATCTCGATGGTCACGAGGGCGAGTGGTTAATGGTCCCAGAGCTATTGGAAGCGAAGCTGCGAGAGTTCTGGCATGCCGGTTATCGAATTCATGTTCACGTGACGGGTGATCGAGCCGTGGAGTTGACGCTATCGATCTTAGAGCAGTTGCAAAGCGAGCTGCCGAGAACGAATCATGGATTCACCCTTGAGCACATGGGTTACGCCACGCCAGAGCAGTTGGCCTGGGCGAAGCAACTCGGTGTGTCAGTGTCGGCGAACATTTATTACTTACATGAACTGTCCTCGCGTTATGCAGAAATGTCAGTGGGTTATGAGCGGGCGTCTAGCATGGGGCGATTGGGTACCTGTTTTGATGAGGGTCTGATCACCGCGCTGCATTCTGACTTCACCATGGCACCCGCGCAGCCGCTCTTAAACATGTGGGTAGCGGTGAACCGGGTGAATGCACAGGGCGAATTGATGGCAGAATCTGAGCGCTTAACCCCTGCTCAGGCATTGGCCGCCGTCACAGTTAACGCCGCCAAAATTCTCGGCATCGAACACGAAACGGGCAGCCTCCGCGCGGGAAAACGCGCGGATGTGACGATCTTGTCCGACAATCCACTCAGCGTGGATCCCATGGCGATTAGAGACATTGTGGTAAGGGGAACGCTGTTCGAGGGCGCGCTTCGGCTAAACGAGCCTATGCATGACATCGGTTGAGTTGACCCTCATTGGGGGGTATCTGGGTGCAGGTAAAACCACCCTGCTAAACCGGATGTTGAGTCAAGCGAGACACCGCTTTGCAGTGATTGTGAACGATCTGGGGGCCTTGCCCATTGATCAAGCGCTGATAGAGTCGACGTCGGGTACCAGTCTGACACTGACGAACGGCTGTGCATGTTGTCAGTTAGGGGGGGACCTCGCCAGTCAGATTGATCAATTGGCGCAAACGGGCTTTGAACGTGTGCTCATTGAAGCCAGTGGCGTCGCCAAGATGAGTCGCCTGCGTGATCAGCTGGTTGGCCTGCCTGGGGTCACCCTGCGCGCGGCCATGACGTTAATCGATGGCCAGAGTTTGGCATCGCTGCTCTGCAGCCGATGGGTGGATCGCTTGATTCGAGATCAATTGGATCATGCCGATCTCATCATTGCGACTCGGGTGATGCCTTCTTGGTCGTCTGAGCAGGTGGCTTGGCGCGAACGAGCCGTCTTTTTGGAGGCCTCGGGCGAGTTACCGGACTGGGTGTGGCAGGTGCAATCTCAGGTCAGTACGCCTGGGTTCGCCGCAGTAACCAAGCCTGAGTTTCATCATCGCGCGGTGGTGGTTCGCCGAGGATTGTCCAGAGCTGACTTCGAGGGATTTGTTGCGGCGCACCCACAGATTCAGAGAGCTAAGGGGTTTGCTACGCTCAATGAGGGTCATTTTTTGGTGCAGAGTACCGTTGGGCGTTGCATTTTGACGCCCAGTCCGGCTCAAGATTTCGAGGGCGTTCAGTTTATTTGGGTGGGCGATGAGCTCCCTCCTTTTGCAGAACTGTCGATGGATCAAGGTGAACCCGTTGCCGAAGTTGAGTCGGTTGGCATATGAACGTGAGGGTCGCTCGCGTATGGCGAGGTTCCTCGCGTGGAGTAGTGAAAGTCATCGCAAGGAGTGAGTGATGTTTTACATCGGTTGGACACTGTTTTTTGGCATACATGCCGGGATGCTGGTGCCGAGTTGGCGCAACGCGTTGGTCGAAGCCTTGGGTGAGTCGCGTTACAAAAGTGTTTACGCACTGGTTAGTTTGGTGGGGCTGGTACTGCTGATCATGGGGTACGGGCAAAGCCCTGCGCTTAACGTTGGCGCATCAGCGCTCGCGAGAGAAACGAGTCTAGCCTGGATGGCCGCGGCGTGGTTCTTTATGCTCAGCGCCAATCTGCCGGGGCGGTGCCGAGCCCTGGTGCGGCATCCCATGACGATTGGGATCATGCTCTGGGGCATAGGACATGCGCTCATAAACCCTCACGTTAATGCTTGGCTTTTGTTCCTCGGGTTCGCAGGGTTTGTGCTGCTCTCCGCACTGACGGCGCGGGCACGCGGCAAAGGCCAGGGATCGGATTCGGGCTCGATCAAAATGGACGTGCTGGCTGCGGCAATTGCCGGGCTGGCCACTTGGCTCAGCTATCGATTTCATGAGGTGATCGCCGGCGTTCCGCTCGCGTAGCCTAGTAAGCGCAACATGGCCCCTTGGGTTTTCCGAGAGATGAAGGTTTCTTCCCGATGACGCAGGATCTCGATCATGAAATGATGTGCCTTGCGCTTGATGAAGCGAGGCAAGCTGAGCGGCTAGGGGAAGTGCCTGTCGGGGCTGTCTTGGTTTCCGAAGGGCGAGTCATCGCCTCTGGCCACAACCGACAAATTGCCTCGTCAGACCCTTCAGCCCATGCTGAGATTGTCGTGCTCAGGGAGGCGGCAAAAGTTCAGCAGAATTATCGACTGCCCGGTTCCACCTTGTACGTCACGCTGGAGCCCTGCGCTATGTGTGCAGGTGCCTTGGTGCACGCCCGTGTTGAGCGGCTGGTCTACGCAGCCTCGGAACCAAGAGCGGGCGCCATCCGTTCGCGCATGGCCTTGTTGGCAGCGTCCTACCTCAATCATCGTGTTGCGGTGACCGAAGGGGTTTGTTCAGAAGAGAGCGCGGCCTTACTCCGAGCATTTTTCGCGGCAAGACGGTGAAGCGGCGCCAACGGGTTCGGGCGGCTTGTCATAAAACGAACATAACAACTCAATGGCAACGGTTTGCACTATCGACTGTTGTGCCTGAAGGGGGGAAATCGCTCGATATCGAGGGATCAGCGCAGTGTCGTTGAAGCGAGCTGAGCGCCCTAGATGGGATTCAAGTGTTGGCTCAGCGAGCGTATGGGCAGCTTGCTCAATCGGTGCCTTTAGGCGCGGCGTTCATCATCGTATTGCTGGCATAACTTCATCACGAGTTGTTCCAGATAGGCTTGATCGATCTCACTGAAATCAGACAGTTGTGTGCTGTCGATGTCGAGAACTGCGATGACTCGGTCTTGATATATGAGTGGAACGACGATTTCAGATCGACTCTCCGAACTGCAGGCAATGTGGCCGGGAAACTGATCGACATCCGGCACGCACAGGGTCTTTCGCTCTGCCCACGCTTGTCCGCAGACGCCGTCACCTTTTCTGATTCGAGTGCACGCGATGGGTCCCTGAAACGGGCCTAGCACGAGACTATCACCCATCACTTGATAAAAACCGACCCAAAGGAAATCAAACGTAGATTTTATCGCCGCGGCCGTGTTGGCAAGGTTGGCGATCCAGCTTGGTTCATTTTCGATGAGCGCAGCCACTTGGGGCAGCAGTAAACGATAAGCGCTGGCTCGATCGAGGCTGGGGTCGATCTTGAGTTCCTCGGCCATGGGTTGGATATCCACCGATTGTTGTGAATTTTGGGCGTGATTCGGTCCGATCACCTGAAAGCAAACGGTATACTAAGGCTTTCCCTCGGGACAAGTCTTCATGCGTCAGCTTGCAGGCGGCTCTGCGTTATCGCCGTTCAGATTGGAAAAGATACAGGCCGCCATCAACGCAGCTGGCGTGAGGGCGCGACTGCTCGACGCCCGCTATCTCTATTTTCTAAAAGACGATGAGGGGTTGTCTGAGGCGCAGCGCTCGGGCCTTCGAACGTTGCTCAATGCGGATGAAGCGTCTGGTGAAAGCGAACACAGTGATGTGACCTGGTACTGTGTGCCGCGCCTTGGCACCATCTCGCCCTGGAGTTCAAAAGCGACAGAGATTGCCCACCTTTGTGGGTTGACGGCCGTCGCGCGTATTGAGCGGGGGATCGTGTATCGATGGCACCCAGATCAACCCTTAACAGATGCTGAAAAGACATGGATCAAAAGCCTGATCCACGACCGAATGGTTGAAACGGTGCTGGATGATCTGAGTCAGACCGAGCAATTATTCGAAGAAGTTCCGCCCAGAGCGCTCGCCCAGGTTGATGTTCTTCAAGAAGGTACGCGCGCGTTGGTTCGAGCAGACGCCGAGCTGGGACTCGCCCTTGAAGCGGATGAGATTGAATATTTGGTCTCGGCCTATCAGGAACTGGGTCGCAATCCCACCGACGTTGAATTGATGATGTTTGCTCAGGCCAATTCGGAACATTGTCGACACAAGATTTTCCGAGCGGACTGGTGGATTGCTAACGAGCCCCAATCTCACAGTCTGTTCGACATGATTCGGAATACCTATCAGGTGACGGAGGGTCGAGCGGTATTGAGCGCCTACCACGATAACGCGGCAGTGATCGAAGGGTTCGCTGGAGCGTATCTCGCACCGCTTGGAGAGTCTGGTCAGTACACCTTCAGTGAAGATGAGTTGCCCATCTTGATGAAGGTTGAGACCCACAATCACCCAACCGCCATTGCCCCCTTCCCAGGCGCCGCAACGGGCGCTGGTGGCGAAATCAGAGACGAGGCGGCGGTGGGTCGAGGGGCTCGAACGAAGGCAGGGCTCACCGGGTTTTCCGTCTCGAATTTATTGTTAGACGATGAGCTAGAACCCTGGGAGCAGGAGACCTCGAAGCCCGATCGTATTGCTTCGGCTCAGGAGATCATGATTGCCGGGCCCATCGGCAGTGCGGCCTTTAATAACGAATTTGGCAGACCGAACCTCGCGGGCTATTTCCGGGTCTTTGATATGGCCCATGGGGGACTTCGCTGGGGTTATCACAAACCCATCATGTTGGCTGGCGGTATGGGCAATATCCGCAAGGAGTGGGTGGATAAAGGCGAGATGCGCGCGGGCGATGCCCTCATCGTGCTGGGTGGTCCCGCGATGTTGATTGGCTTGGGGGGAGGCGCCGCTAGTTCGAAGGCGTCCGGCAGTGGCGATGCAGGCCTCGATTTTGCGAGTGTGCAACGGGGTAATCCTGAAATGGAACGGCGCTGTCAGGAAGTCATTGACCGTTGTTGGCAAATGCAAGACAACAATCCGATCGTGTTTATTCACGATGTGGGCGCGGGCGGCCTTTCAAATGCATTGCCGGAGCTCGTAAAAGATGGCGGATGGGGCGGTCACTTCAATTTGGATGCCATTCCTTCGGCCGACAAAGCCATGAGCCCGCTCGAGATCTGGTGCAACGAAGCGCAAGAGCGATTCGTTTTGGCGGTCCGTCAAGCGGATGTGGCTCGATTTTTAGCGATTTGCGAGCGCGAACGATGCCCCGCGACGGTGGTGGGCGTTGCAACCGCTGAACCCCAACTGACTGTGGATCATGCGGCGTCTCATCAACCGCCTGTGGACGTGCCCTTATCGTTGATCTTTGGTAAGCCGCCCCAAATGCAAAAGCGAGTTCCTGGCCTAGAATCCGGCGAAATCAGCAACCCCGCACTAACGAAGACGCTTGAATCGCTCACCCACGCCGTGCTGAGACATCCCACAGTGGCTAGCAAACGGTTTTTGATCTCGATCGGCGATCGCACCGTGGGTGGCCTGACCGTCCAGGATCAAATGGTCGGGCCGCGGCAGGTCCCATGCAGCAACCTGGCAGTGACGGCGGCGGGGTTTGAGGGTTACCAAGGCGAAGCCATGGCGATGGGCGAGCGCACACCGCTTGCTGTTTTAGATGCGCCGAGCTCCGGACGCATGGCGGTAGCCGAGAGTTTAACGAATCTTGTGTCTGCTCAGATTGGGGCACTTGATCGAGTGAAGTTGTCCGCTAACTGGATGGCGGCGAGCGGGTTTGGCTCTGAGGATGAAAAGCTTTACGCGACGGTCAAGGCCGTGGGCATGGACATGGCGCCGGCTCTGGGGATTTGTATCCCCGTGGGCAAAGATTCGATGTCCATGAAGACGGTTTGGCAAGGCAACGGTAGCAGCGAAACGGTGGTATCGCCGGTGTCGCTCATTGTTTCAGCATTTGCACCGGTGCTTGACGTGAGGCAGGTACTGACGCCCGAGCTGAATGCTGCGGGTCATACACTCTTGCTGATCGAGCTCAATGAATCCCAATGTCGCCTGGGCGGATCTATCGCCCAACAGGTGAGCGGCGCATTAGGGGGCGCATGCCCAGACGTGCAAGATTATGACGGATTAAGTGCCCTTTGGAATTGGCTTCAAGATAAGGCTGTGCGCCAGCGGATCCTCGCGCTCCACGATCGTTCGGATGGTGGGTTGATCGCCACTTTGAGCGAAATGATGTTTGCAGGAGGGTTGGGCGTAAATCTACAGGTGCCGGATGCTGAAGCGCTGCTGGCATTTTTGCTCAACGAGGAATTGGGCATTGTGATCGAGGTTGAAGCAGACGAGGCCGAAGCCTTCCAACGTGAGGGGCAGGCGCGCCACCTCAAGGTCACTCCCCTAGGGGAAGTCTCGAGTGAGGCAAAGTTGGTCGTTCGACATCAGGGCGCGGTGGTCCTGGATGAAGAAGCCGCGTCGCTGAGGCGCAGCTGGTCCTCTGTGGGCCATCAAATTGCCAGGCGTCGCGATCATCCGGAGGCAGCGGCCTCCGAATACGCGCTTGAGTCCGCCGAAGCATTACCTGCGCTCGTACTCGATGTTCGCCCAGCGCTCACTCAATTGAAGTCAAAGCGCTCTGCCAACAAGCCGAGGCCTAGGGTGGCGATTTTGCGCGAGCAAGGCGTGAACAGCCAGTCGGAAATGGCTGCCGCATTTACCCTTGCGGGGTTTGATGCGTTCGATGTGCACATGTCCGATCTTATTTCGGGGCGGAAGTCATTGAGTGACGTTCAGATGCTCGCTGCCTGTGGTGGGTTTTCCTATGGCGACGTCCTAGGTGCGGGCACGGGTTGGGCACAGTCGATCTTGATGAATGAGGCCGTGAAGTCCGAGTTCCAGCGGTTCTTCAACCAAAACAACACGCTGACTTTGGGGGTTTGTAACGGGTGTCAAATGCTCAGCCAACTAAGAACGCTCATCCCTGGTGCGGAGTCTTGGCCCACATTTTTGCGAAATACCTCCGAGCAGTTTGAAGCCAGGTTCTCGCAAGTCAAAGTGCTCGATTCAAACAGCCTGGTTCTGCAGGAATTGGCGGGTTCTCTGCTTCCGATTGTGGTCTCCCATGGCGAGGGGCGTGTGGCCCCGAGTCTCGCTGATGTGGCGGCTCTTGCTGATCAAAAACTGGCGGCGCTCGCCTACGTCGATGAACAGGGCGACCCAACCATGACCTACCCGACCAACCCCAATGGCTCACCTGGCGGCTTGACCGCAGTGACATCCACTGATGGTCGCGCGCTCGCAATGATGCCGCATCCTGAGCGCGCATTCCGTTCGGTTCAGTGGTCTTGGAGGCCGCCGGAGTTGAGCGATTACAGTCCGTGGTTCTCGCTCTTTCTGTCGGCCGCAAAATTGTTTGACTGAGCGTCAGCCGGATCGAGGGTTAACTGCTTTTTGCGAGTGGTTGGACCACGCGCTCCCTGAAAGGAAAGGTCCCTTTTTCTCGGTCAGCGAGATAACACTTTAGGGTGTCCGTCACGACCGGAAAGGAGAGCTCATCCCATGGGATCTCATCCTCAGAGCAGAGTTTGACGGCCAAGCTTTCATCGCCGGCAAAAAAATTTAGATCCGTTAGCTGGGCGCGGTAGAACATATACACTTGAGAAATATGCGGCAGGCTGAAGAGGGTGTAGAGCTCAAGCGAGTGGACTCGCGCGTTGGCTTCTTCCATCGTTTCCCTGACAGCGCCGTCTTGAATGGTCTCGCCATTCTCCAAGAAACCTGCGGGTAACGTCCATTTGCCTTTGCGCGGTTCGATGGCGCGTTGACACAAGAGAATCTGATCTTCAAAGCAGGGCAAGCACCCTGCAATAATGCGCGGGTTTTCGTAAAAAATGTGCTGACATTGGGTGCACACGAAACGCATCCGTGTATCACCCTCGGGGATGATATGTTGGGTGCGCTCGCCGCACCGGCCGCAGTAATTCATGAGCGGAGTATAGGGATGAATCGGGTGAAGTCACAGGGTCCAAAACCAAGACGCCAATTGCTAGGTGGCTGTGGATGAGGTGTTGGCTTAAATTTCGTTCTTCGACGTTTGTCCAAAAAGGTCGATAAATCCGCGACTTTGAGCAGCCGACGGGACGCCGTTATAAGATCAGATGCGAAGGAAAGGGTCTAAAGGGTCCGCCAAAACAGCTGATCTCGTTCTTTCCGCTAGGCGAGTCAGCAAGGAGGGCATTCGATCTGAAGGGGCGCTCGATGTGGGTTGCATCAGTGGAAATATTGAACAAGGGAGATGGCGATGAGTTCAATCATTGAGGCCATTGAGGCAGCATTACGAAATTCGGAACCGCTTGCGCCGCCTGCATCGCTGTCTGACAGTCCGCTCGCAGTCGTCATGGTGCTGATTCGAGAAGGATCGGAACCCACGTTAATTTTGACCCAACGCACATCGAATCTGAGCAGTCACGGCGGCGAGGTCGCTTGGCCAGGGGGGCGTGTTGATCCTGAAGATGCCACGCCCTGGTCGGCGTGCTTGAGAGAAACTTTTGAGGAAATCGGCATTCCAACGCAGGTTCCCAGGCTGCTCGGGGTGCTGCCAGGCGAGGTGTCCAAGTTCGGATTGTGGGTCACGCCATATGTTTGTACGATCGATGAGGACCAGCCACTTTTACCGAATCCCGATGAGGTTGCTTCAGTGTTTGAGGTCCCTTGGCGCTGGCTTAACGCCCATCCCCCGAGGGAAGTCGAGCGTTTGGATCGACACGGACAAACCCAATGGGCACCGGTTTACCAATACGAGGGGTATCGGATTTGGGGTCTGACGGCGCTGATCCTGGCCTCCCTTCTGCGGGTCTGTCGTGGGCCTTGAGGTTCTAGCAGAGCAGGCAGATCTAGAGTCAGGAGAGAGGACTCGAATTCGCCCTGGTCAGCGCAGCCTGATCAGGCCAAGATAAGCGTGAGAAAAGAGTGAAAGTGTCCCAGCAACTGGACGCACATCGTGTTTTCAAAGACCTGCTTCCTCGAGCCGAGAGGCGCCTACGCAATAAGCCTTGAGCAGCGTCTTGATGAAACGCGAGTGTTCGTGGCCCAGCGAGTTGAACGTGGGTTCCGAGCCATGTGCTGAAAAAACAATCAGTTGTTGAAGGGTGATAGAAAAGGCTCAGGTGGATCGATCGATGGATTGCCGGCACCGGGCGGTTAAGAAGGAGAGTAGGTTTGATTTATCGTTTAGGGCAATGGATACCCGAATGCCACGAGGATACTTGGGTTGCTGAGAATGCATCGGT
>Ga0181590_10004106_pt1 | contig 12136 bp, 13 predicted proteins | sample 071ome_34_FD_132446 | JGI IMG/M metagenome (GOLD analysis project Ga0181590, IMG submission 132446) | Coastal salt marsh microbial communities from the Groves Creek Marsh, Skidaway Island, Georgia - 071411BT metaG (megahit assembly) | ecosystem: Environmental > Aquatic > Marine > Intertidal... | reverse complement strand
AGAGTGGTAATGCAGAAATTATATCCATTTGTAAAGTTTGTGTTTAAAAACGAATATCAGAAGGGACATGCAAAGAGTATGAACTGGATTTTAGATAATGTAAAAACTAAATATATTCTTCATCTTGAAGATGACTGGCAATTCTTTATGAAAGACAATTATATTACAAAAGCATTGAGTGTTTTGGAAAAAGACAACAAAATGTTACAAATAGTATTTAACAGAAATTATGCAAATAAATTAACACGTGAACATATTGATTTTTATAATCCTGATGATAAAATTCATGATAATATTTATATTAATCATAACTATATTGATTTATCACAACCTGAAAAATGGAATGATTTTGCAGGAAAACATCCTGGTAAGAAAACAAATGTCCATTGGTATGGATTATCATTTAATCCATCCATTATAAATTTACAGGAATTAAGAAAGAATGGAAGATTTGATGAAACAGATGGTATATTCTTTGAAAAAGAGTTTGCAAAGAAATGTTTTGACAATGGATATAAGGTATGTTTTATGAAATATATTTCAAGTATACATATTGGTGATGGTGATAATGCATATAAATTAAATGGTATGAAACAATTTTAATCTATTGGGTTAAGAGTAGACATTCCTTATTAGTGAATACATTTAAATTATGGTTTGTTTTGATAAATGGTAGTATACAACAATAATCAAGACTATGTAATTTATCATCTGATATTATAGAGATGTATTTTAGTGAAGGAGCTTTATAGTCATATATTTTATATTCAATTCTTTTTAATGTATTTTTAGGTTTTTTATAATATGTTTCATCTATTATAATAAATGAATTTGTTCTTGTTTTTATTTGTTTTGCTTTCCTAAATTGAAACACTAATATATCATCAATAGTTTCAATTCGGTTAATAGTTATAATATAAATATTCCTATTTATTTCAGAAGTAAACAATTCATAGATATACAATATTTTAGTTTTTATTTTTTTCAGAAATTTAATTTCGTCTTCATGTGTGCCTGTAATAATAATTTTTTTACCATCAAGTTTAATAATTTTAATTAAACGAAAATCAATAATTTCTGATAAGATATCTTTATAATTCATTAATAAATTAAACTAAGTTAATATTTATTAAATTTTAACTTAATTATTTTATAATTCATCAACAATAATAAAACCTGAATCATTGTCTTTACTTAAAATCAACAAATCACCATATTTTGATTCTATATTATTATTTCTTGATGAAAAAACCCATTTTAATGGCTTAATACCATAACTTGCAATACTTAATGCAAAATGATAGTATTCATAATATCTATAAAACATGTATAATTTACCAAAAGCAAGAATATAATAATACATAGCTATTATAACACAAGATAAAATTATTTACGTGTCCTTTCAATATCTAATTCCTCTCCAATTCCCTCAATATCACCAAGTTCATTATCATCATTTGGTTGAAAAATAGAATCTATAAGATTTTCATTTCGTAAATAACTAAATGAATCAAATTTATAGTAATTGTTAATAAATGGACTATTATATTTAAATTTTTTTATTAATAATGTCTCTAATTCATTAATATAGAAGAAATAGTTATTCAAAATATACAAATAAAAATCCAACAAATTAACACTTTTACTATTTTGACTTAGTTCAAAAAATCTATTGCTATCATCTTTCTTTATAACATCATTTATTTTCATGTTTTTCATCTCTCTAAATTGATAAATTTTAAATTTAGGAACAATAAATGATGAACAAAATCTTTTATATGTTTTATTATTAATCATTTGTGTAATAACATTTTTTATATCATGGTTATATCTAAATGTATATTTTAATGGTAGTGATAGTTTTTCATATTGTGAATACTTTGTATTGTCAAATTTAATATTACCAAAATCATTATAATTAGGATATATTTCACACTCATTGATATTAAATATAAATGAAAAATAAGAAGTAAATTTTAATATTAATTCATCAGTTATTGAATCACCTAAACTCATATATTTGTTAAAATGATTAACAACAATTTTATTTCCAATTTCAACAAAATACTCTATTTTTCCCGTTTCATAATTTTGTAAATATATAAAAAAACCTTTTTTCGTTTTGAAATTAAAAAACTTTCTATAAGATGTTAAACTATTATACCAATCACATTTAAATACATATGTCTTGTTATTCTCTGTAATTAAAAATTGATTATAGTTATTAGTATGTTCTTCTGTAAAATCATTTATTTTACCTTTTAATGTGTTAGATGAAAGTAATTTTAATTGTAATGGATTAGGTAATATAATTTTGTTTTCTGGAAGATAATTGTTAAATTCAATTTTGTTTTTAGATGGGATATATTCAAATTCATAAATAGTTTTAATAGTATTTTGGTAATTATCATTTGTATGGTAATATGTTGCATTTTTATCTTTACTTAATAATTTAAATTTTGAATTTGGTCTAAATATGATTTCTTCCTCAGAACCAAACATAGATAATGTCTCAATAAATAAATATCCATTTGTTCTTTTTGGAATTTTGATTTTCATTAAATAATTACCAAATGTATTATTCTTACCATCATAATAAAATGGGTTCCTTGTTGAACTTAAAAAACCTTCTTCTAAAAAAGATGTTCCAATTTTGGTATCTTGTAAAAAGTCATCATCATTAAGAAATCTATATACATAAAATTCTTTATCATTAGTAACTGGAGCATTAGTAACCAGTTTATTTAATTGTATTATAAACAATTCATAATAACTATTTCTAACTTCATAATTATCTATTTTACGAAGGTAATTATTAATATATGTTGAACCTAAAAATGAATAGAATTTAACCATATCAATACCATTATTTTTAATAATATAATCCTGATGTTTAAGTAATTGGTCACTTGTAATGTCATACATAGTTACCTTTTTGGCTAATTGTGACACCTTTTCTTTTGTGTAATAAATATCAGATTCTTTTATCAATTTCATATTTAGGGCTAAATTAATTATTTCACTTCTGGTGTAATATGGTTTGAGATGTGGGATATATGGAATATATGATTTTTTAATATGATTAGTTAAATCCTTGCCAACTAAATTAGAGTAATTATAAGAAACATTTATATATGTTTGGTGTAAAACATTATAATCAAAATTATTAAAAAATTGTTTTATTTTCTTATGTTTATCATCAGTTGATAATTTAAAATATTCAAGCAAACTATTATTAATTAATCTCATATTTTTTAATTTAACATAATCAAAAACATTATCACGTTTAATAAGATATATTTCATTATCATAAATATCATACAAAGGTATTTTATATTGTATTTTCGATATTCTATCTCTTAATTCATCAATATATACTTGTGGTGTTTCCTTACTAATTTTTGGTATTATGGCATTATTATAAAGAAGTTCATCAAGAATATTTTCGTATTTTACTTTAATGTTTTTCTTTTTATCAGGATAATATAAAATATAATTGAAATTACTCATTATATTTATACTTAATAAATTAATCCTTTTTCCTTTAATTATCCTTTGTATTAAAATTATATGTATGTAGCAACATGTTTACTAAATCATAATCACCAGTTTTATGACAATAGAAAATTAATTGTCTCGTGGTGTAACTGTCTTTAAACCCATAATCCAAAAGAATATAAACTATTTTAATTCTTTTTTAAGGACATACATGATTGTATATATTTTAATATATTTGTAATTATTTTCATCTACATATATTTTTGTAAGTCTATTTGTAACAATAAAAAATTCTGTCATATAAACAAATATATCTGTTTATGTAAATTTAATAAGTGCTATTAACAGAAATCCATTTACTTCCATTATAGATTAATTCTAAATAATCTCCTTCTCTATATAATGTTCTATTAATACCACATCCAATTTTCAATCCTCCATTACAATTATTTTTATAGATAATTATCTTTTTCATAGTTCCTTCCTCAATACATGTTGTTGATGGTGTTATGGATATTGTATTTGGACTTTGTATTTCAATTAATGATACGTACCCAGTCAAACAAATATCAGTTCCACTATGTGCATCAGTAAGAATTAATTTGTTTACTCCAAAATTAAAATTATGTTTGTTAACTGTAAACAATGTGTTATTATTTGCGTCATCAATTATTTTAAAGGTATTACTATGTAATGTAACATTATTATGATTTGTGTCAACTTTTATAATAGGGCAATCTGGCTTGTTAGACATCATACCAAGTTCAACATCATTAACAACTTTTAAATATCCCAAAGTAGTCTGACCATTACTGTTAATATTACTTGCGTTAACTTCTTTTCCAAAAAAGGTATTCCACCGTAAACTTTCACTACCAAAATCAACATAACTATCTTTTGGAATAACACCATTTTGGACAACAAGTTTGTTTTCAATATATACATCACCACAAACTTTTAGTCTATTTTTGACAATTAGATTACTTGTTAATATTTCTTTATCAACAATAATATTTTTTTTAACACCTATACCACCTTCAGTAGTAATACTTGCATTATCACTATCAACAGCAATCTCTTCAGAAGTTATTTTTAGTGAATTTAAACATTGGTCATGATAATAGTTCATTTATGTTTTTATTTAATAATATATAAATATATAACAAAGAGTTTTTATATGGCTGGTGGCGTATTAAACCTAATATCTAATACAAACAAGAATAATTTTATGACATATAATCCACAGATAACCTTTTTTAAGGCATGTTTTCATAAACATTATGAATTTTCCAAGGAAACAAAACGTGAACAATTTAATGGGGTTCCTGCATGGGGTGGGAAATCTCGTTGTTCCTTTACAAAGGCAAAAGGCGATTTATTATCACAAGTATCATTAAGTATTCAACTTGATTCATTAAATATAGAAGATTATAAATATTTAATAAAGGATTTGGAGTGTGTTAAAGATGTTGAGGATGAATGTTGTTGTTCAGAATGTATTCAATATCAAACAAGTGCAACTTATAGTTGGGCAAATGCAATGGGTCATTTATTATTAGATAAATACACATGGTATATAAATGGGAAAAAAATAGACCGAAGATATGGTGAAATTCTTGAACTGAATTCACATTTACGAACAACAGAGGAACAATTGTTAGGATATAACAATGCTGTGGCTAGAAAAGACCAATCATCATTTTCATATAATAGCTATACTGGTAAATTGGATTTATGGATTAATCTTGATTTTACTTTTTGCACTGATTATGGTTCTGCATTCCCATTATATAAGATAAGAGACCGTTCAGAATTTACATTAGAAATAAAATGGAGAGATTTTGATGATTGTTGGATATCTAACAAACCAAATACTAAACCTGCTATAAGACCTAAAATTAAAGCAGAATTCTTTGCAGATTATATATATTTAGACGACCTACACAAAAGAAAATTAAAAAAATCATTCACAAACATGATGATTGAACAGATATTTAAAATAGAGAGATTCTTTAATAAATATAATAAAACACCAACAATAGATTTATTATTTTCAGGGTATCTCAAGGAAATTATTTTTGTTGTTCAAAGAGAGGATAAAATAAAGAAAGATGTTACTAATAAACTATATGGTAATAATTGGTTTGATTATTCAGGTTCCAATAAGAAATTTGAACAATCACATACCATAAGAGGTGCCATGATAGAAATAGCAGGAACAGAATTTCACAATGACTATATGCCTCCATTATATTACAGTTATCATCACCCAAATAAACATCATACACGTTCAACAAATAAACCAATATATTGCTATTCTTTTGCTTTAAAACCTGAAAAAATACAACCATCAGGATATTGTTGTATGCATGATTTACAGGGAAAAATGAAATTGAAGTTACAAATAAGCAAAGAAGTTGATTGTGATTATTCTGTTAGAGTATATGGTATATGTTACAGAGAATTATGGATTCAAAATGGATATGCTGAAGTGCCTATATTATTTTAATTAAATCCAATGATTTTTTGCCATATAATAATTGGTTGGTAAATTGATGTTCTACATTCATGGTCATAAATAATACCTATAAAATGAACATCACATAAACGAGAAACATCATTTATTAATTTATCAACAATATTATATTTAGAAAAATTATTAATATTAATTGCAATATGTCCAAATTGCTCAAGAACATCAATTGACTGTTTTATTGACTCCAATAAAAAATTATTATACCACTCTTAAAAATAATCACTTAGTTGTCCAAGTTTATGAATAGTCGAATTTTTTAAGAATAATAAGACCACCAAAATTTTGTAAATTAGTATTCGTAATATTATTCTTTGTAAAGTTATCTCTATTATGTTTACTTAAATTCATAAATAAATCAAAAATATCATATTTTTCTAAAGTGTGTCTTTTAAGTGGAAACTCAATATATTTATCCATTACAATAATTTAAATATAATTAATTAAATTATTGTTAATTTATCTTTTATAAAAATTAGTCATTAATATCCTCAAGTTTATTAATACTTATTCTTTCGAACTCGCCATTTGGTAAATCACGCTTAATAATAAATGGCATCACTTTAAGTTTTAGTTCTAATAAAGCTATTTCTTTTGCAGTATGAGTCTCAAGAGTCACTCCCTTAATTAAAATCTTTGCACCATTTGTTATATTAGCCGCTCTGGTTGCTACAGCCCTTATTTTTTCATATCTTGTTAAAAACGGTCTTGTTATCATTTCTTCTTCATCAGTAACTTCTTTGTTTTGTTTGTTTTGCTTTTGCTGTTGTTGTTCTATTTCATCCATTATATCAGTGTACATACAATCATCCTTTTCATCGTCGTCAACATCTTCATCTTCTTCATAATCCTCAAAATCATTTCCGTCATCATCATCATCACCCATTTCATCACCACCATCTGATTCCTCTTCAACAGCAGAATCTGTGTCACTATCAACATCAGAATCGCTCAAGCCACTATCAAAATTTGGCTCTTCAAATTCTGGTTCATCTTCGGTTTTTTTTGATACTGACTTCTTAACTGTTGTTTTTTTAGATTTGGTAATTTTCTTTTTACCAGGCATAGTATTTAAATATATATATTATATACTTAAATAAATTAAATTTCATTTTTTTATATCGTGGCTTTCCATGCTGTATAACATTCACAACAGACATAATATGATTCATATGATTCCTCTGGGTTACTTCTAAATATAACTGCTTCCTTATCAATTCCATTCTTGTGTGAATTACATTTTTTGTTTTGACATATGAAATCTTTTGTTCTTGGTAATGTGATGTCATGGCATTTAATTCTTAAATCCTCTTTAGTATATGTACTTGATTTTTTAGAGTTAATATTAAATACGTATATTACATCACCTTGTGATATTTTCTCATGATGATTACATACATTACAAATATAATAGTTACCTTCTTTTACTTGTCCCTTAAGATTAAAATATATTTTTATAATTTTTTGTTTATCATCATCTGGTAGTTTCTTGAATTTACTATTCTTCTTAATTTCTCCATCAGAAATATTAATAATAAATTGCTGTTTATCAAGTACCTGAGCATTTTTCATTACTAACTCAATCAACTCAGTCGCAGATGCTATTATTTTCGCATTTTTATTAACAATTTTTTTAAGACCATATGCATTATGACACTTTGAACAGAACTTCATTTATATATTATAAGGTAATAAATCTTTATAATAATTTAATCAATTTTTTATGAATCAAGGTCATTTGTTGTGATTAGTTGTGATGCATCAATCGGGTCACTATTATTTGTTTTTTTTGTTTCATTTTGTGGTGAATCCTCATCATCAGATTCGTCACCGTCATCTTCACCCTCTTGTATTTTAAATCTATATCCTTTCCAACTAAGACCACTTCCAGAACCAAGAACTTTATGAATTTCATTCTTAAATTTGGTTTTTCCAATACTCTTTCTATCAGGATAAGATTCTTTGAACCAATCCTTGAAGTTTTCATACATTCCATCAATATGTATCTTGTCACGTTTACTTTCAGTCTTCTCAATATTTTGATGAAAGTATTCTGCATATATATCACTTTCATTCTTGTATGCCTCCGTTGATAATTTGATTTGTTCTGGTTCCTTAATACCATTTATCTTGTAATTTCTGAAACGATGAATTAAAATTGCCATTAATGCCTCTCTCCAGTATTCAAGACGTTTCTTTAATCTATAATCCTTTTTACGTTGATTCTTTTGTTTTGGGTCAGGATTATCCACGAATTTCATCATAAAATCAACAACACGAATACGACGCCATGTACCACCATCATTAGACATAATATTAGGTAATGTATTACATGTCATAACCAACTTGAATTGAGGGTCAAATTCTATTAATGGACAATGTAATTGACGTCCTGAAAGACGGTCACCACCAGTTAACTCTTTCATTTTACCTTCATAAATTCTATCATTTTGTTCTGGTTCTTGGATAACACAAAAACGTTTACCTTTCAGTTTAGCAATGTCTGGTGTTGCTGCATTTGAATCAGCTCGTTTACTCGTAATTAATGTTGTTGCCATGTTACATGCATAGTCGCCAAGAGTATTCATAAACAATGTCATTACAATTGATTTACCATTTGAACCCGAACCTGTGAAAATATAAAATTTCTCATCAGGAATATGACCTTGTATACAACTTGCAAAGAAATCAAGAAGGAAATTATGCATTTCAGGTTCTGGTTGAATTTGTCTGAAGAAATCCATTACCTGTTTAATACGTGGATTCTTTTCATTATATGGAATATAATTAATTTTTGTTGACAACGTAAGATAATCCTCTGGGATTCCTTTACGGAAACGCATTTCTTTTAAATCATATACTCCATTTTCAAATCCTATCAAATCTCTATTTGTATCAAGTGTTTCAAGAAAGTGTGGATTATAAAATAGTGATTCACATTCTTTAAGAATTTTCTGTTTATAACCAGAATCATGAATCATATTCATAATTTTTTTACATGAGTCAAGTCTGTCTTGATGTTCTTTTTCTTCACGTTCCTCTAAACCTCTCATATTATTCTTTAACATCCTGTGCCATTTTGCAAATGTATTATAAAATGTTTGATTAAGACACTGTGTTAATTTATATGCACCATCACTATTTTCCCATCTATTACCATTAAAGAAATACCACAGATTTGGTTTAATAGAAGCACATGCAAATTTACTTTTGAATAACTCATAAAATGCACGTGCAACCTTATATGTACTCCTTTCTGTAGATGCATCTCTTATATATGGCATTACTTTCTTAAAAAGTTGTATATTATACTCCTTTGGGTCATCTTCCTGTAACCATCTATACAAAGTTTCAAGTGAGAAATTATTCTTTTTGAATTTTCTCCATTCCTCTTCACATTCATATTCATTATGTAAATCATCTACTATACTTACTTCAATCCATGTATCAAGTAACCTATTATCTATATTGTGAAGACATGAACCAAGAGTTAACCATACATTTTTATCTATTATACGTGTTTTCTTTAATAACTTAGTTATTACCTTTGCATTCTCAAGGTCCTCATCAGAAGCAATCGCAATATTGATATTTAGTGGCTCCTCATAATCATTATCATCTATTGGTGATGAATTAATATTTAATTGTCTGTATTTTTGATGAAACTCTATTTGTTTTTCACTTGATACAAATTCAAATTCACCCTTGTTTTCATTATCTATTAATGAAAATTTCTGATATTCATCAATCGTTCCCTCATTTGAATATTTATCTATTGTTTCACCATTGTATACATATGTTGGTTCATATTTTTTACCATGTGAATAATTCTCATAACATACTATACCCTTCTCTATAATCTCATTATTAATAATATTTGGCATCTGATTAACTAAATCTAAACCCGCAAATATTTTGGATTCAGTTAGTTCCTTTCGTACCTCATCATATATAACATACTTTAATTCATTTGGAATATTATTATTTAATTCTCTTATTATAAATTTATCCTCAACAACCTCCTTACTTATCTCTCTTGGTGTATCACATTCCATCCAAACATATTCATTTTTCTTTTCTGTTTTTATATAATTATTAGTTATTTGTATAATCACATCATTAACATTCTTTACTATTTCAGATGTGTATCTTCTTTTATGTAATATATCTCTATAACTTAAACGCACCTCCATAAATAAATTACTATTTGTTCCTGTTTTCTCAATCACATTTAACTTGTGTCCACGTAAATTAGCTTTTCTCATCTTTTTATAAAATTTTTTTAATTTGTTTTCTGGTATATTATACCTTCCGTATGGTTTCGGTGAAAAATGCGTATATTCATGACCTCTGTCTACTCTGTATTTCTTAATGAACTCATTATACGCATCCAAATACTTATTTTCCTTAGATTTTTTATCCTTGGAACCCATTACTGTAATTATATAATTACTATTTATTTAAATTTGTTTTTATATACCCTTTTTGACTTAAAGATATGATGATATACATCATATGGAAGTTATAAAATAAACAATATAATTATGGTTACCATCATAATTATATTTTAATAATTTTAGAAAAGCCTGCATAAGTATTCTCTTTTTTGAGTTGTTCAATTTGTTTATTTTTCTTTATTTCGAGACCCGAACAGTTGTGTTCTTCTTGATGTCTACAGGTTGGGCAGTAATTTAGGTTACAGTGTTGACAGAGGAAAGTTGATACAAGTTTAAGTTTTGACCTACAGTTATTACATCTCTTTTTTTTTGTTTTCTTTACTGATGGTTTTTTGATTGTTTTTGTAGGTTTACAATTTTCTTCTTTTTTAGTAACTTCGTTTTTGATTAGGAAATCAAGAAGATTACCTTCTAACGAGTCATGCATTCTAATATTATATTAGAAGAATAAATATAATAAGATATTAATTTTCAATTATTTATTAAGATGTTGTTTAATATTAATTCTTGATAATTTAAAAATTAGTTCTTTGTTAGTTTCAGGATATTTTTTATTACTTCTCTTAAGTTTTCTTTTTTCTTTTTTTTCATATTTAATATACAGTTGTCTTTTTGGACGTAGTTTTTTAACAAAACTATCAATAAATTCTATTGCCCTATCTATTAAATTAAGTGATATTTTTTCATCTTTCTTTAATGATTCTTCTACATATTTTGCATATTTCAAAATTATTTTTTTTAATTTAATTGGTTCTAAATTCACCATATATGACACGATTTGTTTTGGTGTTTTGTTTTTATTTAAAATTCTTAAATGTAAATACATTAATGAGAATGTTAAACACATACCATTATAAGAATCAGAATAGAATTGTTGTGGACCAAACATTGGTGAAAATGCACTTGGTGGGATAAATGTAAAACCTTCTAAACCAATTAATGATAAATTTTTCGAAATACTGTTGTTTATATTGTTTTCTATACCTAATGCCTTTTTATATGCCTTTTCTGCTTTTTCTAATTCGTTATGTTTTTTAAAATCATCATAAAACCATATATAATTACTTGTGAATGAACCATGTGGTTCAAATCTTTCAATTGTTTTGTTTTTTAAATCAATAAACAACATGTTCATGTGTGACATTTTTAATTTTGAACTTGATAATACTAATTTTGTAAACACATATGAATTTGTTTTGTTATTTATACATTTATAATATTCTTGTTTAGAATCTGGTGAAAATTTTAAAGTATCTTTATCAATAAAGTATTTCAAACTATTTTGATTATATTTGTTACTTTTCTCTTCATACATCCTGAATTGTGGAATACATAAATCACCATATTTATGTTTTTCTTTTTTTAACAGTAACATCATAAAGGCATCTATATTGTCTGCTATCGTATAGTCATAATAAATTTTCCCTTTTTTTGCTTTTGGACCAGAACTAATTGTTTTAGATAAATAGTCATCTAATCCTTTAATATTGTTAGACATTATATTATAAATTAACAATTTTATTTTTTTTTCTTACTTGATTTCTTTTCATATTTCTCTTTATTTTTAGTTCCCTTCTCATACTTACTTGCCTGTTTTGTGTTCTTATTGCTTGAACGACCACATATTTCTTGGATTTGTTCAAGTGTT
>Ga0181590_10004101_pt1 | contig 12143 bp, 21 predicted proteins | sample 071ome_34_FD_132446 | JGI IMG/M metagenome (GOLD analysis project Ga0181590, IMG submission 132446) | Coastal salt marsh microbial communities from the Groves Creek Marsh, Skidaway Island, Georgia - 071411BT metaG (megahit assembly) | ecosystem: Environmental > Aquatic > Marine > Intertidal... | reverse complement strand
AGACAACTTTCAATTGGTGCTGGTGTAGATGTTGCTGCTAATGATAACACTACTCGCAATACATTTGTCGGATTCTCCACTGACATTGGGTATCAGGCAAAGGATGTGGTTGATTTTGCTACACAGCATAGAAACACTGGATATACCCAGGGTATCTTCAGATGTCATCATAAAAACAGAGTAGTGCATTATGTATTGCCATACAATAATTATTCTGTTGGTGGTGATGTTAGTAATGCATATAATATTAACCAAAGACATGATACTGCATACTTAGCATCTAATTATCAAGCAAAACCAGTTCGTTTGTATTTTGATCCTAAATTTGCTGAAGATGAGAGATTCTTAAAATATATGGCAGTCAATGCAAATAGTGATGGTTATCATTGGCAAATAGCAGCAGACATGACATGTGGACGACTATATATATCAGTAAGTAATTCATCTGCTGATTATGGAGTTCAAAGTGAAAAGTCTGAGGGCAGACTGGAACAATTCTTCAAACTAGCGTATCACTGATAAAAAATGGCAACTATTAATTTTGGTAAAGTAAAATTAGTACATAGGGGACAGTATGATCCTACGGTAGAGTACTCTGCTGGTGATATTGTTTCCTATGGAAGTACATCAGGTGATACGGGAGGTGCTTTCCAACATTCCAATCCTACATTTATATACAAAGGAAAAACTGCTAAAACTGGAAGTCATCCATATGTTCAGACTAGATTTGGAATTACTACTTTAGGAATTCATACAAGCATAATTGATCTTGAAATTGAGAGTTCAGAAAATCCAGGAGGAGATCATAGATCTTATGCTGTAGAGGGATTATCTTTTGTCCATAGTGAGTATTATCCTCCTAGTACGAGAGTTATTAAAGTAGAACCCACCAATTCGTCAACAGTAAAATTAACTCTTTCTAAAAATTCTAGAAATGGTTCTGAATTATCAAACGAGACCATTGTTGTTGGTTCTTGTAGACTTGCAAATAGATATGATCTTATCAGAAATGAAGTAGACTGGGATTGCTACTCTGATACGTTCACTTTTAGAGGTGAGTGGGATGCAAATGGGACATATGAACCTGGAAATATTGTAGTTAGATACGGTCAATCATACATCTGTAAGGCTGCCACTGGCGCAGGAACTACATTTTTTGCTGATCTTTCTGTTCCAACTAATGGTGATCCTGCAGTTTTAGGTCCATGTACAACTAGAACTGCTGCTGATCCATTCTGGGATTATCTTGATAACTGGGACACCTACATGGTAGGTGACATGGGATGTGAAAAGCAAAATAAAATATCATTAATTCCGAATTCTAACCCTGTTGATTGGAAAGGGCACCCATTTATCAAACCACCTTCTTGGGGACAGAACACTGGTGTTGGCTCATACTATCCGGGAGGGACAACCTGAACTGGACCTGCAGGAATTACTACCACTGATCATACCTGGAGATGGCAAAGAGTTAAGAGAATGGTCAGTGAGGGTGGAAGACTCTGGTTGACAAATCAGCAGGGTGATCCAATGTCATTGGGTGGAATGAGTCCTAACCTAGACGCATCTTTCAAAAACGTTGGTGGAAATGACGGCGACGATGTTGGAGGAATGCTTCAGATTACTGACGTATTCAATCACAATTCCTGGTGGGAAGGTGATCAACCATCTGCTGGTGGACTTTCTTATGGATTAAATTACAATCGTTTTGGTGGTTCGAAAACGAAACCAGTACCAATTCAATGGATTAATAACCCAACAACTAGAATGTACCTATTCTCAAATGGTACTGTTGGAATGACGGGATCAAACGTTGGTGTTGGTCTTTTTGGCATGGGTTATAGTACTGACCTTACAACAAACTCTGTAGTTGAAATTTCACAACAGAAATTTAACAATAGAAAAGTCGTTAAAGTTGATGCATATTCATCAATTTTAGCAAATGCCTCTGGCGAAGGCGGTAGTTTTGCGATGGCACTTGATGAATTTGGTGAACTGTGGGTTTGGGGTGATAATGCTGAAAGACAACTGGGTATTGGTTCTGAATCAGGGGATTTTGGTGGTGCTGGTGGTAATGAAATATTTAATGCTCAAAACGATCAATATGAACCTCTTTGTTTAAACAAAGATGATAGATTCTCAATGCCAAGAGGATCTGGTGGTAAGAGAATTGTTGATTTTTATATTAATGGGTGGTCAACATGGGCATTAGATGAAGATGGGGAAACTTGGGCCTGGGGTAACAACACTGATGGGCAATTGGGATATCCTACAAATACTGCTGTGGATGTAAATTATGGAGGAGTAGGGTTTAGAAATCAGAGTTATGCACAAAGTCCACAGAAGCACAGTTACATGGGTGTTCTTGGATATGACTTTACTACAACTGCTTTAACTAATGTTGTTGCAACTGGAACACTTACTGAAAATGTCGCTGGAAATGACTATACAAAAGCTAGCGGTGCTGGATGGAACGCTGAGATAAGGTCAACTAATCAATATATTGGTAGTGTTGCTGTTCAAGCCTCTTGTGTAGATGGTGGAACTGCAATGTTTGGATTAAGTGATGATCCAGCGACCAACACTACATATACCACAATCAATGCTGGATGGTATTTTAATAGTTACTATCTACAATACGTAGAGAACGGTGCTAATTCTAACTTAACTAGAGGTGGTGCTTCAGGGCAGTATAAGTTTACAGAAAACACTGTTTGTTCAGTAGTTTATGATCATGATACAGGTTTCTTCCATTGGTACTATGACTTCCTGGGTGATGGAAGATGCGTTCAACTTACAAGAAGAAGGCATAAGACCGATGTTGGTGTTGCTGCAACAACTACATATGTATACTTTGATTCCTCTATTAATGCTGTAGGCACTAGATTATTTAATATTGGTGCTACATCTACTATTTCACGAAAAGACTGGTCGGATTATGGTGGTGTTCAAAAAATTGCAGTTAGAAGTACTCAAGATTTGACCAACATCTACATTTTAGATGGTCAAGGACATGTTTGGAGTTGTGGTGAAAATAGTCAGGGACAACTTGGTGATGGTGCAACATCAACTGATGACGATAATACTTCTGCTCTTCAAAGAAGAATTTTTGCAGAGCATGTTAACAGTACTGCCAGACTTAACACTGGAGAACCTGGAATTGGAACTCATCTCATAGGACGTATTAATAATATATGGCCTACTGGAACTCAAGAGGAAAACTTATTCGTAAGCGCACAAGATCCTAATGATTCAAATAATAATTACATTTATGGACTTGGTGCTAACGCCCATAGAATTTTAACAGATAACTCTACAACAGATAGAGAATATCTTGTTCCAATTAACGCTTCATCTGGACAGGGAAGTTATGCTGGTTTAAATGTTGGTATCGCACACACTCTTAGAAATATCGTGAACATGGTTCAGGGTGGATCGATGAGAGGTGGTACTAGTGGGGATACTAGAGAAGTTACATTTGCTCAAGATGCCGCTGGATATGCTTGGGCTGGTGGTGGAGATTACTTAGGTGCAAGTGCAGCGATTAATATTGAAACAAGTGATAATCAATATATTGTTAATAATATTGCATATAATCAACAGGAAGGTGGTGCAACTCAATCCTGGGCGAAGACATTTATGCCTTCACAATTACAAGGTAAAATAATTGACATCGAAGTATCTGGCGCTGATAATAGCCAAGGCACCCCACCAGCAGTTACAAGAAGCACTCAAACTGCAATGTTCTTGTTTGCTGATGCAAGTGCATTATGGTGTGGACAAAATCATCTTCACACTGTAGTCGTTGCTTCTACAACAAATAGTTACAGAGCACCAGTTACATTGCCAGGATTTGGATACTAAGGAGGTAAAGTAAAATGGCAAATAGAATCATTTCAATGAGATCAGAATTTGGATATGTTTTTCCAGAACTTGAACCAGTTTTACTTATTGAAGAGAAAGAAATTGATGGTATAGTTTATGAAGTTGGTATGATTGATCCTGAATGGCAACAATCTGTCGAACCAATTTTGTTGATTGGAATTGGAGATAGAAATTATCTCTCGGTATCTGATCAGTACTCTCTCGATTCTTTAGTTGAAGCAAGGAATAACAATGGTGAGAGTTCTATTGAAGATTATGATATTCGTGAAGATACTCAAGAAGATTTGGTAAGTGTCGTTAATACATTATTGACCACCAAGCAACGTCACCTTGATAAATATAAAGAAGATAACAATTACCTAACTTCGCTTGGATTACCCAACGCTCCAGAATTCTTGGTCGAAGAGTCTGAAGAAGAATCCGAACCAGTTGGTGTAGCAACCACTTAGTACCCATAAATTAAGGAACTATCAATGAGACTTCACGGCGCAATAGATATCAGTCAGATTAAACACACCTGGAGAGGTAGATGGTCTGAGGCGGAAATCTATTATTTGAATGATGTTGTAATGTTCAATGGTGAAAAGTTTGTATGTATAACGACAAATCTGCATGATGAAAGGAGATATGGTCGAGTATACATGCCAACAGTTGCTAATGAATATTGGCAACCATTCTCTTATGGATATGTTTGGAGAAATGGATGGGTAGAAGGTGATTATTACTATCCTGGTGATGTAGTTAAGTGGAACTCTGATTGGTATGTATGTAAAGAATATAATTTTAACGCTCACCCAGTCTATGAATTTAGAGGTGGTGTTCCAGCAGCAACTACAAAGTGGGAAAAAATTGTAACTAGCAATACTTCAAATCGAGGAAAAAACGCCATTGGATTTGCAAACCAAAATCCAATGGGTTGGAATGATAAGAATTATGGTTCTAGAGGATATGAAGACTCCTTAAATGGGTACTATAGTCAAGGAGCAATGGTAATTAATGGTGATTATCTACCATCCTTTACAGGTAGAACCACCAGTTATTATGCAGAAGGTCTTGGGTATCTTGAATCTTGGCACTGTTCTCAAAGAAGTGCCAGTTTTGATTTTGTAGATTATATGGCAGGAAATCGCCCATCGTCTGTTTTGGGTGGTGCTCCTAAAATGATTCAGTGTCTGTCTTCAGGATATCATTCGATGTTCTTGTTTGACAATGGGGAATTATATACTACAGGATATAATGGTAGAGGTCAAATAGGTAACTCTGATAATACCAACGTATTATCCCCAATGAGAACGGGAAGAGTTGATCCTGATGATCTTTATTATAATGGAACCGCTGGTGGTATTGATTACAAATTCCATGGAGTTCTTAGAGATACCTTCATTGTAAAGGTTGCATCATCAGCTGTGCAAGCCGAAACTACTTATATTCATTGCCTTGCACTTGATTCAAATGGAGAAGTTTGGGCATGGGGATCGAATAGTTACGGACAAATAGGACATAATGGTGATGACCATGATCAGTGGGCACCTGTAAAAATTGATAAAAAATACTTTGATTACACTGCTATTGTAGATATCTGGGCAAATGGAACTGGGTCGTATTCAAATTCATTTGCATTAGATGCTAATGGCCAGTTGTGGGCATGGGGATATGGCGAATTTGGTCAACTTGGAATTGGTAGATATAGTGCAACAGAAGCAACCAGACCTGTAAGACAAAGTGTTGACTGGACTAAGTATGGTGGAATTAAGAAGTTCCAAATGACGGGTTCTGGCAACAATAGTGACAAAGGTGGAATGGTTCTCACCAATGATGGACAAATGTGGCACTGGGGTGGATCATTTGCTCAAGCAGGTGCAGTTTACGGTACTGGTTGGTCGAATACCTATACGATAAATCCGACACCAATGGCAAAAACCATATGGGAAAGAATGGGTGATAAAACACAAAGTAATTTGAATTCAATTGCAAATACAGTAGATATCGTTAATAATACTGAGAATTTTTGGACACCTGGAATGTATCAGGGTAATGCTCTGACTGTTCTTAAGTCAAAAATAAATGGATCTATGTGGGCGGGTGGATATAACGCTGGATATGCCATGTCACTTTTATATGCAGACGCTGATCCAGATATTGCCGATGTCAATAATTCTCTTTCTTCCATAGGAAATGTATACTTCAATAGAATGTATGTTGGAAATATGCTTGATATATTGAAAGTTCAGAGAACCAGTCCAACTTCTACTGGTCTTGTAATGCATAATGCTGACGGTAGATTATGGATGACTGGTGATGGGGGAAACAACTCAGTCAGAGCAATGGGTGAAAATTATGTCAATGATGCCCGTTTTACCGAGAATATAAGACTTTCATGGGAACTTGATAACTCCTTACAAGAAAACCCAACTCAAGCAAGAGGGATAAGTGATGTTTGTATGCTTATGGGTCTAGACGCTGCAGATGCAAATGGTGGTGTAATTGCAATCACCTCAAACAATGAACTTCGTATGTGGGGAGTTCAAAACACGTCCTATCCTGGAACCATGACTACATTAGCAAGTGCTGTTGGTTTTGTACATAACCCAATCAGAAACCCATTGTATTTCTGATACTAAAAAACCCTCCCAAAAGGAGGGTTTTGTTTTATCTAGTACATATAATCATCATCATCCTCTACACGAAGAACGCGCACTGACTCACCAGTGTCCAATTTCATTGCCTTTGACCAGTTGAAGTTTAGTGGATCCAAGTCGTCGTATGCCTCAACTTCAAGAATAACGCGATAGCGAGACTTGTTAATGGTAAGTCCTTCCATGGGGTCCTCCTTTGGTATGTTCTATATATTAGCACTAGTCCATCAATGTGTCAAGAGACAGGCACTTCAGGGTTTCTTGTTGCTTTAGAAACAGTTTGACATAGCACCTGGAATATGATAGGAGAGTGTCGTGATCCATTTTCTCCATATCTCTAGAAAGAGTTTCATAGGTTAAAGACTTCTCCATGCTAGAGAGTTGAATTTTGTCTGGATTCATGAGAGACTCCATTGGTGATAACTACTATTTAGTTTGCAGTGTAACAGAAAAGTGTCAACCACACTGTAACATTTGTTACATTGCTTGACTGTTTTCTCATTTTGGGGTAAAATGCATCATACATAACCTTGAGTCACCCACCATTCATGAATCTGACAAAGGAAGAGGACCAGGAGTTTCAAGCACTAAAACGAGCAATCAACGAGTATCCAGCATCAGTACACCCAGAAAAGATGGAAAGGTTTACTGAGTTACTTATCAAGACACTTGACAGCAAGACCTCGCCATTGTATAATCAGTAATGTCTTTGACATTTCTAATGCACAAAACAAGTGAAGATTATCCAGATCTCTATAGTCTAATTAGAGAACTGGAAGCGCGTGTTCATTTTTTAGAAAATGAAAACATTGGGACAACAAATAGTCTATACGAGTTGGAAAACCGTATAGATAGTATCGTACAAAACAACCTAGGACACTTTTCTTTAGGAGATAAATGAGGATTTTTCTAGATACAGCAGATTATGATGCTATTGCGGAAAGGTATGCCACTGGTTTGGTAGATGGCATTACAACTAATCCCACATTGGTACGCAAGTCTGGTGTGAAATATGAGGAGTTTATCAAAGTTCTAGCAACAGACTTTGCTTTTGAATCTATCTCTGCTGAAGTCAATGGTGACACTGCTGGTGAGATGCTTTTTGATGCTGAAAAGTATGTTGCCATTGGTGATAATGTCACTATTAAACTACCCCTTACTAAAGAGGGACTGATTGCATGTAAGTCTCTATCTGATGCTGGTGTCACTACTAATGTTACTCTTTGCTTCAGTGCTGCTCAGGCAGTCATGGCAGCAAAGGCAGGTGCCACATACATCTCACCCTTCGTGGGACGTATGAACGACAACTCTTTGAGTGGTGTTGAGTTGGTTCGTGCCATTGGTGGATTGTACGCAAAACATAATGTTAAAACACAGGTTCTTGCAGCAAGTTTGCGTGATGTTCATCATGTATCTCGCTGTCTCCTGTATGGTGCAGATGTAGTCACTCTACCACCTGCAGTGTTTGATAAGATGTATAACCATGTATTAACTGATGCTGGTCTTGAGTTGTTTCGAAAAGACTTTGAGGAAATCTCAAATGTATGAGGAACTTGACTCCTTTGAAAAGGCATTGAGTCATTTCGGCACCCGCGTTGACGTAATTTGTGCAATGGAAATGGGTGGGCGAATAGATGCTGAGACAGCATACCAGAATATCAAGATAGAACTCAAAGAGTTGAAGAAAGTAAGAAAGCAGTATAATAAGGATAATAAATCGTAAGATACACTCCAATAAGTAAACCTTATCTACTACTACTTGACATGAAACGATTCAAACGCCATAATAAGAGAGTCTCAAACAAGGACCTCATGGCATCTCAATGCTTCATCGCAAAACTGAATAGCAACGAATACGAAAGCATCTTCTGTGCTGATGGACATCCAGAGGTTACAGGATCCACTCTCACACGCAATTACAAGGATGACTCTAAGATCGCCAGTCTGATCAAAGAGGGTGACATCTCTAACCTTGGTAAAGACATCCCTCAGTGTAGGTTCTATGACGAGGATTTCGGGTTCACTCGCCCATTCAGCGATATGGATTCTATGGTAGAATTCTATCGTCAGTGTGGATGCTCCTACGGGTACATCTATGCTACTGAGTGGTATGCCATTCACATTACATCAAATGGCACCTCTCCTGTAAATCTAAATCTTCTTGCAAATGCATGATTCGAGTCTTGATCTTTTCATTGAGCAGCACACTCTTTTGACAGAGCGACGTGCTGCTGAATTGGAGATCACAGTTGACTACTACATAGAAGAGTTCCTAGACTTTGAACTAGATCTCTTTGATGGCATCTAAAAACAACTAAACTAATGACACCAGAAGAAATCAAGCAACAAAAGCGTAAAGATGCATTTTACATCTTCTACGAAAGTGTGCTCAAACCTGATTCTGAATTGCGTCTCTACGCACATGATGAGAAATGTTTCCACGAATTGATGGAATGGCGTGGTGAGATCATCGCATACCTTGATAAACGTCGAAACGAGGAGTTTAACTAATGGCACTATCTGAATCAGTAAAAGAGTCTCTTAATGAGGCACAACAATCACTTCGCAATGCACTAGCATTTGCAGCAAGGCAAGAGCGACCAATGGTCTGTAGTGTAATTGCAGATTTGATCTCTCGAATTGAATCTATGGAGAACACAGACTCAATTCTAGACAAACTAGATGATCGTAAAATTGGAGACTCTGGTCTCTGGGACACTTTCTTTACTGACAACGACTGATGAAATACATTTATATCGTTGATCACTTCTGCCCCTTCCCATCCTCCGAGTATGGTGGCATTTGGGTGGTGGTTGCAGAAAATGACAACGAGTGCTATGATCTTATTGCAGACTGGGACAATGATTGGAATGTGGACTACTATCCCAACATTACCAAGAACATTCAAAAGTCTGTCAGACTCCCACTCCTCGATGAGCAAGAGTCTCGCGTAGTAGAATCTTTCACCACCTAAAATGAACAACGATCAACAACTCGGTGACATGACAGATTATGTCACTGAAACTCTAAACTGGGCAATGGAGCGAATGATGACTCTGATCAATGAGGATCATCACGAGGATGCCATTGCTCTGGGCGATGAGTTCATCGCTTGGGCAAATGAGTCTGATAAAGACGTAATTAGTTGTGTTGCACTTAACCAGGATTGAACCATGAGTCGTACTAACCGTAGTCAAGATTTTAAATACAAGCAAAGTCTTCGTCACCCTCATACTTACAATGAGATGAGTCAGTTGGAGGAGATGATTGTTGATGATGATCTGGAGGATTTCAAGATCTCTGGCATCAATCGCATCAAAAAACGTAAGCGTCTCCCTACCGCATGGGATGATGAAGTCGTCTCCGCACACTATCAAGAAGACCATGCATAAAACGTAAATTTTAATACATTTTAAATTACAGGCACCCACATGGACACATATCATCACAACTTATTTTTTGTATTTTTTGTCCTTTTTGCTATAGTTATTATTGACCCTAATGTGGGTCGCCTGTTGGATCTAGTTATTAAATTTGCTGGGATTCAAATACAGAAAATTAAGTGGATTTTGTTCAATGATCCTAAAAATCCTATAGTAAAGTATTTCATTTGGAGAAGGTCACTCAAGACTGCCAATGAATTATTGAAGGAGTTCAACAAAGAAGAATGACATGTATGTACCAAAGGTCGATGATTATGTAATTTGGAACAGTCACACCTCGACACATGAAGGATGGGTCTATTTCGTACACTCATCTTATATTACCATCGAGATCTCTGTCAGGTCAAAATCTGAAGAGAACATTCAAGATTGTCCAATTCACAAAAAAACCCACACACTGCTGCTATGCTTCAGTGAAGACTGGAATCAACTAACCTATGTCAAATCCAGAGAGTCACGACACGGAACCCTTTCACAAGGTCTTTCCGATTATGTTAAAGTTACCTGACACAACATGTTACTTTCAATGTAAAGATCACCTAGATAAGTATGTGAAACGTTACAAGATTAAAAAACCTAATGTCAGTAAAACTACTCCCCGCAAAGGCGAAACTAAAGGTGATACAAAGAAAACTAGAAGAAATCGAGGTTCTTCTTGACGGAAGCGAATATGAGAGGTACATTAGTAACAACCTGATCACGATTAAGTATGAAATTGAGAGACAACTATCCCTCCATGAGTGAAAACCTAGTTAAGACTTGTGTCTACTGTCATCAGGAGAAACCATTATCTAGTTATCCAGGACACCGTGGTCACAAGGATCGACTCGACACACGATGCAGGCAATGTATCAGTGAGCAGAATAAAATCAGATATAGACTGAAGAAGACTGCTCCTCCCAAACCTGACGTGTGTGACCTGTGTGGGAAGAAACCCCCACATAATAAGAAGATCGTTCTAGATCACTGTCACGAGACGTTACAGTTCCGTGGGTGGTTGTGTGACCCCTGCAACGTAGGGTTGGGGAACTTAGGTGATAACCTGGAGTCTTTAGAACGTGCTGTCACATACCTTAAGAATCGTTCACAAACTGTATTGCGCGAAAACGCGCAAGATGCTTGACAAGGGGGCACATGCCCCCTATTTTGTAAGTAGTTGCACCACACCAACCAATGACAATTCATGAAGACGTAACTGACTCACCCGCTGACTGGGAAGACTTCTGGTATGATTCAGAGGTTCCTACCAAGCAAGAGATGGAAACGGCAACCAAACTGGTTCAGATGTACTTCACCGAGGATGAGTGGGATGCCATCTATGCTGCGATGGCAGACTACCAGGATCATGGTGAGGAAGAAGCAGAGATCTCTTATGAGATCCAATCTAAGATCACCCGACTCTTTGCAGACTGATGAAACTACCAAAGCACCTGGAAGACCGTTACGAGATTCGTGACGGTTTCATCATCAAGAAAGGTGAGACCGATCCTGCTATCTTTGCTGCCATGGAAAGCATGAAAGCAGAAATGGCACGAGAGACTGCTCGCCGTGATCGCATCCGAAGGGGTCTAGAACCCTCTCCAGCGGTCTCCGAGGGACAGTGGGGTATCTGGCACATCAGTGACCGAGACTGACGCTTCTAGACCCTTATACTAGGCACATCAGCACTTTCAATCATGACTAACCTCATCACCGAACAAGTTCTGGATCAAGTCGAGACTCTATGTCGAGTTCTTCGCACCAATTATCAGTCTTATGCAATTAAAAGTCATGTGATTGCTATTGAAAAGAATGGTATTGTCGATGAGAACTATGTTGATTGGCATAAAGAGCAAATTGATAAACTTACAATGGGTGAGGATCTGGATGAGTTTGAGTATGTGAAGGGTCGCAAATATGCTAAAGTAATTCATATCACTCGTGGAGGTTCCCGCAGTGTTCATCTCTTTGTGGACCTGAACAATGGTGATTGTTACAAACCAGCGTCATGGAAGGCACCTGCCAAGCATGTGCGCTACAATTTGTTGGATGAACAGTCCCGCACCGAGATGTTTCGACGTGCTGACTGGGCAGGTTCCTATCTCTATCTTCGCTGAGGTCATCATGGCAACTCGCTCTCGCATCGGTCTTGAACTCAAAGACGGTTCTGTTCTCTCCGTTTATCATCATTATGATGGTT
>Ga0181590_10004100_pt1 | contig 12144 bp, 12 predicted proteins | sample 071ome_34_FD_132446 | JGI IMG/M metagenome (GOLD analysis project Ga0181590, IMG submission 132446) | Coastal salt marsh microbial communities from the Groves Creek Marsh, Skidaway Island, Georgia - 071411BT metaG (megahit assembly) | ecosystem: Environmental > Aquatic > Marine > Intertidal... | reverse complement strand
TTCGAAAAATTTTGCTCGTTGTTTTTGGTCATGATTACTATTTCCATCTCAATTGGCACGAAACCTGCTGTGTTTAGTCAACCGAAGCCTATTCCCGCATGAGTCCCTAGATGGCCGCGAAAACCGAAAAGCCAAGCGTCGATGATACAATCCGCCTAGCGCTTGAAGCAGCAAATGCCGCAAATGATGCGGCCGCCGAGATCGAAACCATGAAGTCTGATGCAGCCATCGCTGCTGAGAAAACAGATGTATTTCGCAAGCGCATAACAACTGTCGTGTTTGGTGCCTTGGGTGGCGCGGCAGTAGCAATGACTCTTAGTTCGCTGGTGTATTTCCGCACAATCTCGGAGATGCGCAAAGCCAATGCCACACAGATCGAGGCGCTGGCCTTGTTCGCCGAGTCTGTGGACAAATTGAACGACAATTTAGACTCGGTTCAGGCCTTGTCAGGCGGTATTCTGGCCAGCACAGAGACCATTTCACCGATGTCTCAAGAAATGGTAACAACGGTTGAGGCAGCGCGCACCAATCTAATGAACGACTTGCAAAGCTTTGCTGAGCAGGCAGGCAATATGCAGCCGGAAATCGCGTCGACTATCAACGACCACATTTCGGCAAAGTTTCAGGAAAGCGACCAGGCGACGATGGCGGCGTTGGCGGATATGCTGGATCGTCTCGCCTCGGGGATTTCGACCGCAAGCCCGGATGGCACGATGGACCCCGCAACAGAAGCCCTTATCGAACAGATCATACTTCTGCAGGAGCAGCAGAGGGCAACACAGGAACTGGTCAAATCTACGGCGTCACGGACATCATCGACCAGATCGACCGGCAGCTCAAGCACGCGCAGCTCATCTGCAAGCGCCGCAAAACCAAACCCGTTTTCATTCCCATAATTCGAGCGGAAAATGGAAACCGAAGCCCAAAACGGCCAAGCTGAATATACCATTCGGGTGAGCTACGTTCAGCGTGGGGCGGTCGGGAACGACTTTGGACTGCGCCCAGGCGATTGCTTGATTGCAGTCAACGGAGAGCGATTCACAGGCAACAAGAACTCGTTGCGCGGCAAGTTCGCCAGGCGCAAAACATCTCAGTTGGCTTTAACATTTCTACGGAATGGGTTGGAGTTTACGATCCTCAGCGGTACTTATGATCTGTGTCGCTGGCAAGAGGTGGCCGTACCCGAGATTGATTTTGCAGACAGAAAACCGCTTGATCCACGATCACTTGAGAACTGGGAAATTCTGCGCAATCGCCAAGGCTATTACGAGCTGCACTCACTTCATAAGCCATTGCTTGCCCTGGTCGCTGCGCCTTTGTGGTTGATGAACGTGCGATTGTGGTCTGTCATGGCAGGAGCCCTGGCAATCACCGCCTTTTGTTTCGCCATCAGCCCGTGGGCTGCGCTAGCCGTCTATCTGAGCATCTCTTTTTGGGTTTGGCAAAATGCCATAACCAGGCCGAAGCATCTAAACCCACTGCCGAAAAAAGCGAGCCAGCAGCCTTAGATCCATCCGCACTGGATATGCTAGGCGCTTTGGGTGGCTCTGACGCTGACGCGAGCGTGGAAGAAGCTGCTGAATCAGCAAGCAGTGCAAAGATAAACAGCTCGCCAACGGCCAGCGAGACTGATCTATCCAATAGCTTTGCTATGCTGTCAGACTTGTCAAGCATGACAGACACTGACGAAGGTGAAACCCTACCCGGTACAGAGGAAACTTAAAGCTGAACTCGCGACGGCTGAATGGAAATGGCACGCCCTATTTGGGCATCAACACTGGACCGATTTTACCCTTTAGGTTTTCGATTTCGACAAGCAAACGATCACATTTCTCTAGATCGCCCGAGCGGGACGCGTCCTCGAAACTGATCAAAAGCGAGCGGGCGCCTGCTGCCCCTAAAACCGCGGCGGAACCAGCAATCTTGTGTGCAGTAGTTGCTGCTTCTTCACCCTGTCCGTTTGCGTGAAGAGCTTTGACCTCGGGAAGCACCGCATCGAAATCGTCCAGAAACTGTTGGACATAGCCCCGAACAGCATCTGCACCCAAAATCTCCAGCAAAGGACCATAGGCATCCTGATCGACAAATGTCGGATCCATTTCTGTCGGGCTTGACGCACCGTGAAGCGTATAATCGTCGGACATGGTTACCTTTCCGGCCTTAAACTTGGCCAATACCTTTGAGATCGCCCCAATAGAAATCGGTTTGAGCACTACTTCATTCATGCCTGTCTGAACAAATCTTTCAACCTGTTCTGGCAGAGCGTGTGCTGTAACACCGATAATAGGTGTATCTGGGAATCTGCCTTCCGCGCGGATCTGCCGTGTGGCTTCAAGTCCATCCATCACGGGCATACTAATATCCATCAAAATAACATCAAAATGAATATCATTGGCAATATCAACCGCTTCTTTACCGTTTTCAGCCTCTGCTACGCTATGCCCTTCAAGTTCTAGAATTTCACAGAGCATATCACGATTTACGTTATTGTCTTCAACAACAAGAATGTCCAACGACTTCACCTCGGATTCGTCCTGTAACTCCGCAGCTATCAAATCGTTTTCATCGGCGACAGGTAAATTCACGCTGAACGTAAAGGTACTTCCTTCGTTAATCTTACTGACCAGATGAATACGGCCAGTCATGGCTTCCGCAGCGCGCTTTGAAATACTTAGGCCCAGCCCGGCACCATCCGCCCGTCTTGAAAAACTGGAATCTACTGCTTCGAAATCTCTGAAAATACGCTCTTGATGTTCGTAAGAGATGCCGATGCCGGTATCTTCAATGGACACCTTGATTGGTGTTTTTCCATCCGTTTCTGGACCGCCTGCTTCCAGAACGACGTTCACCTGCCCATCTTGAGTAAACTTGTTCGCATTCTTCAGCAGGTTTTGCACAATGCGTCGGAACAACAATTCTGATCCGGCAACCACGGGGTCAAATACTCCAACGTTCTTAAAGGTGACCGTATTTCCCTGAAGCGACGCAGAGGCGGCCACTTCCGATATGATTTGTTCAATAACGATGCTTGGCCGAAATACGGCGCGGTCTTCATCACTGCCTTGAGATCCTTCCAGTCGCGTCATTTCAAGGACGTTATCAACCTGATCCAACGCATTTTTCCCCGAATCCTGAATAACGTCCGCCAGCCACTTCTGTCGGTCAGTCAGTTCCGATGTGGCCTTCAGAAGCTCAACGCCTGCCAGCAGACCGTTCAGTGGGGTTCGCATTTCATGGCTGACGACCGCCAAAAACCTCGACTTCGCTCTTTCACCTTTTAGCGCGTCGTCTTTAGCCTGCTCCAGTGCAGCTTCGCGCTTTTTCTGACTGGTTAAATCGCGAAGATAAGCTTTCTTCAGCTCTTGGCCACTGCCGCCTCGTGTTTCGGATATGCCAACTTCGACCGGCAGAGATGAGCCGTCGGAGCGTCGAGCATTCGCAATGTATCGACCAGGCCCTAGAGTGATCAGCATGCACTTGTCCTGAGCCGTGTCCATCGGAGAGTTCTCTAACGAAAGCTCCAATACCCGCGACAAACTTTTCCCAAGCACATTCTTCTTCTCAATATGCAGAATACGTTCAGCTGATGAGTTAAATTCGAGAACATTGCCACTCTTACCGAACACGATTACGGCATCCAAAGAGGCCTCGATTACCGCACGCAAATTACCCTGCACTTCAACTGAATACTGATAATGATACTTTTGCCGCCGCGCAGAGATCAAAACTTTTGCGACCATGATGGATAAGATGAAGATTACCAGCCCAAGGCCGGAACCAAGGACAATCAGCCCAGAGTTAAGCGCGCGATCAATCTCTAATCTTTCGTCATTCAACCGGTTCGAGAAATCCTGCGCCGAAATCAGAACATCATCGTGAAGTGATTGAAGAACCACAACTCCGTTGGACGCAGTAGCCGTGTCCTGAAATAATTGCAGGAGTTCAGCCAACTGAGCCTGTGCAATCGCTGCAACCGGCATGGGTGATTTGCTGGCGAGATATGCGTTTTCTAAAACGGCTGAGTCGTAATCCTCGGCCGTTTTTTCGATCTCATTCACCGCAGCTTTCAACAAAGTGTAATTTGGCGCGTTCCCCGTCATTGCATTTACACTCTGAAACAGTGAGTTAAAGGCCCTCTGCATGTCGCCAATGACTTTATGAATTTCCCGTTCTGCCGCCCAGTTTTGATCGGCCGCGTGCTTTTTTGAGGCAAAAACTGCAACAGACGCGGCAAGAGCGAACGTCAGAAACCACAGGACGACCGCGAAGCGAAAAACGCTTCGGTCCACCCCACCAAAACTGCGTTCAAATATCTGCTTCAATCGTTTGCCTGTATTATTCTCAATCGCTCGGCCGTCACCTCGACCGTGTTTTCAATAATTTATTGCACTCTTTAAGGACTTTAGTCTGATTATTTCTGAAACCCAGACTCGATGAAGCACCCGACACACATGGGCGTCATACTAGCAGCCATTAGGCTATAAGGTATCATGACTTTTTGGATATTTTTATATACTTACGCATATTTATACATGTTTTAGTATAACATACTGTGACGGTGTACTTACTAAAGCAATTTCAACCCATTATTTTTATTGAGGTGTTTCTTTATTCATGTTTTTAAATAGATGCTTGCGGGTTTTCCGCCCAAAAGTATACTGGGGCCAGTAGTGAATAGTACCCACCCATAAGAAGGACCGATTTAGTGCAAGACGGCGGGCAAAGTGATCTGATCAGCCTTTTGATCGCAGACGACCACGGAATGATACTGGATTTTCTGGCCATGTATCTGTCCGAGGAAAATGGTTTCAAAGTGAAGACGGCAAAAACCTTGGACGATGCGCTGGATGTGGTCGCTGAACATGGCGTTTTTGACGTCATCCTTCTGGACTATCACATGCCTGGCATGAACGGCCTGCAAGGCCTGACACGCGCAATCAAAGCAAATGGTGGAAATCCGGTCGCAATCATTACCGGCAGCCCGACACGCCGCATGGTGGATGAAGCCTTGGCCTCGGGTGCTGCTGGCATTCTGCCGAAAACCATTCCCGCACGCAGCCTTGCGAACGCGATCCGCTTTATCAAAGCTGGCGAAACCTACATGCCTTTGTCATTGATGCGCGATGACATGAACACAACTCAGTCCGAGACAAACCCGCTATCCGCTCGCGAGATGACGGTTCTGACCTATCTGGGCGAAGGCATGCAGAACAAGGAAATCGCAAACGCGATCAATCTGTCTGAAGCCACGATTAAAATGCACGTCAAGTCGATCTGTAAAAAGCTGGATGCAAACAACCGTACACACGCGGTTATCAATGCCCGTGATCTGGGAATCCTTTAAAGATTAGGCTTCACCTTACTCGGTGCCGCCAATGCTGTCTTCGATGAATGCGCGCAGTCGTTCTACTGCCGCTTTCTTGATCTGCGAGACACGACCAGTCGTCACGCCCAAAATGGCCGCGACCTCGTATACGTTCAGCTCTTCAACATAGTACAGTTGAAGCACCAATGCTTCGCGTTCTGGCAGTTTTTCCAGTGCCAAACGCAGTTGCGCCTTCATCTGGCTTTGATGGGTCGAGTCCTCAGGCGATGGATTTTGATCTTTGAACAGGATTGAATGGTCGGTGTAGATCTCGTCCAGCGACTGGACGTGATTTGCCTCAAACCGTGACTGCCACTCGGTATATTCTTGAAGACCCAATTCAAGGTGCTTGGCCACTTCACTTGCTTCTGGCGCTCGACCCAACTGATTTTCCAACCACTGCTCATTATAGTTTTGCTCATGCAAGCAAGCATTGGCGGGATTAACTTTGCTCCAAAGGCGATGAAATTCAAACCCGAGAAAATCAATCCGATGAAAGGCTTGAAACGGATGTTTTCAACTCAGGCTTTGGTAGAGCTCGGCAAGGCCATTCTCAAAGTCTCTCTTTTAGTCGCATCCGCGGCTGGCGTTGTGTACGCACTGCTTCCGCGATTGGATAAAACAACATTCATGGATGCTGGCGACGCTGTTGGAATTCTCGGTACCAGCGTAATTCAAGTGGTTTCATCGCTTTTAATCGGACTGGCAATTATTGGGGCCATCGATCTTGGTTGGCAAATTTATAGCACGACGAAAAGTCTGCGGATGTCGCGTCAGGAAATCAAAGACGAACACAAGCAATCTGAAGGCTCGCCCGAGTTGAAGGGGGCAATCCGCCGTCGCCAGATGGAAGCGTCACAGAAAGCCTCGCAACAGCGCGCTGCGTTGAATGATGTGCCAACAGCAACTGCAGTAATTACCAACCCAACCCACTTTGCCGTCGCTGTTAAATACAAACCGGGTCAAGAAGGCGCGCCGACCATCGTTGCGATGGGTAAAGGTCCGATGGCGCATGAAATTATCGCTCGTGCAAAAGATGCCCGCGTCCAAGTCATGCGTATTCCACCGCTTGCGCGTGCCTTGTACTTCACCGGAGATATCGGCGCCGAGATTTCATATGAACTATATACCGCTGTCGCAACGATCCTTGCTCACGTCTATCGTATCAACCGCGGACAGGCTTCGATACGCCCGAAGGTCGACGTTCCGAAAGATTTGCTGTTTGATGAATTCGGACAAGTCATGAAAGGTGCTAAGACATGACCAATAGAAATCCCCGCAGCACCGGCGAAGTCATTTCAACCATCGCCTTTGCCGGAGTCTCGCTTTGGATCGCAGGGGAAGCCATGATCAACCAAGGGCCATGGTGGCGCGGGGCTTTGCTTTGGCTTGTGGCCATCGCCTGTATGGCCGGAGCATTCCGATTTGTGATCGGGCGCTACTTCGGCAAATAGTCCTAGGGCAGTTTGCGCAACTCTTCCAACAAATCCAGCAGTTGATCCAACCGCTCTTGCCCGAAAGTGTCTGCAAGGTTTTTGGCGATCTCTTTGCCCTGAAGCGAATGCTGCGCAATCAATGCGCGACCATTATCCGTTAGATCAACCATGGTCGCTCGACGATCTTCAGCCGAGGTTTCACGGGTCAACAACCTATCATCTTCCATAGCTTTCAGAATGCGCGTCAGGCTGGGCAACATCAAACAAGCCGCTTCGGCAATTCGAGCTTGCGTGATCGGCCCCTGTTCATCGACGACTCTCAACACGCGCCACTTCTGCTCGGAAATGCCACTAGCCGCCAACATTTCACGGTATGGCCCCATCACTTTCTCACGGGCACGCAGCAAAGCAATCGGCAGAGAACGATTTGTCGATGTCAGTTGCTGCTTGGCGGGCACGTCGTTGATCTGGCTCATATCTTCCATTCATTTTGTTGATCCGATGGTGTCGGAAATCACGGGACTTGACAAGAATCGCTTTTAGTTAACAAATTAACTATTAAGGAGGAGCCTATGGCCCATTTCATGATCGATTATTCGCCCAATCTGGATGCAAGACTGGATATCGCCGATTTTTGCGACACGATCCGGTTGGCAGCAATTGAAACCGGCGTGTTCCCTGCCGCTGGTATCCGTGTACGAGCTACGGCCTGCAATCATTTCAGCATGGCCGATGGAAACCCAGACCATGCCTTTTTGGACGTGTCGATCAGGTTGCGTGCGGGTCGGTCGCAGGACGCCAAAGACGCTGCCACAGCCCATATATTTCAAGCCGCCGAATCCTATTGTTCCGAGCTTCTGCAAAGCTCTTCTTTCATGCTCTCGATGGAAATGCGCGACATTGATCCAACACTTTCCCCTAAAACCAGCTCTATCCGCAAATACCTGCCCGAGGACATGCAATGACCAAACTTGACGAGAACATCCAAAAGCTCAGTGGCTTTCTAGGCCGCTTCAAGGAAACTGGCATTCGCAACCGCATCGCTGGTGAAGATCAATTGGGTTCCGGAGGCGTGTTCCAAACTGTGTCCCCCGTCGACAAAAGCGTGATCTGTGACGTCGCGCGAGGAACCGAGGAGGACATTAATAAAGCAGCTGAAGCAGCCGCAGATGCTTTCCCTGCCTGGCGCGACATGCCCGCTACAGAACGCCGTCGTATCCTGTTGAATGTTGCCGACGCGATCGAGGTGCGTGCTGAAGAAATATCCTTGTGTGAGTGCTGGGACACTGGCCAGACCATGCGCTTTATGTCCAAAGCAGCATTGCGCGGGGCCGAAAATTTTCGCTTTTTCGCAGATCAGGTCGTGCAAGCCCGTGACGGGCAGCATTTGAAATCGCCGACGTTGATGAACATCACCAGCCGCGTACCAATTGGGCCAGTTGGTGTAATTACTCCTTGGAACACGCCATTTATGCTGTCCACTTGGAAAATTGCCCCTGCATTGGCTGCAGGCTGCACCGTCGTTCACAAGCCAGCCGAAGACAGCCCACTGACCGCCCGACTGCTGGTGGAAATCGCCGAAGAAGCAGGCTTGCCCCCAGGCGTTCTTAATACCGTCAACGGCTACGGGCACGATGCAGGCAAACGCCTGACCGAGCATCCGTTGATTAAAGCCATCGCCTTTGTCGGTGAAAGCCGCACTGGTAGCATCATCACCAAACAAGGGGCCGATACGCTCAAGCGGATGCACCTTGAACTTGGCGGTAAGAACCCTGTGATCGTGTTTGACGACGCCGATCTGGACCGCGCTTTGGATGCTGTGATCTTCATGATCTACTCGATCAACGGCGAACGCTGCACCTCGTCGTCTCGCCTACTAATTCAGGACACTATCCGCGAAGAATTCGAGGCCAGGTTGATCGCGCGCGTCAACAACATCAAAGTTGGACACCCGTTAGATCCGGCAACTGAAATAGGTCCTCTGGTGTCAAATGAGCACTATGAAAAGGTCTGTTCATACTTTGACAAAGCTACGGAAGATGGCGCAACCATTGCTGCTGGCGGCGAAAAGATAGGCGACGAGGGCTTTTTCATCCGCCCAACGTTGTTCACCAATGCCAACAACCAGATGCGTATTGCCCGTGAAGAAATATTTGGCCCTGTTCTGACCTCAATTCCATTTTCGACCGAAGAAGAGGCGCTGCAAATCGCCAACGACACACCCTACGGCCTAACAGGCTATGTCTGGACCAACGATCTGACCCGCGCCTTGCGCTTTACCGACAAGCTTGAGGCAGGCATGATTTGGGTAAATAGTGAAAACGTCCGCCACCTGCCCACACCGTTTGGCGGCGTCAAAGCCAGCGGAATCGGCCGGGATGGCGGAGATTATTCGTTTGAATTTTATATGGAACAAAAACACATCGGTTTCGCCACCGGCCAACACAAAATAATGCGTTTGGGCGCATAAGGGAGAATACTATGGGAGAACTTGTACTCGCCGCTAAAATGACCCACGTGCCGACAATGCAAATGTCCGAGCAAGAAGGCCCGATTAAGGGAAAAAGGCAACCCGCCATTGATGGTCATCTGGAAATCGCCCGCCGCGCCAAGGCCGCTGGCGTGGACACCGTTGTGATCTGCGACACTCATTGGCTGGTCAACGCCGGTTTTCACATCAACGCGAATGAGAAATTCGAAGGGCTACTAACCTCATCCGAGTTCCCGCAGTTTATCCAGAACATGCCTTATTCGCATCGTGGCAATCCGACCTTGGGCAACGCTATCGCGGAAAAAGCCAGCGAGATGGGTGTGTACACCCTGGCACATCAGCTCGACAGCCTCGATCTGGAATACGGCACGCTGGTCCCGATGAGCTTCATGAGCCGTGAACACGACATGAAAGTCGTCTCTATTGCTGCCTTTTGTACCACACATGACCATGATGAAAGCCGCATCGTCGGTCAGGCCATTCGTGCAGCCGTCGAAGCAAGCGACAGCAAGGTATTGCTTGTCGCATCCGGTTCGCTTTCCCATCAGATGTGGTCAAACAAGGACTATGCCCCCAACGACGGTACCTTCAACATCAGCTCCGAGTTCAACCGTCAGGTCGATCTTATGGTGCTAGAAATGTGGAAACGCGGGGATCACGCGACATTCCTCAAGATGCTGGGCGACTATGCTGTGCGATGTTCGGGCGAAGGGGCAATGCATGACACAGCGATGCTCTATGGTGCACTTGGCTGGGACGAATACACCGGAAAATGCGAGGTCGTGACTGACTACTTCCCAAGTTCGGGCACCGGTCAGGTCAATGTCCTGTTCCCCGTCCAGTAAGGAGCGCAAATGAACTGGGATGAATTCGCCGACTGGGGCAAGCATGTCTCTGACTGGGCGGCTGACTATCACAAAACTTTGGCCGACCGTCCCGTGCGTGCACAGACCGCACCGGGCGAGATTATGGCGCAGTTACCGTCGGCCCCGCCCCAAATGGCTGAGCAGATGGACGTAATTATGCAGGATTTTGAGGATATCATCCTGCCGGGCATGACCCATTGGCAGCATCCCCGTTTCTTCGCATACTTTCCAGCGAACGCCACGCCGCCGTCGATGCTGGCAGACATGTTAGTCACGACAATCGCGTCGCAGTGTATGTTGTGGCAAACCTCGCCCGCTGCGACCGAGGTCGAGATTCTAATGATCGATTGGTTGCGTCAGGCGATGGATCTGCCCGAAGGTTATGTCGGCGTCATTCAGGACAGCGCATCTTCGGCAACACTATCAGCTGTGCTGACAATGCGCGAGCGCGCAACCAACTATACCGGCAACCGCGAAGGGCTGAACGGCAAAGGCAATCTTCGTATATATTGCTCGGAACAAGTGCATTCCTCGATCGATCGCGCCTGTTGGGTGGCGGGCATTGGACAGGACAACCTGATCAAACTCCCCACTTCCGGTCCGCGCTATGGAATGGATGCCAACCGGTTGCGCGCAGCGATTGAGGCAGACCTTGCTGCGGGACACATTCCAGCGGGAATCATTGCCGCGACAGGAGGTACTGGTATCGGTGCCAGCGATGATCTGGAAGCTGTCCGTCAAGTGGCGGAAGCTCATGGGCTTTATACGCATTTAGACGCAGCATGGGCCGGATCGGCCATGATCTGCCCAGAATTCCGTCAGGACTTTTGGAAGGGAGTCGAAGGTTTCGACAGCATCGTTTTCAACCCGCACAAATGGCTGGGGGCCCAGTTCGATTGCTCTGTCCAGTTCCTGCGTGATCCACAGCCGCAGATAAACACGCTGAAAATCGAGCCCGAATATCTAAAGACCTCGGGTGCCGAAGTCACCAATTTCTCGGAATGGACCATCCCGCTGGGTCGTCGTTTTCGAGCCCTGAAAATCTGGTTCCTGATCCGAGCGTACGGGTTGGAAGGGTTACAAAACCGCATCCGCAACCACGTAAAGTGGGCGAACGAGGTTTGCGAAGCGATCCGGAAACTTGAAGGATTCGAGATTGTGACCGACCCGATCCTCAGCTTGTTCACCTTTCGCTGCCCGGGCGACGACGACATGCAGCAGCGGCTGGTGGATGCGCTAAACGACGATGGTCGGATTTACATAACGCAAGGCATGTTCAACGGACGAAAGATGATCCGCTTTTCCGTCGGTCAATTCGACACAACCCGCGATCAGGTAATGATGGCAGTTCAGGTCATTCAAGACGTATGGGAGACACTCAAATGAGGTTCGCAACATTCACCGCCGATGGGCAAGAACATTTCGGTGCGATTATGGAAAGTGGCGCAATCTCGTTGACGGATGACTTTCCCCAGTATCAGACTCTGAAAGATGTGGTGGAATCCGGTAGTTTCCCTGAATTAGAGACTGTTGCCTCCAACAAAGAAATCTCGCATCCCGACGGCACTTTCACATTCGACATTCCGATCCCGAACCCAGGCAAGATCATTTGTGTTGGCGTCAACTTCCCCGACCGAAACGCCGAGTACAAAGACGGTAGCAACCAACCCAAGTACATGTCGCTTTTCCCAAGGTTCCCGTCCAGCTTCACGGGCCATAATCAGCCTCTAATAAGGCCGCCCGAAAACCATACGCTTGACTACGAAGGCGAGGTTGTGGTGGTCATCGGCAAAGGCGGGCGACGCATCAAGGCCGAGGACGCCTATGACCATATTTTTGCTCTGACACTATGCAACGAAGGCACGATCCGTGACTGGGTCCGCCACGCGAAATTCAACGTCACTCAAGGCAAGAACTGGGACAATTCCGGCGCAATTGGTCCTTGGTTAGTGCCTTTCACCGATCCAAAGCAGCTAGACGACGCTC
>Ga0181590_10004096_pt1 | contig 12147 bp, 21 predicted proteins | sample 071ome_34_FD_132446 | JGI IMG/M metagenome (GOLD analysis project Ga0181590, IMG submission 132446) | Coastal salt marsh microbial communities from the Groves Creek Marsh, Skidaway Island, Georgia - 071411BT metaG (megahit assembly) | ecosystem: Environmental > Aquatic > Marine > Intertidal... | reverse complement strand
AGAATCCACCCTAGATGCTTAAACTCTCTATCTTTTCTCCAAATGTTAATAAAAAGCTCGTCAACTTCTAGATGCTCTATTACTCCCTTATCAACATCATTAGTGATGGAAAGAAACTCCTCCCCATCACACTCAAAAGAAAAGTAATAGCCTAGATCATGCACCCTTTGTAAAAGGGTCCTAATTAAAGTCGTATAGATTTTCATTTTACCTCCCTGTAATCCATATCAGCTGGCAGAGAAAGCTCCTCTGCATCATTTATACTAGCTCCTTCAAACATAATAAATGGCAGTACGCAAACATCTACCTTATCGCTATCATCGTAAGCACTCTTTTTTTTAAATTCTTCTCTTTTAGATTTTCCCAGTCCGGAAAAAAGATCTCCTTCAAAAAATTTCATGCTTTTTATTTGTGATTTTGGTTTATTCCAAATCGTTACTTTAGTAATGCTTTCCATTATTCTTCCTCCTTTTTGTAAGCACATACAACAAAGTTATATCCAACAGCGTCAGTATCTAGATCCAATAAATCGGTCAAGACCTCTAACACATTTACTTTATGTGATTCATCGTAATCAACTCCAAACCACACCCCATCAGGAATGGCAGTCCATCCCTGTTTCTCTAGTTGTTTTTTAGTAAGCATTATTCGTCCTCCTCTGATACTAAAACCCTTAACACTTCTATGACTTCCGCACTCCTGCGACCATCATCACCTATAACAATGTCTACAGCTTCTTTAATAAGCGTTTCATTGTATGAATATATATCTGCTACCCTTGGCATTATTTTCCCTCCCTGCATTTATTTATAAATTTTGGATTCAATACCTGCATAACTTGCTCTAACTTTGGCATTAAATATGTTTCGTAGTCGCTATCGTCTGCAAGTCTTTCTGATAGTTCTATAACTATTTTCCTTGCTTCGTTTATTTGTACTAATTCTGAAAAATTGGTTTTAATAGTATCCATTATTCCACCTCCTCATATAAATTAAATTCTATTTGTCCTTTTTCAGACTCCCATTTATTTTCACATACAATGTAAGCAAGTCGATTAACAAGCCAGTAGCCATTAATGACAGTGCCATCATCCAACATGGTCCAAATACACTTATCATCTTGTTTTAAAACAAAATCAAGTTCTTCCCCATAAGTCTCAAAAGCCTGCTCTTGATCATTTTCTGAGTCATAAAAATAAGTAGTTTTGTTTGATAGATGGTTATTTATTGGTTTATATTTTTCTATAAAAATATCAACATTCATTATTTACCCTCCAAAGCAAAGGCATCTAGTGCATCAATGCGTTTAATCTTTTCCTCAGCCGGTAGCTCGTGCCAGTCGGGGGGAAAAGAAATTCCGTCAATAGTCTTATAGAATCTAGCCCTCTGATCAACAGTATCAGCCTTATCCTTAGACATAAGGCTAAACATCGCTGAGATAGCTCCTACGGTCCTTATAGGGTCTCTAGTATCTAGAACCCCTAAAGGCTCTAGATATTGTTTAGCAAGCATCTCAAAAGCATCACTGTCGTAACGATGATCTTTATAGCCCTCGATCCAGTTAAGATGCTTCCCAGTTGTAGGACCCCAATAATTTTGAATACAAACTAAATGGTAGCCCGCAACCTTAAATGCTACTAAGGTCTCATAAGAAAAATACAGCTTAGTATCTCCCTTGGTATATACATCACAATGACCCTTGCGAAGCTGGTAGGCTCTGTTGCCTTCTCCGTAAGTATCGCGGTCAAAGTCAGTTAAATTAAAGTCTATCTTTTTCATTAGATAACCTCCTTTAGATAATCAGGCACACTGGCAACAAATTCAAACTTGTAGCCCATGGCTGATAATTGGTACATATCTGATTGGGTGAAAGTTTTAGAGCCTTTAAATTCAGCAAGCCTCTTTGACATCTCGCAAGCTGGATAAATTAGCTCGTTCCCAAAGACATTTTTATTTTCTACTTTTAACAACATATTACCTCCTATATTTGTGTGTATGCGTTAGACTCTCTCAGGACCCCTAAGCGGGGAAGAGAGAGAGTTTCGATCAATCAGATCTCATCAGTAACGCTCTTAGTAACATCCCTCCATTTATCATTTAAGTACATGAGTAATGCTTGTCTAATATCAGTTAGATCATTATCTAAACCAACAAAGCCAAGACCATCATTTATTTGATAGAAATGCTCCCAGTCTTCCTCATCTAGCCCATTAGTAAAAAGGTCTTCTACAAGCTGTTCTAGTCTATTGGTAAGCTCCTCAAAGCCTTCAGAGGTTAAGCCAAGATTATCAAAGTAATTGCCAAACATTAGTTAACCTCCCTAATAAGATTCCAGTCCCATCCAATAAGCTCTAAAAGCTTATCGAAATTCTCATTATCAAGACCACACAGCCAAAGCTCAGGGTCTCTATCAACCTTTTCGGCTTTCTCTTGTAGATAGCCCTCACATATCCATTGATCCTCATGCTCCTTATAGAACGATTCTACGAAGTCATATGATGATTGATGCTTATCAACAAGCTTCATAATCTCGTTGATTAAATAGCCTGCTTGAAAGGCATAGTTTTTATGTGTAATTGTGCTCATGGTACCTCCTTAATTATTTAAACCGTAAGCGATTAAAAGATTGGCAATGAGTACAAAAGCACCCATCGCCAAGATGAAAATATTTACTAATTGTTTGTCGGTCATTAGTTGCCCTCCATTTGTCTTAAAGACTTAGATTGATAAATGATTTTTTTCCCGTCTTCTTTAGAAATTTCCAAACAAGCTTTTGGAGAAATTGAATAACCATAACTTGAGCTAAAGTAATTTAATTCTGCAAAATTAAATGGGGATCTTTTTAAAACATTAATGCAAAATATTTTAAATATGGTTTGAAAAAAAGCCCAAATGATTCTTGGAGATTCAAGCCAAGAAACATCAATAACTCTTTTGTCTTCGTTTAAAGTAACTATCATAAATCTGATCATTTCTCCTCCTAATTAAAACTCGAAACCAACATAAACAGTTGTAGATCCTTTGATGAATCTTTCTCTGTTCATATCATCGTAATCAGTAGCTCTAAATTTCTTTAGCTCTCTGACATAATCCTCACGGATGTAAACTTTCTTAGCAGTGGCTGAAGTCTTGAAAAATTCCCCGTGCTTAAGATCTTTTAAGTTAACTGCTTGGCAGTCGTTAAATGCGTTATATGAATCCATAGAAGTCCCTCCTGTATGTGTAATTAATGATTTCAAAGTATTCACACTGCCTAATTTACTACCCCAAGATATTGTGGTCAAGCTTTTTAATAATTTTTTTTAAAATAATTTTTTGGGTCCATTGTTATCAGTGTCTAACTCTTGTATCTTTGTAACTATCAGATTATGGAACTCACAACTATAGAAATGAGATTGGACAGCCTAGAACAAAAAATGGCTGAGGTGCATAAACTCACCCAAATTTTGCCAAGACTTGAAGAAAGAATGATTAATCAAAAAGATGATTTATCAGACCATGAGAGAAGACTCAGAGCTTTAGAAGAAAAGCAAAGCAAAGGCGGTGTTTTAGATGACTGGATGCAAAAAGGATTTTTTGTTCTTCTTGGTTCTTTGGTTCCAGCCCTAATTTTATTCCTTAGTTAAATGATTTTAGAAACTACAGCAATCCTAGAAAGATTCGCATATTTACCGGAAGCAACACTTGGAAAGCTCACAGTCAAAGGTGAGACATTTTGGATAGCTGAACGCCCTTGGCGGGGGAATAAAAAAGAAGTCAGCTGTATCCCATCTGATACCTATACCTGTAATAGATACATATCAAAAAGATTCGGCGAAACATTTGAAGTAACAGATGTACCGGATAGGACCTATATTCTCTTTCATGTTGGTAACTTTCCGGAGAAAGATTCTCACGGATGCTTGCTAGTAGGTGAGTCATTAATGCAAGGACAGCCAGCCGTTGCATCAAGCAAAGTTGCCATGAATAGATTCAGAGAAACCCTTAAGGATGAAGACAGCTTTAAGCTCAAAATCATTGATCAATTCCCCTACGATTGGACTTGATCAAAAGCAATGTATTAGATGCGAAATCATCGCATCAATAGACTACTTTGAACCAAGAAGAAATGTATGTAAGCGGTGCCGTCAATCGGGGAAAAGAAAAAAGATTAGCGAAAGCCCGTATCGGTTCCTAAGTTATCTATATACAAACCTAAAAAACAAAAGAGCAAAGAGATACGACTTCGATATAACAAGAGATGATCTATATAAGATATACGATAAACAGAATGGATTATGTGCATATACAGGAATGCCGTTAACCTTCATCAAAGATGGCACCGGAAATCATCATACCAACATCAGTATTGATAGATTCGATAATGATCTTGGTTATGTAAAAGAGAACATAAGATTAGTGTGCCATGTGATCAATATGATGAAGTACACATTGAGCTTAGAAGAAGTCCTTTATTGGTGTAAAATAATGGCTGAGAACGATAACAACATAAGAGGTTGATATGACAGTAAAAAATAAGAGTGTAGAGAAACGCAAAGAAGAATTTGTTCAACATTTCATGGTAACAAAGAACGCCACAGAGTCAGCAAAGAGAGTCGGTTATTCGGAGAAGTCTGCATATAATCAGGGGTACAGATTGATGAACGATGACGAAGTTAAAGAAATGCTTGCAAAAGAGATGGCTGATTCAAAAGAAAGGCACCTAGGAGATCATGACGCGATCATAGAGCGATTAAAAGAAGAAGCCCTTGGTACTGTAGCAGGGCATACCGCAGGCTCTCGCGTGAAGGCTCTAGAGATCCTAATGAAGTACTATGGAATGATAGACGCATCGCAGAAGCTTGAGGTCTCAATGAAGGATGCTTGGTTCGATCAATTAGATTTCTTGGCTAAAGAGGATCACCTTAATTAGGTGAGTGGTTTTTTTCTATAAGGCAAAAATGCCAATACGCCTGAAACCCGCATGAATAAAGGGATCGCGACTTGGGGGGAGGTGCTGGACACGGTACCTCATATACATATACCCCTATCACTATCCCTCTATCTTTCCCCTCAATCCAATATCAGGGGGGGGCATGTCCCAGGGGGGGGTGCTTTTTTTGAGATCGTAAATGGAAAAAAATAAAATTCAAAAAATTATAAATACCTTTAAAACGGATCTCAGACAATATGCCAAGCATTGCCTTAAGATTATCAACAAACAGGGTAAGCTAATTCCGTTTGAGTTCAACAAAGCACAGATTTTGTTGGATGACCTTATTAACAAACAATACGAAGAGCATGGTAGGGTTAGAATGCTGATACTTAAATCACGGCAGACTGGGATATCTACCTATTGTCAGGCACGAGGTTTCTGGAAAACCGTATCTCAGCAAAATCAAAATGCGGTTGTGGTGTCCCATCTTAATGAATCCACTAAAGCTATCTTTAGTATGGTCAAGAACTTCTACGATAATTTACCCCATCCCTTAGTTACCCCAGAATTAAAAGAATCTACGAGTAACTCTATGGCGTTTATTCATGGTTCAAGATGGCGTATCGCTACAGCCCGAACTGGGGAGGTTGGTCGTGGATGGACAACAAATTATTTACACGGTTCTGAGGTTGCGTTCTATCCTAACGCAGACATTATTCCCGGTTTGCTCCAGACCGTTCCAGAAGCTGAGTCTGAAATATTATTAGAGTCTACCGCCAATGGAGCAGGTGGTTGGTTCTATGATGCGTGTATGCGTTCACTCCGGGGAGAGGGTGAGTGGGAGATTTGTTTTATTCCGTGGTACATGATGCCTGATTATCGCAGAAAGGTAGATCCGTATTTTGAGATAGAGCGTGAAGAAGAAGATATTAAAACTATGTTTAATTTGGATGATGAGCAGATAATGTTCCGCAGATTAAAAATACAAGAGCTTGGTGGTGAAGATTTATTTAGACAAGAATACCCGTCTACCCCGCAAGAGGCGTTCCTAACCACAGGCAGATTATTTGTTGAGCCTAAATATATTGACCAAGCAGCTGTAGAATGTTTTAGTCCTGTTTGCCGATATGATGTGCGAGAAGATGGTTTCGTAGAACACAACAAAGGTCTCCTAAAAATTTTCGAAACGCCCCATGAAAAACTTAGGTATTGCATGGGCGTTGATGTTGCTGAAGGCTTAGAGCATGGAGACTATTCGTGCATCCAAGTCTTAGACCACATGGGAAATCAAGTTGCAACTTGGTCTGGACATGTAGATCCTTTTGACCTTGCGAGCATAGTTGCGAGGATCGGTTTTTACTACAACAAAGCTTGGACATTGATTGAAAGGAACAATCACGGTCTAACCACGATAAGAAAAATCCAAGAATTGGGGTATCCAAACCTTTATGTTGAACAAACCGTAGATGACGCCTATGTAGACAAACTTACCCGAAGAGCAGGTTTTTTGACTACAAGCAAGACAAAACCATTAATTATTGATAACTTAGTACACTTATTACGCCAAGGAGAGTCTGGTATAGTAGACATAGATCTCATTGACGAACTCAGAACTTATGTTGTTGATGCACGAGGAATAACAAATGCACAACAGGGTTGTTTTGATGATAGAATAATGGCATACGCTATAGCATTATTTGGTCTTAACAGTATGCCAAGAAAACACAGGCAAACTTTTAAAAGGGTCAAGAAAGAATATTTTTAGATGGAAGTAGAAAAAAATAAATTAGGTCCAGAAGGAATCCCCGCTGCCATAGATACAAATGACGAAGAGCAGCACGAATTAGACTCCCTAGGAAACATACTACAAAACAAGTACTTTGAATACAAAGATGCTAGGGATGAAATTGAAGATAGTTGGATAGAAGACCTAAGAGCTTTCATGGGTCAATACGATCCGAATGTTTTAGCAAAGATTAGAGAGCGTGGTGATAGATCACAAGTTTATGTTGGTCTAACGAGAACTAAAGTTCTTGCCGCTTTCAGCCGCATCACCGATTTACTGTTTCAACCCGGTCAAAAATTTTTCTCCATAGAATCTACTCCTATAGCTAAACAGCCATTGGTTGAAAAAGATCTCACCGAGAAAGCTGCATTAGAAATAATGCAAGCCGCCCAGGTGGTCGACCCCAACCTTGTAGATGATTTAATTCAAGCCAGATTAATGGAATTAAAAACTGAGCTTGAAGAAGAGACCGAAAGAAGAGTTGAGAATATGGAAGAGGCTATTCTGGATCAATCTCTAGAATCCAACCTTGAAGGCAAAATGAAAGATGCCATCATGGAGCAAGTGATCTTTGGTACAGGTGCTATGAAGGCAGGTACTTTAAGAATTGAAAAAGATCACAAATGGATCAAAGGCGATGAAGGCTTTAGCCTTATCTATGAAGAGAACCTTGTCCCCGAAATGGAGGCGGTATCAATCTTTGATTTATATCCTGACCCCTATGCAACAAGCATTGAAGACATGCGTAATTTATTTAGAAGGCATGTTATTTCCAGACAAGAGTTTGTAGATTTAAAAGAGTTCCCGGGCTTTAACGAAGACATTATTGATGAGATTGTAGAAGACAATCACCACGGTAATCATACTGAAGAACAGCACGAGAAAGACAGAAGAGAAATTGCCAATGTCAACGAAGTTACAACCAAGACAGGCAAGTTTGAAGTTTTAGAATTTTGGGGCAGCGTTAATGGCTACGATTTAGAAGAGCTAGGCGTTGACCTAGGTGAAGACGACCCTACCCAAGAGTATCAAGCAAACATATGGATCTCTAGCGGTAAAGTTATCAAAGCACAAATGAATCCACTTCCTGGTGGAATCATCCCTTATTTCATATTCCCATATGAGAAAAACCCACACGCATTTTGGGGAACAGGTGTACCACGAATGATGCGAGACTCACAACAAACCATGAACTCGGCAACGAGAATATATTTGGATAATGTGGCTCTATCATCTGGACCAATGGTCGAAGTGAACACCGATATCATGGCATCAGGTGAAGACCCCACTGAGCTATACCCATGGCGTGTGTTCCTAAGAGAGGGCGGTGATGGTAACCAACCCATGGTTCGTTTTTACCAACCACAATCAAACTCACCAGCATTAGTATCTGTGATTGAATTATTCCGCAGATTCGCCGATGAGACTACCGCACTGCCCTCTTATACCCATGGGCAGACGCAGAGTTCTTTAAATAGAACGGCTACGGGTATATCAATTCTTATGAGCAATGCCAACATTGTTCTTAAGTCTGTTATCAAAAACATTGACGATTATTTAACCAAGCCATTAATTAGATCTTTATACGATTGGAATATGACTTGGAATGAAAATGAATTAGTCAAATCTGATATGCGAGTTGTTGCTAAAGGATCAACAGCCCTCATACAGAAAGAAGTACAATCGCAAAGATTGCTACAATTCTTGTCGCTAATTAATAATCCACTAGATGCTCAAATGATTAAGAGAGACAAACTCTTAACAGATGTGGCAAAATCTTTGGACATAGATCCAGACGAAGTTATTAAATCTCAAAAGGAGTTAATGGATGAACAAGCACTACAACAAGCTATCCTTGGAATGCAGCAGGGCGGTCAAGGTGATCAGCAGCCAAATGGGGAAGGAATGGTCGGTCCTGATGCAAGAAATGGAACAGCTACGCCAAGCGGAGAGGGACCAGTTGGAAATAACGGAGGACTTCCGCTTTAGTCAAGGTCGTTGCGACATTCTTAAGTTTATTGTATCTTTAGATCAGATTGCTGACAAAGTAATCAACTCGTTAGGAACCCGGAAGGATACTCCTAATATTTACAAATAATTTAATCGATACCCGATAAGGACCGAGAAAATGGAAAGAGAAAAAACTAGAGGCGAGTTAATCGCTGAAAGGCTTGAAAAAGAAGCTGATGAGATGATGAAGCAGATCAATGACTCTCAGACGGAATCCGAGCCAGAAGCAAAGGGACTAGCTATCCCGGAAGTGGAAGAAGAGGACACCCCAGAAGAAGTAGTAGAAGACGCAGAAACTTCACCCGATGAATCTCAGGAGACTGAAGAAACATCTGATCAGGCAGAAGAGATTCAGGAAGATGACTCAGAATCAGAAGATAATGATGATACGAGTCTATCGGCTCAACAGTGGGAAGAACGGTACAAGAATGCTCAGGCACGAATGACCAAAGCTACCCAAAAGGAGAAAGAGCTTGAAGCTAAGATAGCTGAAATGTCTAACAAGATAACAGCTATGGAAAGCATGAAGTCTGAGTCCAAGGTTGAGAAGCAGATTGAAGAAGTAGGTGTAGACCTATCTCAAATAGCGAAAGACTATCCTGAGATTGTTGAACCACTTCAGAAATATGTGGATTCTAGGATTGCCCTAGTCAACCAGAAGTTACAACAGACTACAAGTGAAGTTCTTAAATCCCAACAGGAAGAAGCCGATAGAATACATCAAAGCAAGATTTCAGAGGCACACCCAGACTGGCAGTCAGTGTCAGCTACTGAAGATTTTAGTCTTTGGTTAGACAGACAGTCAGGCATGTGGAGAAATGCTGCCAAAGAAGGTGAGGCTGAAGATGTAATAGCTCTCTTATCAAAATATAAAACTGATATGGGTTTAGTTTCCAAAACTGTTTCTAAAGCAGAATTGGTAGAGAAGGCAAAACAAAATGTTGAACCATCTTTATCCAAGGCTAGGAAGCAAAATTTAGGTAGTAGCAAAAAAGTTTGGACTGCCCAAGAAATTGGAAAACTTTCTGATAAACAGTTTGCTAAGTTAGAAAAAGAAATTGATCTAGCTTACGCTGAAGGGAGAGTGAAGCCTAAATGATTTTGCTATTAAAAAATAACTTTTAATTAAATAAGGTAATAAAAAATGGCATATTCATCTTCAAGCGGAAGTTTTAGTTTCGCAGCTGGAGAGCAGCACTTTATACCTGAAGTTTTTTCAAAGAAGTTACAAGCTAAGTTTTACGCTCAGACTGTTTTGTCCGAGGTAACAACTAACGAGTACGAAGGAGAGATTTCAGGGCTTGGTAACAAAGTTAACATCAGAGCAGTACCAGCGGTAACTGTCGCTGACTACACAGGAACTTTATCCTACTCAGATGTAACTTCATCTACCATTGAACTTAATATCGACAAAGCTAAAAGCTATGCTTTTAAAGTTGACGATATTTTAAGAACGCAAGCCGATATTGACTTTATGAATGAAGCAGCAAGAGATGCAGCCCAAAACATGAAGATCGAAATCGAGCAAGATGTGTTCGCTAATGTAGCAGCAGGATCTTCATTGACTGATATCAATGGCGGTACTCCAGCAACTGTTAGCACATCTAATGTTCTTGGTTTTATTTTAGACGCAGGTAAAACACTTGACGAAAATAACATTCCTGAAGAGGATAGATTTATGATCGTTAATCCAGCTACCGCTTCTATTCTAAAACAAACCGAGCTAAGACAAGCATACTTAACTGGTGATTCAGTATCACCATTAAGAAATGGCTTTATTGGTATGGTTGATAGATTCAAAATGTATGTTTCTAACAACCTGTCTACAACAGCTGGTGTAACATCTGGCTTATACGGACATCCTAAAGCTATTGCTTATGCTTCTCAGTTCACTAACACAGAAACTGTAAGACTAGAGTCTTCATTCGGTGATGGTGTTAGAGGATTAGCTGTTTACGGATACAAAGTTGTCCTACCAACAGCCCTCGGAGAGTTCAAACTAGCTTAATGTTGGTTTAGGGGAGCTTCGGCTCCCCTTTTTTATTCATGCCTAAGGGATCAAAAAAAGAAAAACTCGAACAAGCACTCAAAGCCCAAGCAAAGAAAAAGGGCTTAAAAGGTGCTAGGAGAGATGCGTATATTTATGGTACCTTAAACAAAGTAATGCCCAAGGTTAAGGGCAAGAGGTAATATAATGAAAAAAGACGAGCTTATTAAAATGGCTAAAGAAAAGCACAATGTTGAATTAAATCCCAAACACAAACTCAAAGATCTTGAGGCACAAGTAGAGTCTCTCGATTCTAAAGTAGAAGTAGAGGTTAAAGAAGAGCCTAAGTCATCTGGGAAAAGAACACCCATAGCTTCAAAGAGTGAGCATGGTAAAGTTGTGGCTTGGAACCCAAAACATAGAGAAGAATTTTGGACTTTCATTTATGACGAAAGATCTCTTTCAGACGAAGAGAAAAAAGAACTAGGACTCTAATATGGCAACAATACAGGTAATTGATTTAATAGATAGGGCAGAAGAGATTCTGCAAGACACAACAAATGTTAGATGGTCTCAACAAACTCTCCTAAATTATTTGAATGATGCTCAGAGAGAAATTGTTTTGTTTAGACCAGATGCCAATCCTACAAACGAATCATTTACTTTAGTTCAATCTTCAAAACAAACTTTGCCATCAACAGCACTTCGATTACTTAGTATTTATAAAAATTTATCACCAAATACTGGTGCTATAACACAAATACAAAGAAGGGTTTTAGATGACCAAGTGGATGATTGGTATGCAAGCACAGGGACAAAAGTAGAACATTATGTTTATGATCCCCTAGATCCAAAAATATTTTATGTTTATCCCTATCCATCAGCAAGCGGACAAACTATTGAAATAGTTTATAGCTCTGCTCCATCAGATATAACTATTAGTAATTTTTTAACTTCTACGGACACAATTACTTTAGATGATATTTATGGAAATGCTATATTAGACTATATGCTATATAGATCATATCAAAAAGACGCAGAATACGCAGGAGATTTAGAAAGGTCAGCATATTTTTATAGATCATTTCAAAATGCACTAGGAATTAAAAATCAGGTTGATGCTGGATCTACCCCGCAACCATCAACCCCAACACAATAATGAAGAATGGCAGTATCAAAAAAATTAGAGACATTAGTACCAAAAGTAAGAAGAGAGGTTCCTAACTGTCCTAAATTTATTGTTTTAGATGAATTAAGAAATACTTTAATTGATTTCTGTATTAGTACAGACATTTATATACAGGACTTAACCCCGTTTATCGTGGTTGCTAATGTTAATGAATATGATGCTTCTGATTTAGATATTCCTCCAGGGACTGAGTTAAATCATATTATTGATGTATTTAGAAGCACATCTCCATCAACTACACCTTTATCACAAAAACAATTT
>Ga0181590_10004095_pt1 | contig 12147 bp, 13 predicted proteins | sample 071ome_34_FD_132446 | JGI IMG/M metagenome (GOLD analysis project Ga0181590, IMG submission 132446) | Coastal salt marsh microbial communities from the Groves Creek Marsh, Skidaway Island, Georgia - 071411BT metaG (megahit assembly) | ecosystem: Environmental > Aquatic > Marine > Intertidal... | reverse complement strand
TTGCGATACATTGTTATTTGATGTTTCAGATCTTATAATATATGAATTAAACTCAACGTCAAACAAAGAAAAAGTTATTTTAAAGAATATTAAATTAAAAAATATCATCAACTATTACGATGAGGGAATATTTGTAAATTTAGATTACATTGATAGAAAATCACTAATTAAATTAGCTAAAGAAAAAGTGGTAATTGTGTATTCTGAAGATATAGGATTGAGAAAGGAGCTTCCTTTATGAAGTATTATTGTAAAATAAATTTAATAAAGAATTTAGTCGTTACATTATTGATTAATCAATTTTTAGCACTGGTTTCACAGCCCAATGAATACAAACTGTATAAGAGTAATTCTATAAACCGCATACAATTTTTTTTCACAGATTCTGTTAATCATTCCTTCCTATTCATCTATAAAGATCCAAAGGGTATTTATCATAGAGATACCGGAAAATTCACTATTGGTAAAAACAATAAATGCAAGTTCATATCCTTTAAAGATGGTGATTTTTTTAACCCTTTAATACAGGACACAGCTATTCATTATTATTCTGATACTTTTAAGGGGGATTGGACTTTATTTACAAGGGATACAAATTATTATCAATTTAAAAAATTTCAAGAAAAGTTGAAATATCAAGAACAATTTTCAAGAGTCAACGAACAACTTATTGCAGTTCCTAATTTACCGTTCGAAAGAGTGTTAGATATTTTTAATTTTGATAAAGAATTTGCCGATTCATTATTAATGGTAAAAATTGGTCAAACCAGGCAGCGTTTAAATTTAATTCAATTTGTGCCATCATCGGCCGTTTCAAAATTCATTTCAAATCGTAATTGCGGAATAATGAACAAGAAGATATGGTTACATCACCCCCCAGTTACGGAGGAAATCACCTCGAAATATAAATTAATAGAAAAATTTCATAGAAATAATGGATGGGAACCAAATGGCATTGAAATATATAGTGAAGTTGCTCATATGAATATATTGTCATCGTCACAAGTAAACACATATATAGATTTAATAAATTCAGTAATTAATGGATGGTGGAATTCCTTACCACACAGAAGAATTTTACTTTCTGAAGAATTTGGTGGTTCAAATTTTTTGTTGGGAGTAGCTATTCAACAAGATTTAATCAACCCAAATAGATTTTGGGCAACGGCAAATGTTATTGGTTTATAATTATATTTGAAAATGCGAAAATTTCTTTCTGGTATAATTTTATTATTTGGGTTTTTTGCAATTACCAAGGCTTCCGCATTTGGTGAACCTTTGAAATTTAACAATAATCTAAAAAATAAAGATAAAGGGAACCCTTGGGGTAATAACACAGGAGAGATTATTGAAACTATATTTCGAAATTTGAATATTTCAAACGGGATAGGAATTGTGTCGGTTAATGATTTTGGAATTTCAAGTTCAAATATGTTCAGATTTAGAATTGAAGATCCGAATGAATCAGGCTATTTTTTTATTGGAGGTTGCTTGATTAATGATATTATTGATGAAGACAGGTTTATAATTAATCGCTACAGACAATACTCACCTAATTTGAGTTTAAATTCCTATTCCTTTGGTATTGGAAGTTATGCATTTTCCAAGTTACAAGATAATATTTCCATTAACATGGAATTAGGCCTATCGTTTTGTAATTCAACTATTAACCTCAACCAAGAACAAATAGATAATGATTATGAAGGTTATTGGATAGCAGTTGGTTTAAATGAAAAAATTTCCGATCAACTGAAATTCCATCTTGAGTTAACATTAATTTCTCCGTTTAGCACAGATGTTGTTAAAGAAAAATTACCAAATCAACAAAAAAACCTCTTATCAATCATTGAATTTGGTTATCAAATAATGCTTTTTAATCGATGAATAAATTTATATTAATCTTTATTTTATTGGGTTTGATTGGATGTAATAAATCCTCTACAACTATTGACTTAAAGAATTTGGATTTTTTATTGATTCCAGAATGTTCAAATTCTGCTACAACTAATGAAGATGTTATTACCCCAATGGACTATAATTTAGTTTCGCCAGTCATTAATAGTACTGACTTAGTGGAATGGTTTTATGATGGAGATTTAATTGCTAGCAAAACCCATGTTAGAAAATATTTCAGTAAGGTAAATTCCAAAGAAACACATAATCTTTTGTTGAGAATTACTTCAAAGTCTGGAAAGGTAGCTGAAAAAAATCGTGTAATTACCGTTAAACCCCCTTTAAATAAAATAAATATTTATGCAGTTGAAATTTCAATAAAAGGGTTACAAAAATTTAAATATGATAATCAGTTAACTGATACAACAGGATTGGCCGATGTAGTTCCCTTTATTTACAATACTAAGGGTGATTTAATAACTACGGGTAACGCATATTACGGAAACCTACCCGATTGTCGTGATGTTTTATTCAATCTAAAAACTCCAATCAACAATTGGAGTACAAACGACCCATTAATTGTGAAAATATTTGACTATGATGAGGATACCCAAACATTTCAAGAAATTACAGACCCAGGATTTAGTCAAATTATAACATTAAATAATCTAGAATTTTTTGAAGGCAATTGTGAAGATCGATATCCAGAAGCAATTGATGTAAATTGGGTTGGTCCTGAAAATTATGGTTGTAAACAAGGCCTTGGTGTTTCATTAAAAATTGATTGGATCAATGAATAAATTTGTTCTTATAATTCTAACATTTTTAATTTCTAAATCTGGGTTATATAGCCAAAGTGTTATTGGTGTAAACTTTTTAATCCATAATAGCCTTTACAAGGAATATACTTCAGATAATTATGATCGATTAGGATTAACTATATTTAGTAATCAAGCCCAATACCATAATAGCACATATTCCAAATCAGTTAGCCAATTTTTTAAACGTCCATTTCAATCTAATTTGATTTCAAAATTCGATTATACAAATAGTCAAATTAAGATAGACGATATATCAGTACCTCGAAAATCCGCTGAAAGAAATGGCCTTTCTAAATCAGATTATTTAGGTTCATTGATTAAAACTGAATTAGTAAAAAATAAAGTTTCAAACAAAATCATCCAAGAATTCAACAAACCCTGGAATAATTCAAACTCCGCCTATGCACCCAAAGAGGTCATGAATAGATTTTACTTGAATGTAACTAACAATGATATAAATAGGGTCAAATCCTTAAGACATAATGTGAACGATATGAGTTTTATTGATTCGTTGTATAACGTATATAAAAACAACTACATCGTAGTACATTCATTTAAAAAAATTGTTAAAATGTCTGAGATATATGCCAAAAGACGTTACGCTTCAAATATGTTATTTTCAATTGTAACGCTAGGATTAATTAAACTCGAAGACATCGATCCTGATCGTGTAGACTTAATAAATGGATGGAAAGTAAAAGGCACAACCTATTTGTATAAAATTAATGTTACGAATAAACAGATCGATGACATATTAAAAAATTATCGTACGGGTAGTACCTCCGAAATTATCAATCAGATTGAATTTCCGATTGAAATGGTTAAATCTGTAAATTTCCGATTGAAGTCAATTGTACCAAATAACCGAAATTACCCTGAAAATCTTGAAGAAATTCAGTCGAGAATGTCGAGTGAATTGCATAGAGCAACTATAGGTCAATTAGAAAACAAGGTGGATGAATTTAAAATTAAACGTACAATAGAGTATGGTTATCCCCTTCGAATTGAAGTTGGTTCAAAAGAAGGAATAAAATTAAATCAAAGATTTTTAGTTTTTGAAAATAGATTTGATGCAAAAAGTAAATTATTCAAACGACCAATTGGGGCCGTTCGAATTAAAAAAGTAGTAAAAAATTCAAAATCTCTCAAGGATGTAAGCGATTTCAATGAACTTTCAGAAGTTTATCAATTTCAGGGGCAAAAAATATCAGAAGGAGCATTTGTGCAACAATGGGATGATTACGGTATTGAGTTTGGATATAATTATTCGATTATAAATGGTTTTAATAGTGGTGTGCATCAAATAAATATTGATTACGACTTATCTCCCAAAATTGGTATTGCCAATTTGAAATTTCACATAGGGTTTAATTCTAATAAAGGAACTTCAGAATTAACCTCCTTAATTGAATCTGGGATAATAAATAATAAGGGTGGTTTGAGTAATTTTTATTTCTTGCCAAAAAACGATGTTGAGGGACAATTTAAATACTCAGATATCAAAGTAATTACTCAAGCAAAATCTCTAATTTGGGGAATTTCTGAAATTGGTTTGGCATATGATTATTCATTTTTTCAAAATTTTTATGCTCAATTTAATGGTGGATTCCGCGGATTTAATATTAGTTTTTCAGATGGCGCAACACTAGGATACGGGAATTCAGTTAAATATTCAACCTTGAACCAAATTGATTTATACGGACTGTATACAGGAATAGATTTAGGGTTTTATATTTCACCAAGTATTTCGTTATTTAGCGGAATCACACAATCGTATTATTCGGTGAATTATTACGGAAACTATAAAAATGAAGAAATTAGTTCAAAAGCCCCCTACAATAGAACATTATCTTATGGTTTAAAAATACATATATGATGAAATTTTTATATTTAATTTTAATTACTGCCACATTAAACTCCTTGACGAATTGTAAGTCACCGGCAATAAATTGGAGCTATCAAATTGAATGCAACGGACTAGGTGCTCAGGGTATTCAATCGTTAAAAGTAAAAACAAGAGCAAATAGCAAATCAAATCTAAGAGAGTCAGCCATGAAAAACGCCGTTCATTCTGCTATATTTAGAGGAGCACCAATTGGCAATACAGGTTGTCCAAAATTACCGATGGTACCCATGTCAGCTCAAAATGAAGAAGTTAATAAAAAATTTTTTGAGGAATTCTTTAAAAATGGGGGCACGTACAATACATTTATTGCATCATCACCTGTATTAATATCTCCAGTTACTTTTATTTCTAAAGGGGTGTATGAGGGTGAATATACCGTAGGAGTAAGGTATAACGCACTGAAACAATATTTGAAAGAAAATAAAATTCTTCACTCTTTCGATAACGGAATGTAAACTATTATGAAAATCAAAATATTATTAACCACCTTAACAATTTTATCTTCGGTCTATCTGAAAGCACAAGATGTGGCCATTAGATCACCAAAAGTAATGGTGATGCCAACCGACCAATGGATGTATAACAATGGATTTTTAAATTCAGATAAAATTGCTGATTATTCAAGAGCTTTTATCGAATCACCGCAGTTAAGTTTTTTAACCGTTCAATTAAATAGCTCCCTGACTAGTCAAGGGATAACTGTGAGAAGTCTGGAAGAAAACATTAAAAATATTGATTATGAAACTATACAAACTTCCGTTTCCACTGGAAAGGATGGCAATGAGGTAAATAATCCATTATTGGATCAAATACTGCAAAAAGCTAAACCAGATTTATTAGTAAAGGTTAATTGGCCAAAAGATTTAAAAGTAGGAGCTGCCGGTAAAAGATATATGGAAATCACACTTGAAATTGTGGATGCCTACACCAGCATTGCATTATCAAGTATGGTACTTAGGAGTCCAGAAGGGATGATGGATATAAACAAGAGTATAGAAGGTGCAATAGAAGGTGGTATAATGGATGTCGAAGCTAAGCTTAGAACATTTTACGATAAAATGATCACAAATGGCAGATCAATAGAACTGTTTTTCAAAACATCAGGAAATTTAACTTTTGAAGCTGAATTTGGTGACGATTATGAGGAATTGAGCGATATAATAAAAGATTGGATCGTAGAAAATGCTGTAAATGGACAAGCAAACCACGGTAGATCTACACCAACAGAATACGCTTGTTCTCCTAAAATAAGTTTAAAATATCAAGATGCAGAAGATTTTGTTAGGCCTCTACGATTAAAACTTAGAAAAGATTATCAAATTAAAGTTAGAAGAATATCCATAGGACCTGGAAAGTGCAATTTAATCCTAAGTAAATCATGAAAAAACTAGTATTTCTTACATTTACAATTTTCTGTTCAAAATTTGTCGTTAGTCAAAATTTTGATATGACTCCAATAGCTGTTGTTATTGATGAAGAAAATATTAATTATAATTTCAGTATCAAGCCAATTTTAGAAAATAAACTTGTAAATGCCGTAACTGAATCCGGGATGTCTGCAGTGGGTAATGGTAGATTTATAGTTACCCCTAAAATTGCAATAATAGATAAGAGTGTAATTAAAGGCCCACCGAGTAACTATCTTGTTGAAATTAGCTTTACCGTATATTCTGCCGATGTTGAGAAAAAAAGCGTCTTTTCATCCCTATCCTTTACAAGCAAAGGTGCAGGAAAAACAGAAGACGCTGCTGTAATTAATTCAATTAAAGAAATCAACTTTAACAGTAATAAATTTCAAGAATTTATTAAACAAACTAGAAGTAGAATTGCAGATTATTACGCTAACAATTGTGAATCTATATTATTAAGTTCCAATTCAATTGCAGCAAAAGACTACATATCCGCAATTTCAGAACTTAATATGATACCAATGAGTTCGGAAGATTGCTATAAGAAAGCTCAGTTAAAAGTGGAAAAATTCACTTTAGACTATTTGGAATATAATTGTAATCAATCACTCCAAAACGCTCGTAACATTTGGTCTACCGGTTTAAATAAAACCGCAGCAATAAATGCAATTAATGTACTTCGAAATACAAGATATACAAGTAATTGTCAAGATGAAGTAAATAAACTACTTTTAGAAATTACTTCTAAATTTAAAGATGATGAAGAATATAGCAGAGAAGTGCGTAATCAGCAGTTATTATGGGAAAAAGAGAAAGAGAAATTATACCTTGATTCAAAAGAAAAGCAGAATATGGCAATATATGATTTAATGAAAACATATTATAGGAACCAACCTAAAACCACATATTCTACTCGATTTATTTTTGTTCGATGAAATACGTAGGTTTTTTTTGTTTGTTATTCTTAATCTCCTGTGGTAACCAAAGACGACATGTTTCCTCTGTTTTTGGTGGATTTGAAAGTGACAATTTAAAAAACAATCCAATACAATTAGAATCTACCATTCTAAATCAATGGCAATTAACGAGTAAAAATCCGAATCAAATAAAATCTTTTAAAATAGAAACTCCAGTCAAAAAACTCGTTAATGTCAAACCCATTAATACTAATAGATTTAAAAAGAAACAAAATCTACTCAATAAATATTCCACTAAACTCATTAAAAAAGAGCATCGCTTTAAAAAATCAACAAATAAAAATAATGAAACCGACCCTGTAAAAAGTCTTCGAGGATGGATGTTATCGTCCTACTTTATTGGTTTAATTAGTTTATTGTTTTACACCTATTTTGGAGGATACTTTTTTGTTGTGTTTAGCGGCATACTAATTTTTACTGCCTTAATATTATCATTAATATTATTACCACAAGAAAATGGAGGAGGTATTTGGCTGTTATTACTTCAAATAGCGGGATTATTAAACCTGTTGTTTTTACCTTGGTAACTGATTTGATTATTAATGTAAAATCATTTCAACTTGAGATTAAAAGTTTAATCACAAAGAAAAACAATCCATTGGCTTAAAAATTTCTGCGCTTCTGAATTTTTCTATTAATTTGGCGGTTATAGATTAAAGGAGATGCTCCAACGAATAGTAATTTTACTTTTGGCGGTTTCAATAAACAGTTTATTCGGTCAATCTTTTTGGCAGACTGAAGACTATTCCAACTGGGACCATACTAATTTTCGTGATAATCAATTATTTCATCAAACGTTCTCAACAACAGAGCCCGATTACTTGTTGCTCAACGCGGCAGTATTCTATATGACCAATGAACAAAGAACAAAATTGGGAGTGCCCATACTACCCTATCATAAACTACTTGAAGTTGCGGCCTATAATCATTCCATGAAAATGGCAACTACCGGTTTCTTTTCCCACCGAAACTCGGTAGACGCCTCTAGAGCAAGCACTGAAGACCGAGGTCGTCTTGCAGGGATTTCGAACCCCAAGATAGCTGAAAACATAGCCTATAATTATCCCAGAGATGGGGAATCCTATTTACAAGTTGCCGCAAAATTGATTGATCAATGGATGAATTCACCAGGTCATAGATCTAACATCCTATCAACCAACGGTAAACAGATGGGTGCTGGAACATACTATATCAACGGAAGGATATACGGAACACAGGCATTTCAGTGGTTTTATTTTGTTAAGGAAAGTCCGTCTGGAGGAAAAGATCAACTGCCATCTCCTAAATACAATTTCAATAAATCAAACAACCAAAATTCAATTTCTAAATCAAAGCAAAAGTCAAATACTACAAACAATGCAGATTCAGAATTAAAAAAGCTAAATAATGAAATCGCTAGTTTGAATAGAAGTATCATTAGCAAGGATCAAACGATTTCTCAGTTAAGAAGAGATAAAACCGATTTGAATAATAGGGTAAATCTTCTAGAGAGAAAACAAAATGAAAAGGATGCTAACTACAATAGATTGTATAGCCAGTATCAAGCGTTATCAAAGCAAAAAACTAAAAATAATACTTCTACCAATAAGTCAAATGCTTTATTGTTTAAAATGGGATTAATTGCATTTTACCCCAGCATTAGCAATACGATAAATAGCGATTTTAATGAGAATCTGATAAGTTATGGTGGCGATGTATTCTTAGGAGCAAATTACGGAACAACATCCAAAAGAAACACTATTGGTATCACCTTTAGAGCACAACAAACGAACCGCTTTTTAACTGCTGCATTAGATTCTACAGCACAACAACCTAATCAATATTACGATGCCGAACTAACCACAATATACAGAGAATGGTTTAGTATTGGTGTAGGTGTTTCGTATAATTCAAGTTACGGCTCCACCGATTACACTATTAATCCAGCGGCAAGCATTGGGTTGTGCATCGGCCCCAAAAATTGGAAAATTCAACTCTTCCAACAGGCAACATTACTGTCTGACAATACAATCTTTGGACGCGCCTCGGTAGGATTTTCTTTAGTGTTGTAACAGGAATTAAAGCCCTTTTTAAAATATTCTACATACAATTAATTTGATATTTTCCGTATATTTAAGTAATGCACGATAACTCATACTACTTAGAACTGCTAAATAATCACAAAAAGACCGGTTATTTGTTTAAGCGTATCTTTTTTCCATTTGGAACGGTTGGGGAATTAATTTTTCAGATTTTTGGATTGTATGTGCTGGGGTCTGTTATATTTATTAATACCCACATTATCGGATTGGTGTTTTTATTGGTGTATATAATTTTATATATCGAATACAAACTCGTGAAAAAATATCGAGGGCTAATTATCGAAAAAGCATTTATCGAAGAAGAAATGTTTAGAATTGAGCTTATTCAATATGGCGTAGATCCCAATTTCCCGCACGACCCACTATATATTACCGATGAAGATCGAAAAGGATTCTTTCGTGAAGCGCTTTATCTAAATAAACGCAGAAAATTATACCGAATTATTTGGTCATTTTTTAAACGGAAGTGAGGAGTTTTGAGTGAATTGTAACTGATTTTACGCTTGATCAAATTCTACCATTAACTTAATTTTAACGAAATACATCATACGAAACACCGACTGTTATATTTAGGGTATTTATTGGCTGGGTAAATGTAGTCCAACTGACCTCTCCGTCAGAGCTATAAATTGGTACATCGGTAAACTCAGGTTTGGTATACAGGTAATCAAAATTAATTTGTAAGCTGGTCCTGCCATTAATTTTCGACTTCAACCCTCCTCCAAGTTCGATACCAGTGCTGATTGAAACATCCGACAATTGTAGTAACCAACCTGGAATAGTATTTTCATACATGCGTATCTCCGGAGATTCAGAAATCATCATTCCAAACATAGAGTGTAGATTGATTGATACTTTTGAATTTATGGCAGAATGATAAGACAATCCAATTAAATAAGAATTGGTCGAGTAAAAAGTACTGTATATACTCCAATTAGAATTTGAAACTAAATTTGCTAATCCGTTTGCATAGGCATCTGATTTAAAAAAATTGGACTGAGATTGAACTTTTGCTAGAAGTCCGAATTTTTCATCTTTCACTTGATATCCTATCGTCAAACAACTCGCAAAACCACCAGTTGCAAATCCTGCATCTGACTGATTGATATTCTGACTACTAAAATCACCTATGGCAAAACTACCTCCAAATGTATAGTCCATGTAGGATCTACCTTGGCTAAATAGGCTATTAGAAATAACTAATGTTAAGATTATAATTGTGACTCTCATTTGCAATTCAATTTTAGTTTGGTGATATTTAATTAAGGACGAACCCACTTTTCATTTATAAAAAAAAAAGGTCCTGTGAGTTCATGATTTCTGCCATTGTAATAATATATTTCACTTATTTTATTATCTTGTAACCATACCTTTGCATTTTCATTAGTTAGGAACCTGTCAAATATTCGTTTATAAGCAAAAATAACCGTAGCTCCGCTCTCTATTTTACCTTTCAACTCACATTTCCATTTACAGTACCCCTTGTCAAACTCCTTATTCCAAATTTCTTTTTTATTGTATGTTGAAGGACTTAATACCGATTTTTGGCAATCAGTGACGAGAATTTTCTTATCAACTAACTTATCATTCAAATCATCTTGATCTTTTTCAAATGTCAGTTCTCCAAATTTCTCAAGACACAGTATAACTATTCTTCTAAATCCTGATGTGGTTTTAATTAAAAGCCAATGAGTATCTATACTAATACAACTCTCACCAATCAAAACATACTCCGCAAGTTTATTCTTTTTAAATTTACTTAAATGCGTTTTGGATATTTCCTCAGCTGCTAATGACAATCTATTTATTGCTTTTATGAATTTCTTTCTAAAGTCTCCTAATAGGTCATTACCAATTCCAAAAGTTATATCTTCACTCATATCAAACCAAATTTATACATTTCCATTAAAACCTCTACACTTTGGGGTTCCATTTCTTCTGCTGATAGGATTTCATCTACCCTCAGGAATCGTTTTATTGACATTTCCCAGTTATTTAAAGCAGAGGCCATTAAATCATCTACAATAAGAGTAAACTCCCTATTCCAGTACTCCTTGCGCTTTTGGTAATCGATGAACCAATTGGGGATTGCGAATGACTTGGGTTTATTATTGGGGTTTATTGCTGCCAAGTGAGCCATGCCTTCAATCAATTCCTGATAATCATCTTCCGGCGTGTTTAGCTTCTGCAGACCCTCAATTAGCTGCTCGGTGATTTTAGGCTCTAAAATAAAGGCTCTAGTATTGAAAGATGCCGTTCCGTCCGTGCCGGCCTGAAAATGTGTTACCAATGGGAAAATAAATTCTCCTAAACGCGGTTTTGAAATATTATTATGATTCATGTTCTAAAGTTGTATTTACCAATTCCATTAAACGGGTTCTTTTTTCAAAATAGTTACAATAGTTACAGTCTTCTGAGGCTGCAGGAGGATCAACCTCATCAACTAGGTCTATCATCGCATTTAAAGTAGGGTCTACCCAATTCCAATCTAAGCTTACCGCAATAATGTGAGTCTCAAATTGTAGGTTATCATTAAAATTTGGAAGAGTGTTATTCCCGGTAGAATAATACAAATAAGCGGTTTTGTCTACTGGCAGTCCATTTTCCGCAAGCAACCAACTATATACTTCCAATTGGCGCTTATAAGCATCGTGATGTGGTGCATTTGGATCTAACTCGGTCACGGGATCTTTTTTGGCAGTTGCTTTGTAATCTACCACATGCCAATTCCCGCTTTCCGTATTTTCCCAGATATCATCTACTACACCAGATATTATTCTTCCTCTTTTCACCGTTCTTACACCTCTAAAATTGTTCCTCCATGAACCCATTAACGGATGCTCTAAAGGAATTACAGACAAACCTTCTGAACTGCATTTTGGATGAGAAATTTGCAAATTCCTGTAATGATCAAATTCCATTTTTGTTAGTTTATCGACTGCGGCATTTAGTGTAAAAGGATATCCCGGGGGACGTTTGATCCCTTCAACAAAATTTAAGAAAAAACACCGTGGACACTCACAATAGAGGTCAATCATTGATCTTGAAATAACTTTAATT
>Ga0181590_10004094_pt1 | contig 12148 bp, 8 predicted proteins | sample 071ome_34_FD_132446 | JGI IMG/M metagenome (GOLD analysis project Ga0181590, IMG submission 132446) | Coastal salt marsh microbial communities from the Groves Creek Marsh, Skidaway Island, Georgia - 071411BT metaG (megahit assembly) | ecosystem: Environmental > Aquatic > Marine > Intertidal zone... | reverse complement strand
ATTGCCTTGGTTTCAGTTGACATCGTGATTATATACTATATAACTAAACCATTTATTTAAGTATTTTTATGTATAATATAAATCAATTATATAATATCATTTATTAATGAAAAAATATAATATTACTAATAAATCACATTTACCAAATAATAATGAGACAATACATGAATATTTAGATAGATTAAAATTAAATGAATCAAAAAACAAAATATTTAATGATATATTTGACAACACAAATGACTTGACCATAATTGGTCAAAGTAATATTATTAATAATATTATAATAAATCATCATGGTAGAATAAATATGTATAGTTTAAATTATGATACTAATGATAAATTATTAAAATACATAAAAATACATGATACACATACAAAAAGCAACAGAATACATATAACACCATTAAATATACAAAAACAAAAAACAGATAATGATGTAATTAAATTAGTAAATAAACATGATTATGGTAATGATATACTTATATATTTGGATAAAATGATAGACAATAGTAATACTTATGATGATATATTTATAAATACATTATTAAATACAATTTGTTCAAAAGCAAATAAAAATATATATTATTTAACTGAAAAAAATGATTTTAATTTAGGATATTTTTTATATTTTATAATCAATAATAAATTACATTATATAAGTAAACATGAATCTAATGGAATGACATTATATAAACTAAACAATTATGAAAATTTTGATATAACAAAATTACCTATAAAAGGAAAATCAGTAATTAAGTGTTTGGAAATATATTTAAAGATGATTGAGAAAAACCCAATATATCAGTATAGTAATAATTTATTTGTTAATTACTTGATAAATGAAATTGATACCTCAACAAATATAAATAAAAAAGTAAAAATATTAAAAAATATAAGAAGAATAAAGGAAATAGTAAAAAAAGAGTATAATAAATTATTTAAAAAATACTTAAAAATAATTAAAAATAATGATAAAATAAATAATAATACTTTAGAACAATTGTCAAGAATAGATAAAGAAAATAACAATATTAACAGAGGTCAATATGATTATATATTTTTTGCAAAATTAATAAATAACAATAATTGTAAAATATTATATCACACACATTATCATAAATTAAATAACAAAGAGGCAAATAAAAAATATTCATTACTTTGTGGAGTGATAGAAAAACAAAATAAATATACTGAAAAACCTAAATTAATAAAAGTAGATTACAAGAAAAAAATAGATAAATTATTGTATTATAATAAAAGTAAACAGGTATACATGTACTATTCAGAAAAACCTATAAAGTTATTCTTAAGTGCAAATAATCCATTACTATTAAATGATTATGTTGATGGTCTATTTAACAAATATAATATTTAATAATTTGGTTTAATTTTATGATAATTTTTACTAAATAATGCATTATGATTTTGTCCTGATGTATGTTTATCAATAGCCATTTTTTTGATAATAACAATATTACCATGTATGACGCTTTCCAATTTCCAATGCCAATAATTAAGTGAACAAAATGCTAAAGCCTGCATAACAGGTTCCATTTGTCCATCATCAATAATAATATATCCTCCTATTTTTAGTAATTTATCTGCTAAAAATAAATCCATTAATGTGTAATCAAATGCATGTGCTCCATCAATAAATATAACACTACATTTACCCTCTAATTTTTCATCATCTATTAAATTAGCCATTTCAATATATGATAATTGTTGTCTAAGGTCAAAAGGTAATTGTGCTTGGTTCATATGTTTAACTCCTACACCTCTCCATTTATGTTCAGGATGATACTGAAATGGGTCAAGGATAATATGTCTATTACCATTATCATATTTTTTTGGTGGAGATTTTTTAGCGAATTCTTCTTTATGTGGGAATCTTTTGTATTTTTCTAATGAATTTTGTCTTATACCTTCACCTATAAATAACGAACTAATACCATATGCAAAACCAATTTCCACAACTATTAATGGTCCTGATGTTTTTAAATTTTTTATTAATGTATATATACCAAATGCTTCATCAATTCTAATTTGTGAATTAAGTTTTTGTGGTTTTTTATGTTTATAATCAGTTACAACATTACCATCTTGATCTTTTAGGTATTTATCATTATTAGTTACAAATATATGTTTAATAGTATCATTAACAAGATAGTCTATATTAGTATATATTCTTTGTGATAATCTAAATTTACGTTGATTTTCTAGAAAATTTTTTAATTGTCTTGTTCTTTGTTCAAGTTTATCCATAAGTATTTTCTTTTTAGGTTTATCACGTTTAAGGTCATATGGGTCTTTGATATTTAGTTCATTTAGATACACATAGGCAATATCTTTGATTGATACAATGTTTTTAAGAAATTCTTCTTCATTTATTTTGTCTAAAATCTCTTTAAAAGTGGTGGTAATCATATATAATAATATATGTAAAAAATACTATAATCAGTATTTAGATAGTTTTGCGGAACGGTAGTGTAGTAGCGAACGTTAGTGACGCAAAACTATCCCATAATAATAAAAATTTCATAAAATAAGATAAATTTAGAATATTTAAATCTAATAACAATACATAAATGAAAATATTAGATTTAGTTTTAGTAGGTTCTATTACTAGTTTAATTGGTTCTATTATGTTTAAATTATTTGTGAATGATAATGATGAATCAAATAATTATTTAAAAGATTATAAATTAATTGAGATAGCATTTTTTGTAACAGGGGTTGTATTACATTTAATACTTGAATATATTGGATTTAATTCTCAATATTGTCAAAAATTAAATGCAAGTTTTAATGGTTAGTTAATTTTGATTTTTCATAATTAATTTTTTCATTTATATAATTAAATTTAAGTGTTTTATTTCTAATTTTTTGACTCTTTTGTCCTCCACCATTAATCTGTTTTGAATATTTAATTTGATGAATTTCCTGAAGTTTATTGAGGAAATTAATTTTAAGTTCATTACTGCAATTCATTATAATCAGTATTTTATATTATTATTTTATATAATATAAAATGAACATAAATTTGTCATACAATATAATATACAATAAACTAAATAGTATTATAAATAATAAATCTGCAAAATTAACAATATCATTACAAAAGTATGATACATTAATATTAATAAATAAATTATCAGATAAAAAAAATAATGAGCTTGTGGATAATGAATTCTATAAATATTTTTATGAAATAAAGAATTTGTTTAAGATTGATTATGAAAAATTTGTAATCAACAGTATATCAGAAAAATTAGATAATGATATTTGTGATATATTAAAAAAAAACAAATATAAATTAATAATTAATAAAGAATTAGGTAATGAATATTTGATAAATATGTTAAAAATGAAACAAATCAATATGTCAAAAAATACATTAATGTTTGTTCTGAAAAATAAAGACAAAAGTATAATTGGAAATACTATTAATTTTAATATACCATTAAAATATGAAAAAATAATATCTGATTCTTTTCAAAACAAGCCACAAAAATTTATGATATATAATGGATATATATGCTATACCAAATTAGGTTCAAGTACATATATTGAAATCCCAATAACAAAAAAATATATGTTTGGTATTCAATTATCAACTGAATTATCACTTGATAAAAAAGCATATAAAATATACAAGGCAATTATATCTTTACCAATAATACGTAAAGAAAGAATACAAGTAATTGAAAATAAAAATTATAATATAATTGTAACAAGTAGAATAAATATAATACCAAATAAACAAACAAAAAATTATGATAATGATCCAGTTGAATTGAGTATTAAATTGAATAATCCATTTTATTATTATATTCGTGATAGAGATAATAATTGCTACATAATAAGTGGAAAATACAATGGTTAAAATATCCTGTTGTAAACTTTATGTGTGTGGGTGGTTTTGCGTCACTATCGTTCGCATCTACACTACCGTTCCGCAAAACCACAAGTATACATAAAATCAGTAATGTTTTATCATTAAAAAATTGATTCAGGGGATTTATATTTAAATTTACGCAAAGCGAAATTGAAATCTAAATCTCCCGCTGACGATTTGTTTAGGTTACCAAAAGCTCTTTGAGTCTTTTGGCAACATAAAAAATTGATTTTAACAGTATTTAATATAAATAAATATCAATAAATAGTATATAATAAATGACACACTACTCTGTATGTACTTCATGTAATCGTAGTCTTGGAAATAAATACTTGGCATATCAAAAACAAATAGATGATTTAAATAGTAAAGTTGATAAAATGAGAATAGATGGTGAGAGTGATGATAAGATAGATGCATATAAAGAAGAGATGAGTGCTAAAATAGTAGATTCGACAAAAAGAACACGATATTGTTGCAGAGCGAGAATATTAGGTTATATTGATTTAAGTAAAATTGTTGTTTAATTATTTTTTGTTTCGTTTTTTTAATTCAATAACTTTATTAACAAGTTCTTGATTTAATTTTTTAGTTTCTTTATATTTTTTTTCTAATTTTTTATATTTCTTTTCAAGTTCTTTATCTAAAGCTTGAGAAATTTCGGTTTCAATTTCAGTTTCTTCCTTAACTTTTCTGTAGAATATAGATGTTGCCATTTGTGCACTCCATGTTTTACCTGGTGTTCCAAATGGTTGTGTAGATAAAACCAAGTATCCTTTTGTCTTATTAATTTTAATAAGGTATCCTCCATATTTAAATTCATAAGATGTTTTACCTTTTTTATCTTTTATACGAACAAAATATCTTAAAAAAGTACCTATTGGTATTTTAGATATTTTATTGTTATCAACTTTACTAAAACCTTCTAATAATTTTTCCTTTTCTTTTGAAGTTAATTTATCAGTTTTTGTATGTTTTGGTCTTTTATAATCGTCATTATATAATTTACTCATACTGTATATAATTAAATAACAGACAAATAATTAAATACAGTAATATTTTTTTAATAATTAAAATCTAAGTTTACCAATATAGAGATTCTATTATTTTATTTTATATATGAGTTCATCAAATATTAATCAATTATTACGTTTAAAAGCGGATTCTAAGGATGTTTATACTAAAAGAAATACAGATGCTCTATTGGCTACTAAAGCAAATATTCGTGATGTTTATGAAAGAAGTTATATTGATGAGAAATTTAGAAGTATACCAAATCCAAGAGATTTCTATGATAAAAAGGTTTTAGATTCAATGTTAAAATATAAAGTTGATACAAAAGATGTATACACTAAACGTCAAATAGATACCTTGATTAAGAATGGAAGTGGTGATGGTGTAACAAAAATTGAATTAATTCGTGAATTAAAAACAAAGGCAGATGCAAAAGATGTTATTGATGAGAAAGAATTTGAAAGAGGTATGGCTTTAAAGGCTGATAAAAGCACAACATACACCAAAAATGAAATAGATTTTCAAATAGACCAAGCATTAAATAATTTTGAGAGAAACAAGATAACAATACATCTTAACAACAAGCTTGATAAAAAAGATGCATATACTCGTGATGAAGTAGATAAGACATTTATGAAAAAATCAGAAGCAGTTGGGTATACTAAACCAGAAACAGATGATTTATTAGCTAAAAAAATAGATAAAACAGATACATATAATAAATCACAATTAGATTATAAACTCTCTGGAAAATTAGATAAAGCATTAGCCTATACAAAAGACCAACTAGATGTATCATTAAGTAAAAAGGCGGATAAATCAACAACATACACACGTGAATATACAGATACAAATTTCCTCAATAAAGTCACAGGTGGTGTTGTGAAAGGATTGATTACTGCTGAGAATCATATTAACCTATCAGGTACAAGATTACAAAATGTTGGTGAACCAACAGAATTAACAGATGGTGTAACCAAAGATTATGTAGACAGACGTCATCTTTTCAAAGTAGAAAGTGATGTGACACCACAACAAGGTGAATTAATTTTTATGAAATACTATAGTGACACGAATGAAATAAGAGTAACTAATAAAAATGATAAGAATGTTAACTGGGTAAAAGGTTTTGGTGGGACAGGTGATGATATACCTGTTGACATGACAATTGATTCTTCAGGTAATGTCTATGTAGCTGGTTATTTCCAAACAGATATAAATCTTGGTGCAGATATTCTTGGTAGGGAGGTAATACTTACAAATAATGAGGATAACAAATTATATTTGATTAAATACAACCAACTTGGTGGATTAATCTGGGCAAAAAGTTTAGGTGTCCTTGACACACAAACAGTCGCAGGTTTAGCAGTTGACTCTGATGATAACTTATACCTTGTTGGTTCATTTGAGTCATCAATAATATTAGGTCGTGATTTTACCAATAATGATGTAATATTAACAAATCAAGGTAATTACAGAGATGGTTTTATTGCGAAATACTCATCTGATGGATTTGTAATTAAATCAATAAAAATAAATAGTGGTGATACAGGTGATATTGATGTTAAGAACATAAGAATAGATACATCCAGTAATGATTTATATTTATATGGCCGATTTGATAACACTGCTAGTTTTGGAACAAATGTAGATAGTTTACCTGTTACATTATCAGGTGCAACTGGAAATGATGTATTTGTTGCAAAATATATCAACGACAGAATTAGTTGGGCGATAACATTTAAAGCAACAACTTCTATTGAAACAACGGCATTCCAAATTGATAATTTAAACAACATAATTATTGTGGGTAATTATGCAGGTCAGCTTCAATACAACACGTCACAAACAAATAACAGTAATGGTGATAATGATATATTTATAATTAAATATGATAGTGATGGAGATTTTTCATGGTTTAAGTCAATTGGTAGTAGTAATGGAGATAATACAGGTGGTGTTTCAATAGATAGTCAAAATAATATTTATATTACTGGTCAATTTAATGGAACTGTAAACTTTGGAACAGATATTAATAATGATACTATTACAAAAACAAATACAAATACAAATATGTTTGTAGCAAAATATTCCTCAAATGGTATTCTTAGTTTTGTAAAGACAGTTAATAATACAACAAACAACACAAGTATGGGTAATGATATAATACTTGATAGTAATAATAATTTTTATGTAACAGGTCAATATGAAGGAAATGTTCAATTTGGACTTGATATAAATGGAAGTATTGTGTCGGAAACAGTCATTGGACATAGTGATATATTCATAGTTAAATATGCTTCATCAGGTATAGTTGACTGGATTAAGACATTTGGTAGTTCATATGGTGATAATGGTTTATTATTATCCATAGATGACACAAATAACTTGTTTGTTTCAGGTGTATTTGATGGTACACAAATTCAATTTGATGATATATATACCATAACGAATACTGGACAAGTTGATACATATCTAATTAAATTAAGTTCAAGTGATGTTGAGAGTTTAATAAATCCATTAAATAATATCCCTGTAACTGGTTTTGCTATAGAAATAGATAATCCAAATAATATGGTAACGGTTGAATTTCCTGCAAAAATAATAAATAAATTATCAGGATTAACAACTGGTTCATTCTATTATTACAATGCTGCATTTACAGATTTAGTAACTACACAAACAAATAATATTGCTGGTTTAGCATTATCAACAACAAAATTATTAATGTTGGGTACTGGTAGTGGTAGTAGTGGTGGTGGTGGTGGTAGTAATATAGCCCAAGGTGACCCATTAACAATAAGTAACGGAACACAATCAACTTCAAATACAACTGGTGCATTAATTGTTGAGGGTGGTGTTGGTATAGGTAAGAATGTGAATATTGGTGGTATTATGAACGTTGATGATGACACTACATTCGAACAAGATGTGATTGTTAAGGGTAATTTAGTTGTTAATGGTGTTACAAGTACACAATCCGTAGCTGCAATTGAACCAACATTAACAGATGATTCATCAACCTTAGCCACCACACACTTTGTAAAAAGTAATCTTGCAAGACATTATACAATCCCTGCATTTGTATTATATGCAATCCCAACAACATATGAATACTGTGATACAGGTCATGCAGGAAATAAATTCCATGTATTTTCTCAAGATGTACAAATAAATGAGGTATTGATAACACACCAACATGCAAATAATACTCATACAATAGATGTGAAATTAATATGGTATAAGACAAGTGAGAGTTTCTCTGTTCAACATACTCAAACAAATCTTGCTGTTGCATTAAATATTGGTAATAATACAATTGGATATGGAAACAAGGTTATATATGGTTCGCCAATAGATATTGATGTAGGAGATAGAGTAGCTATTCAAGTTCAAAGTACAAGTGCAATAAATATTAATGCACAAATATATTCAACAATATATTTAAGAAATGGATAAGTGAAATAGTCTTTTTATTTAAGATTATTTTTCTAATTTTTAATTATATCAAGCACATTTAATATGTATAAATATGGTGCGGGACATTATGTAACAAATGATGTATCCGATACAACAAATGCAGGTCAGATATTTGTTGGTGGTGTTATTTTTGATAAGAAAGCATTAGCTAAAAATGGTCTTATTGTTTCATCTTCAACAACTGATGTTGAAACTAATGGGCTTTATGTAGAAGGTATATCATCTTTTAATTCAACTGTTATTGTTGCTAATAATACAACTATAAAAAGTCAGTTAATTGTTGATGGTACTTCTTCTTTAGTTGGAAGTGTTGAAATAGACCAAAATTTAACAGTTAATGGTAATTTGAATGTTTTAGGAACAACAACAACATATGATGTAAGTAATATTACAATTAATGAACCATTTGTATTTATTGCTATAGATAATTCAGATGATTTAGTTGATATGGGTATAGTAGGTACTTATACTGATTCATCTGAAACTGTCCATAAAACAGGATTTTTTAGGGATGCAACTAATGAAAAATGGTCTATCTTTGACACAACTGATTCAGCCTTAACAACTATAGCGAACACAGTTGATATTGGAACAAGTTTATATAGTGTTGGAACACTTAAGGCACATATAGAAGCCGAAAGTCTACAATCAAATGGAAATTCAACATTAAATTCTGACTTATCAGTTACAGGCAATACAACATTATCCAGTAATTTAATTTTACAAAGCACAAGTAAATTAGGTATTAATGTTACTGAACCATCAAAAACATTCGAATTACAAACAAGTTCACAAGATGACATTAAATTATCTGGTCAATATGTTGGGATAGATATGGATGCAACAGTAACATCAACTATAAAAATGACATCTGGAACAGGAGATGTTCAAATAGGTGTTCCACAAAATACAGATCACTTTTATGTCTCAAAAATAGATGGGGTTACTGCATCCCCATTTGTTGTTGATGTTGCCACGAGTCGTGTTGGTATTGCAGGAAACATTAATCCTTCCTTTGAATTAGATGTTAGTGGTACAATATCAACAGATGATGCTATAGTAAATAGTTCTTTAACTGTCGATGGTGGTATTATTACAGGGTATATTACCAGTGATTCATTTTCTCTTGGTAACAATGATTGGAGTGAATATATTGAGTTAAGTTCAGGAAATACACCAGTATATAATACCACAGAAAGAGGAATGAAATTTAGAGACGATACAACAGCTTTCTTGAAAATAAGAATGGCAATTAATCCAAATAAAACATATAAATGTAGAGTTGTTGTTAAACAACTTGTTGATAATGGATTATTATACATAGGTGCTCGTTCACTTGACAATGATTATAATAATATAGCAACTGATGTTCAAAATCCATATAATTACTTTGTTGCAGAGGGTGAAGCATTAACATTTGATAATGAATATACATTTGAAGGATTTATTGGTGGATATAATGCTACATCCCCAACAGCTGGTGTTGATACTAAGTTTGACCCTGAAGCAAAAGTATTTGATTTAATTATAATAACCAACTTTAATTATGCAGGATTATCTACACCTGAAACAGTTATCAAATCAATTGATATTGTCGGTTTAGATTTAATAACTGAAACTAAAGATGGAAATGTTGGTGTAGGAACTACACAACCAAGTTATACAATTGATGTAAATGGAACAGTTAATGGAACAACTATATATGAAGGGACAACATTATTATCAAATAAATATTTATTACAAACTGGTGGTACTATTTCAGGCAATGCAACAGTAAGTAGTAATTTATATGTAGGTGATTATATTGGTGTTAATACTGCTCCAGGTGTATATGAATTAGATGTTAGTGGTAGTGTAAATTTTACAGGAACATTATATCAAAATGGTGTAGAATATTCACCAGACTACCAAGGTGGAACTATTCCAAATGCAACAACTGTTGATGATAATATGACAATTACTGGAAATTTAAAAGTTAATGGTACCACTACTCTTGGTACAAATGTTTATGCTATATCATATATTGAAAATGGAAATTCATTAGGTAGTAAATATTTACAACAAAGTGGTGGAACAATTACAGGACATTTCACAATTCGCAGTAATTTAAAAGTAAATGGGACAACCACTTTAGGAACAAGTGTATATGCAACTTCATTTATTGAAAACGGAACATCTTTAACAAATAAATATGTAGCCTTAACAGGCGACACTATAACTGGTGACACAACATTTACAAGTACCCTTGATGCAAGTTATATTGATGTAAGTGGTAATTTAGATGTTGGTGGAACTATAACTGAAGGAGGAACTGCATTATCAAGTAAATATGCATCACTTGGACATAATCACAATAGTGTGTATTTACAATTATCAGGTGGAACAATAACAGGTGATTCAACATTTAATGGTACTGTTAAAATGGATGATAGTGTAACATTATCCTCAAATGTAGGAATAGTTGGTGCTGTTAGTTTCCAAGGAACAACTACATTTAATGGTGTTAACTATTTAAGAAATAATACAACTGTTGTTGGTAATATGACTATTGATGGACAGACAACAGTAAATAATGTAACAATTGAAGGCAATTTAGTAGCAGAACAATTAAGTACATTTAATAATAAGGTTGAAATTTATAGTACAAGTAGTTTAGTTAATGCTTTGTATGTATCAAGTTCATCCACATTTGGTAATTATTCAACAAATATAAATACTGGATATCTTTGTGGTACTGGGACAACATTACATGGTGGTATATATAATGGAACAGGTAGTAACTACCTTTTCATGGGTTCAACTGATGGTAAATCTTCCGGATTAGCCTTTGTAACAAATATGGATAGAACAATAACTAACCCAGTGACAGGTATTAGTGATAATGAATTAACAACAAACACAAGAATGACAATCACTAATACTGGATTAGTTGGTATAGGTAAATCACCAATTTATGAATTAGATGTTAGCGGTAACCTGAATGTTACAGGAAATTTATACCAAAACGGCTCATTATTCGAAGTATTTACAGGTGGAACACTCACTGGTGCAACAACAATTACAAACACACTGAATGTTACAGGAGCAGTAAATATGTCTGATAATCTAACAGTTGACGGTGATTTAACTGTATTAGGGACAACAACAACCCTTGACACAAGTAGTGTTGTAATAGATGATCCAATTTTAACATTAGCTAAAAATAATGGAACTGTAACAGATGCTGTTGATATTGGTTTCGTTGGTTTATACAAAGACACTGCAGATAATTGGTATACTGGTTTAATCAGAGATGCAACAGATAGTACATGGTTGCTATTCAAAACATCACAAGATTTATCAGCAAATGCAACCGTTGATAAAGGTAATGGTGACTTTGCATATTCAACTCTTGTTGCAAATATTGTTGCACAAGTTGCTAATGTATCTAACACATTAACTGTAACAGGAGTATCAACATTTAATAGTGCTTTAACCATTAATGACAATGCAACAATAAAGAGTAATTTACAAGTTGATGGAACTACAACATTAGGAACAAATGTATATGCAACCAGTTATATAGAAAATGGAACCGCATTATCTGCAACATACTTACAACAAACAGGTGGGACACTTACTGGTAATGTAACAGTTACAAGTAATTTACAGGTTAATTGTGATTCTACATTTAGTAGTGCAATTTATGTTGATGGCCGTGTAATTACTGGATTTATGCCTAGTGATAGATTTATGTTGGGTAACCATGACTGGACT
>Ga0181590_10004093_pt1 | contig 12148 bp, 7 predicted proteins | sample 071ome_34_FD_132446 | JGI IMG/M metagenome (GOLD analysis project Ga0181590, IMG submission 132446) | Coastal salt marsh microbial communities from the Groves Creek Marsh, Skidaway Island, Georgia - 071411BT metaG (megahit assembly) | ecosystem: Environmental > Aquatic > Marine > Intertidal zone... | reverse complement strand
GCGACAGCACTTCAAGCAGTTGGTGTTCAATCACAAGCTGGTGGTACAGCAGTATCTCGTGTATTTCAACAAATTAGAGTAGCTGCTACAACAGGTGGTGCTGCTTTAGAAACATTCAATAAGGTTGCAGGCGATGGGTTTGCAGAATTAGCAGAAACAGATGCTGCTAGTGCGTTTAATCTTTTCTTACAAGGATTACAAGATATATCTAATCAAGGTGGAAATGTTATCCAAGTTCTTGAAGATTTAGGATTAAAACAACAAAGAACTATTAGAGCATTATTATCACTTGCAGAAGCTGGTGACTTAGTTACAGAATCATTAGTAGTAGCTAATACTGCTTATGCGGCAAATATAGCTTTAAATGATGAAGCTAATAAAAGATTCGAGACTTTCAAATCTCAAACAAAACTTTTAGGCAATGCATTTCAAGAATTAAGAATTGAAATGGGTACAGCTTTCTTACCTATTGCTAAAAGCATGGTAACAACATTAACAACTTTATTTAAAGCTATGGATTCTAACTCAGACAGCGTTAAAGGACTTACTAGTACATTAGTAGGATTTGTAGCAGTAATAGGAGCTGTTGGCGGAATTATTGGTAAAGCTTTACCTGGATTAATGTTGTTTAGAAATGTACAAAAATTAACAGGTGTAGCAGTAGGTCAAGTAGCAGCTAATTTTAAAGAATACTCAGACCAATTAGGTGGGCTTACAAAAGAACAGTTATTACAAGCTCAGCAAAGTATGATGAAATTTAGAAAAATATTATTAGGATTTAATTTAGCTCTTATTGCAGGCGGAATAGCTTATGCAGTATATAGGAAAAGGCAAGAAAATACATTAGCTACAAGTAGAAGATTTATAGAAATAACAAGTGTACAAGAAGCTCTTACTATTAAATTAGCTGAAGCAACTGAAAAATTAGAAAAAGCTCAATCTAGAGCAAATGGTGGTACATCTGCTGCTGTTGAACAAGCAGAAGCAGAAGTGGAAAGACTTCAAGAAATACTTACTGATGTAGAAAGAACACAGGTACAAACATTCTTTAGAGCTGCAGATTTTAAACTTTCTGACGCAGAAGCTGATGAGTTAATGGATAGTTATAAAGATTTATTCGGTGCTCTTTCTAAATTGAGTAATGATGATTTGGGAATAGATTTTAATGCACAAATAGCTGAAGCACTTTCAATATCTGAAGAAGATGCAATCGCTCTATATGATAAAGGAATTGGTGCATTTTTTGAAGCTGTAATGGTTGGAGAAGCAGCTGGTAATTATTCACTTCAAAAAGTAAGACAAATATTTGCAGAAATAAGCACAGAAGTTGGTAGAGGTGTTGACGGTCTAGGGTTTATAGCAGAAGATTTTCCAGAAGAAATGAAAGTACTTCTAGAATATGCAAGTCAATTAGCACAAATACAAATAGCTATCGGAAAAAATAATATGTCGGAAGAAGTCAGAATTGAAACATTGCAAAGAATGGTAGATGCTTATAATGATGCTAATGAATTAACTGGTAAAGCAGCAATTAAGGTAGACGATTTACAAAAAGGTACAAAGCTATATAATGATGTCATACAGCAAGAAATTCAATCTCTTGTAGGCGCTTCTGAGGTAACAAAAGACAACTCTGCGGCTATGCAAGAATTAGCAGATAGTTTTCTAGATGCTGCAGAACAAGCTACAAACTTAATAGTTGAATTAGACAAAATAGATGCTATAGATGTAATGTCTGGTGACAGTATCGTTGCTGGATTTGAAAAAATGAATGACAGAATGATAGCAGGTAACTTTTTAATGGCAGAAATGACATCTAAAGGCTTCCCAGCAATAGCAAAAGCTGCATCTGAAATGGCTCCTGGAGAGCGTATAGCATATTTAACAGCTCAGTTACAAAATAGCAATTCTGAATTACAAGATATGGAAAGCTATTTAATATCAACTAAAGATGGATATCAAGAATTTGCAAATGTAACAGATGAAGGATTGCAAACAATTATAAATTCACTTACTGATGGTATAGAAGATGAAACTGCATTAAAATCTTTATCTAATGTATTCACAGAAGTGTCTATATCTCAAAGAGCTGAAGAACTAGAAATACTAACGCAAATAGTATCAATGCAAAAATCTTCTAAAGCTGCAGCTGAAGCGATTGCTGATGCTCAACAAAAATTAGCTTCATTGACTGAAGATTTAGTCTATCAAGGTATAACAATAAGCCAAATTGATATAAGAAGAATGGAAGCTAAAGAAGCACAATTAGCATTTGAAGAGGCTATAGCTGAATATGGTGCAGAAGGTGTTATTACATCTAATGAGCAATTAAAACTTTTACAAATGACTTTAAACATTGACAGAATGCGTGATAAATTGTCACAACAAATGACTGCTCGTGAAGCTAAAAGAATTAGAGATAAAGAAAAAGAAGTTAAGTTCTTAGAGTTAGCTGTGGAACAAGGTGTTGCAGAGCAATTAGATTTAGATGCTGCAAAAGAAGAATTAGATGAATTAAAAAATCCATTATCTGATGCAGAAAGAAAAATATTAGAGCTACAAAAAGAAATTGCCGAAGCACAAAAGGTTGCATATGAAGCAAGAATAGAATCAGTATCTCCAGAAGTACTTGATGCTATGCAAAATGTTGTAGATAAAGAAAAAGAAATGTCTAATTTCGGTAATCAAGTAGCGGATGCTCAAAAAAATGTTGCTGAAGCTTATGCTGCAGCTCGAATAGAAGCAGATAAGAACAAACAAAAACTTCACGAGTTAATGATTATGTATCCAAATATGCAGGGAATGATAAAAGAACTAGCAGACTCAATTGGTATCCCAGCAGAGATTACTCAAGCAGTTTTAGTAGAAATGGAAAAAAGTAAAGCAGCATATGAAAGTGAATTATCTATTATGAATAGCGATTATGAAGCTTTTATAAAAGAAATTGCTACTAAACCTATTGTATTCACTGCAGATACTTCACAAGTAGATGCAGCATTAGATAGACTTACTTCAACAGGAAGGTCTAGATTTATAACAGATATGTTTGGCGACCCAGATGAATATTTTGGTAGAGTAACACAATATTCAACAGCACCTTTAACAGAAACTGGTCGCAGTAGTGGTATTACTAATATATTCGGAAACCCAGATGAATATTTTGGTAGGTACAGTGGCGGCATAATTCCAGCAGGAAGATACTCAACAGTTGGTGAAGCAGGTCCAGAAAAAGTTATGTCTCTAAGAGGTGGTGGCTCAATGGTCTTCCCTAATAAAACAGGTGGAGGCGGAAATGGTATTACAGTAGATAATATGAATATCAACATAACAGGATTACCAGCAGACCCAATCACAGCTAGAAAAGTTGCCTTAAATATTAGAAAAGAATTAACTAAACTTGAAAAAGAAGGTAACGCAGGAACAGGATTGTTAAATAGATAATGATAGATAACAAATATACAGATATTTTAAAACCTTGTGAATCAGATTTTAAATGTGGTAATTATTTTTATCATACAAAATATAGATACTGTGAGCAGTGTAGAGCAAAGGATGTATGCTAATGACTAATACACATCAAGTAACAATAGGCCATTTAAGTTTTACCTCTCCAGGTTCTTTATCTTATAATTCTAGTGGTAGCGGTAGAAGTTATTCACTTAGTGGTATTCTTGCCCATACAGATTCATCTGGTATAGATGTAGATGAAAATAAATATATTAGAGATGAGCTAATGTCAATGGCTGCGTACGATTTAGTATATCCATTTTCATACACAGGTGATACTACAATGTCTGGATATGTAAAAGTAGAATCTGCCGATGTAAGTATTTCTAGATTTGCTGGTGCAGGTATGAATTATAATGTAAGTTTACAATGGTTAGGTAATCCAGGTGAAGTCAGATTTGAATCACAATTTTCTGGTGCTCTTATAGATAATGACCACAGTGTAACAAGTACTGATTCTCAATTTTTTACATCTCCGGCTGGAGCATTTTCTATGGACATACCTTCTGTAGGTACAGGTTCACCACCAGACCAAGAAGATAGAATAGCATCTTATGGAGACTCGACAGTTACATTAAAATATTTTAGCGGTTCAAATTTAAGAAACAATAATATAGAATTTGAATGTAACCCAGTAGATTATTTAAAAGGTGCTGTAAAAGTTTCTACAAATGGAAAAGTTAGAAACGGTCTTTATAGTCCAAACACGAATGTAGACCAAGTAGTTTTAGAAAATGGTTTAGTTAAATTTGAATTAACAAATAGTAATACTGAATCTAGATTTACAACATCATTGTGGGAAAACGATGATTGGAGAAGTCCTAAAGAGTATGCTGTATCTAAAGGAAGTTCACAAACTGAATGGGATGGATGGAATACTGTACAGATAATTAAAAATTATCCAGAATGTGCAACATTAAGATTTACTTCGCAAGCAAATACTGATGGCAGTGGTAGGTTGACATTTGATGTATCTCTTAGAAGAGGAGCAAGATATTTTAGTCTTGTTGTATCTTCTTATGGTACAGCTGATGAAATAAGAATAGAGAGAACTACTACAGAGGCAGCTACAGCAGGAACTGGTTACATAACCTCTTCTACTAATGACTCTGAAGGTAATTTTTATATTCTTGGTTCACCAAACACCTTTAGTTCTAATACAACTGATGGTGGAATTTACCTTACTGCTACACAGATGAAAGCATTTGTCGGATATGTTCTTGACGGTACTTCAGCTGCTGGACAAAATACTGCAGAGAATATGAGAGATTCATATCTTGATTTTGTTTATGAGCATGTAAGGTCAATTAAGTCATGAGTGTAAATGAAAAATTAATGGCTCCAGGCACATTTAGTGTCAATTTAAATTTAGAGCAAACACCTAACTCAATAGTAAACAAAATAGTACCTTGGGGAAACATTGTACTTACACCAACACGAGTACAAGCAGAAGAATTTACAGATGCTCAACTTCGTGATATGGCTAGGTATGTAGGTATTGTTACCGCTCAAGAAATATCAGAAGAAGGAATAGAAATATCTGGAAAAGGTATTTTGGCCTATTTAGGAGATAGCGATTCTAGAGGTATGGTACTTGCAAGAAATGCAGGAACAGGTGCTGTTAGAAGTTTTAATAGAGATACTTTAGATGATGTAATTGATAGAAGTAGTTCTACACCTTATGGTATTTTAAGAGATGAAAGTGCTAATCAGAGAGCAGTAAGAAAAGGTACAGTAACAGAAGTTTCTTTTGACAATACAGTACTGCTTTTAAATTATGAAGGTAATGATGGTGATACTACAACATCAGATGGTTCAGAATTTACATCTAATCAAGTAATAACATTTACCGGAACATCAGATATCTCAAGTGACCAAGCTAAGTTCGGTAATACAAGTCTTAACTTGACTACTGACGGTTTTGTTACAGTTGCTGATAGACCAGAATTAGATTTAACTTATCAAGAGTTTACAGTTGAATGGTGGGAATATAGAACATCATCTAGTGGTAATCCTACTGTATGGGCTAGAAACAATGACACATATGCACCTTGGATATTTGGTAAAGCTGTTTCTGGTAGAAATAAAGCATTTATTACACATGACGGACAAGGATATGGAACTGATGAAGATTTAAATATAGATATGGGTTCTATTGATTTAAACCAATGGAATCACTTTGCAATATCACATAAAGGCGATTTTTTTAGAACTTATAAAAATGGTGTACAGATAGCTGAAGTAAAAAGGCCAGAATTATTTGTTAGAGTTAGTTCTGATTCTTTACAAATTGGAAAAGGACAAGACGGAAACTTCTTTGAAGGTTATCTTGATGGAATGGTAATAACTAGAGGGACAGCAAAGTATTGGGACGCATTCACTCCTAGTACATCAGCTCCTACAGCTACTACAGCTAACAAAACTTATACTGGTAAACATTACTTAGAATCTGCATATAGGTCAATTAAAACTATTTGTACAGCTCTTGATGCAGAATTTAAAATGCAAAACGATGGAACTATTGATGTAGGACCTAGAAGTGCATTGTTTACTGGACACGAAGATAGTACACCAGAGGGAATGATTGTAAGAAGATTATCTGGTTCTGACCCAAATATCAAAGGTTATTCTGGTGTAGATTTAAGTACAGAATTTAATGCTGAAGATTATGTAAGTAGAGTTGAGCTAACTGCTTCACAAGTAGGTTCAACTATTAACTTAGGACAAGCAGATGCTAAAGATGTGCCTTATAAAGATTTATTTGGTAACGAATTAGAAAGAATACAGATACTTGCTGAAAATGATATACCAGACACTATGCGTGATATCAGAGCAGAAGCTTATTTAAATGAATATAATAAAATACAAAAAACTTTAAATGTAGGATTAGAAGATTACGATATATCTGGAGATATTGATGTTGGAGATATTATTTATGTCTACGACCCAGATGTAGGTTTTGAAGATACTGCAACAGATGCGGCTTTAGAAAATAGAGATAGATTTGAAATAACATATCAAGGCCAAATATTACATCCTATAAAAATTCGTGTTATGGGATTATCATTCCCTATATCAGATGATATGGGTGTTTTCTATCGTGATAAAGATGGTAATTACACAGACTTAACAGATTATGTAGTTTTTGAAACCGGAATAACACAAATAGAAGTTGGTGCAACTACTAAAACAATTAACCAAGATTTGAGAGCAACTGGTGCAATTATATCTGGAGGTTCTACTAATGAGTTTACCGTTCCAGATGCACCAACAAATTTAGCATCTGCTACAGGAAGCTATCAAGATGGTAGTGGTAGGCCTTTTGCTTTTGCAAGATTAACTTGGGATGAACCAACTAATACAGATGGTTCAAGAATTACTGACGGAAATATGTATCGTGTTAGATATAGGCAAGTTACAGATGTTGACGGTAATAATTTAATTGATAGTAATGATAATCAAGTTAGTGATTACGAATATTTAACAGTAGCATTTGGAACACAAGCTAGTTATAAAAGGTTTAGGTCCTAGTAATACATATGAGTTTGGTGTTCAAGCGATAGACAACTCTGGTTTTTCTGGTGGGTATTCTATATTAACTGCAGTGCAGATGCCTGTTGATGCAACTGTTCCTCCTGCACCTGTAGCACCTACAGGAACTTATGGAGCAATAGCTTCTAATGCAGCACAAATTCAAATATCTCATAAATTAGCAGCTGCTGAAGATGCAGATGGTAATCCAATAGCATCGCCAACAAATTTTACCTTACCTAGAGATATCGACCACCTAAATGTTTACAGAAGTCAAGATTCTACTTTTACTCCTAGTGCAAGTACATTTGTTGGAGAGATAGCAGCAAGAGCTGGACACATTGACGGAGAAATTACAGCTATAAATACTTTTATTGTAAGCACAGCAGGTACTTGGTATTACAAACTTACAGCAGTTGATGTTGTAGGAAATGAATCAGACCCTTCTACTGCGCAGCAAGCAGAACACGAGCTAATAACAAAAGAGTATATTGCAGACGCAGAAATTACTACTGTAAAAATTGGAGAAGCACAAGTAACTGACGCAAAGATAGTTGACTTAACTGCTTCTAAGATTACAGCAGGAACTATTAGCGGTAAAGAAATAATAATTGACACAGATAGCGCTACTGACCCATCTAATCCAGTACTAGGAACAATACGAAGTGATAATTATGTTCAAAATACATCTGGTTGGATAATTAAATCTAATGGAGATGTTGAGTTTGATTCTGGTACATTTAGAGGTGACATTACAGGTGCTACTGGAACATTTTCTGGAAGTTTATCTTCTGGAGTTTCTATTAGTGCTCCAGTAATAACTGGTGGAAGTATTACAGGTACATCTGGCTCCTTTACAGGAGATATTTCTGGTGCTAGTGGTACATTTACTGGTGACTTATCTGGTGCAGATATTTCTGGTGGAACTATCGATATAGGTAGTGGGACTTTTCAAGTAGATTCATCTGGTAACTTAACAGCTACTTCCGCAACTATTACAGGTTCAATATCATCAACATCTGGAACTATAGGTGGTTGGACAATAGGTTCAACAGACTTATCTTCTGGAAATATATCAATAGATTCAACAGGAAGTATATCCGGTAATTATTCTGCTAGTACGGGTTGGAGAATACAGTCAGATGGAAGTGCAGATTTTAATAATGTAAATATAAGAGGTGACCTTTTAGGTGTAGAACTTAAAGGAGATTTAGACTTTAACGGTGGAATATTAAGAACATCTACATCTGGAACAAGAGTTGAGATAACAGATAGTAATAATAAGGAAGGAGAAATATCTTTTATAACAACCTCTGGTTATACAGGGAGAATATCAGCTGCTTCTGGAACGCAATTTTTACTTGAAAATGGTGTTTTATCTGGAGAAATAAAACTTGCTTTAGGTTCTGCACAAGACGAAATAGAATTTCAAGCTACAAGAATAAACTTTTCTGACCCTCTCGGTTTAAATCCAATAATTGAAATAAATGGAGGTACAAATACAAATAAAGTATTAGGGGTAAATAGTAGTGGTAGATTAGAATTTCAAAGCGGTGGCGCTAGTCCATATTACACAAGTGGTATACAAATAAATGGTCTTCAAATGCAAGACGGTTACAACTTTGACATTGTAGGTAGTGGTGATATAACTGTTACAACTACAAGTAGCCCGTATAGAGCAACAATTTCTCATGATGACTCAAATCATTCATTTCCAAATTTAGGACCTTCTGGCGGTGATTATGGAAGTTCTGGAAACGCTGCAAGACTTGACCACGGTCATATAGGAACTGGTATATCTCAAATAAACTCTCCATCAGTAGGTCTATTTAGTAGCTATACTTTTAATAGCGGTACTGGGGCATTTTCAATATCAACTACAAGGTATAATGCAAATAGCTATAGTTTTTATAATGTGTTTCCTACTTCTGGTAGTACATCTGATTTAGGCAATAATTTTGGTAATGGTAGATGGAGAAGACTATATACTTTAAATCAACCAGATGTATCTTCTGATGAACGACTAAAAGAAAACATTATAGACTTGCCTTATGGATTAGATTACATAAATTCTTTAGAACCTAAACAGTACAATCTTAAAAGGGTATTAATACGAGGATGTAACACTTGCAATCATCCTGTAGATGAAGGTGTAACAGAATGTTCTACTTGTCAAGAAAATGGTAATGTATCTAATATAGTTGATAATCTTGATGTCACTGGAGAAAAAGTAGGAGTTAAAAATTTTGGATTTATAGCACAAGATTTAATTACAACTCCTCCAGAACCAAATGTTGACATAGCATTAGTAGATTATGATGAAAATTCAGATGAATATGGTGTTAGATACAATGAACTTATCGCACCATTAGTAAAAGCAGTACAAGAACTCTCAGCTAAAAATGATGAGTTACAATTAAGAATAGAAGCCTTGGAGGGATAATGCACGAATTAACAGAAGAAGAAAAAGAAGCTATTTTATTATTACAAATAAAACAGGCTCGTGAAATATTATATGGAGCTCAAAATCTAAATGAAGATGAAGAAACCATAAATCATTTACAATCAAAAGTTGATACATTAGAAGCTAATTATTTAGAACAATTCGGTGAATAATGGCTGAAGAAAAACCTAAGAAAAAATCATTTGATTATAAATTATTATCACATGCAGATAAATTACAAATGGTTTTAGAACAATTACTTGGATTAGAAGAAACTATGTTTATGCATAATATAAATATGCTAGATAAAGACCATTCAGAATATAATGCTTGGTTAGCTACTAGAAAAGAAATAGAAATAGAGATTATGAGATTGAGAACCATATTTGAAAAACTTGGAGGAAATTGGGAGTTAGTACAAAACGAACAAGAAGTTAACGAATATGGGGAACCAATCTAATGGTACAAACTAATCATACACATACATCAGAGGAGATGGCGACATCTACTTCTTTTACTTACTCTTTTCAAGGTTTTCAAACAGAAAATTATACAACTAAGATAGAATCTTATCAAGACATACTTTATCTTGACGGTAAATCTATATTTTCAGATGGTGCTTTATCAATAGGTACATCTAGCAGTAATCCAATGTACTTAGGTACAGACTCAAATGCACATTTTAAAATAGAAACAGATGGAACAATTAATTTCTTATCTGGCAAAATGTCTATTGATGGAGATACAGGTTCTGTTGGTCAAGTTTTATCTACTGACGGAAGTGGTAATTTATCTTGGCAAACAGTAGATTTTACTCAATACGCTTTTTCTAATATTGCTGTATCTGGCGAAGTAAATGTACAAGCTAGTTCTACTAGTGATACATTGACTCTTGCTGCTGGTTCTGGTATAGATATTGCAACATCTGGTAGTACAGTAACTATTTCTAGTGATAGTACTGCACATAATACTTTTAAATTTATAGCACCACTAGATGGAGCGGGTTCAACATCTGGAAATACTATTACAGCAGATAGCCAAAATGATACACTTACTTTTGTTGCTGGTAGTGGTATATCTTTAACTTTTGATGAAAACAATGACAAAATTACATTTGAAGCTAGTCAAGCAGGTGAAACAAACCAGAATGCTATTACATCTATTGGTGTTTCTGGACAATCTACATTATCTGCTGGTCAAGCAAGCGATTCAATAAACTTTGATTCTGTAGCAGATAGAAATATAGTAGAGATTACAACAGACACTGCTAATAAGAAAGTTAACTTCAAAACCAAATTACCAAGAACTTTAAGTATGAGTGGTAGAATACCAACAAGGCTAAGTGACGGAAGTTTGTCTGGAATGCCCATCAACAATCACTTTATCAACAGAACTGTATCTGGAGCAGAAGTAAGTGGGGGTGGAACTTCAGTTGGATTTAGTACAAGAGCTGTTGTTTGCAATGAAGCAGACGGAACTAAACATAAAATAACAATGCCTGCTTCAGATAATAATAGTCTTTTACTTAGTTTAAGAAAACCAGACGACTCTTTACAAGAGTTTGAAATAGACATGGCAGAGAGTAATTTATAAATGGCAGTTAAAAGTCCAATTAGGTATGTGTTCGATAATGATGGTAATATTGTCGAGTTTTCAGAATTTCAATCCGCAGATTTTATAGGAATAGGTGACGGTGGTACTGGAGCAACAACAGCTTCTGGTGCAGCAGTCGCATTAGGACTTGAAATTGGTGTAGATGTACAAGCTTACGATGTTAACTTAGATGAATTATCAGCTTTAACACCAGCAGATTCAAATTTTATAGTTGGTAATGGAACAGAATGGATAGTTGAGTCTGGTTCAACAGTTAGAGATTCTTTAGGTTTAGGAACTTCAGACGCAGTACAGTTCAACACAATACAAACTTCTAATTTAACAATAGGTGGTCCTTCTTTAACATTAGAAGGTGCAACAGATGATTCTTTTGAGTCAACATTAGTTGTAACAGACCCTACTGCCGATAGAACAATAACTTTTCAAGATGCTTCTGGAACAGTTGCTTTATTATCTGATGTAACAGCACAAGATGTTGACTTTGCAGGTGATACAGGAACTGGTGCAGTTGATTTAGATTCACAAACTTTTACAATTCAAGGTACTGCTAATGAAATAGAAACTAGTGCTAGTGGTCAGACTTTGACTATTGGTTTACCAGACGATGTCACTATAGGTAATGATTTAACAATTACAGGTAACTTAACTGTTCAAGGAACTCAAACAATATTGGAAACAGAAACCTTAACAGTAGATGATAATGTTATAGTTCTAAACTCTAATGCAACTGGCTCTGCAACCGTAGACGCTGGTATAGAAATAGAAAGAGGAGATGACTCTAATGTAACTCTCGTATGGGACGAAACAAATAATAGATGGACTGTTGGTTTAGAATCATTTGTAGCTTCTACTTTTATAGGTAACTTAACTGGAAATGTAACAGGAGATTTAACAGGTAATGTTACTGCTACTTCTGTACTTGCAGATGGCGTAACAGCTACTACACAAAGTGCTGGAGATAATTCAACGAAGGTTGCAACCACAGCTTATGTAGACACACAAGTAGAAACAGCTAATGAATTATCTGAACTTACAGATGTAACTTTAACAAGT
>Ga0181590_10004088_pt1 | contig 12153 bp, 7 predicted proteins | sample 071ome_34_FD_132446 | JGI IMG/M metagenome (GOLD analysis project Ga0181590, IMG submission 132446) | Coastal salt marsh microbial communities from the Groves Creek Marsh, Skidaway Island, Georgia - 071411BT metaG (megahit assembly) | ecosystem: Environmental > Aquatic > Marine > Intertidal zone... | reverse complement strand
GATTACAAAGATAAAGTAAATAACTTAGGAGAAGATTTTAAATTACCAAAATTATCAGACGATTTAGACGGAAAAGATCTTGGTGAAGTTCCAACCAGGATCTTTACCTCAGTTCTTGATGTTGGAACTTTTCACAAGACTCCAAAGGATACTGATGCTAGAAAAGTTAACGCGGATCAAGAAAAATATCAGTCTCAATCAGTAATGAGATATAATACTCTCTTTACTCAAATCCTAAACATGACCGTTCCTTTGAATAGTAATTTAGTTGCAGGAGATGTAATCAAGTGTTCTTTCCCTAAAGTATCTGAGAAGGATAAGTCTCAAGTTGACGATGAACAAAGTGGACTATATATGATTAAGGAACTATGTCATTATTATACTACTGAACATTCGTATACGTCTATGAAGTTGGTAAGAGATACTTTTGGCAGCAATCTAGAAGCTAGAGAGTAATGATAGACGAATCACTATTACAAAGTAATTTTTTAGGTAGAGACGGGTTCCGCTGGTGGGTCGGTCAACTTCCTCCTGCACCATTTCATAATCAGGGCGCACAAGGTTGGGGAAATAGATACCGTGTTCGTATTATGGGGTATCATCCATTCTACGAAGCTGAACTTGCTAATGATGAACTTCCTTGGGCGAACGTTCTTCTACCTACAACTGCTGGTAGTGGAAAGCAAAACAATGCTGCCAGTGTAGCATTATCTCCTGGGGATGTAGTATTTGGATTTTTTCTAGATGGCGACAATGCTCAAGTTCCCGTTATAAGCGGAACTTTTGGTAATACTAGTGTTGCTTCCATTGCTGGCGAATACAAAGGACCATTTGTTCCTTTTACTGGTTATACTGGAGATGTTCCGAAACCAAACTCAACTCCTGGCAGTGGAACTCTAGCTGCTGCAGAAAATAATGAGACAGGAAGCGCGGCATCACAAGAATCTCCATCTGCTCGCTCTGAGTCAAATGCTAAAAAGACAAATGGGGTTGCAGCAGCTGCTGGTATCGGGGACGAGTTAGTTCCAGCGAACGCATGTAATGATACTGCTATTGATAATATTACAAAAACAATCAATAACTTCATTAAAAAAATTGAGAACTTGCAAAATGACGTAGCAAGAGCAAGAAGAGAAGTTAGAAGAGTTGCTAAGAATATATTAAAGGATGCGAACAAGATCGTTGGAAAAATGGTCCAATGGTTGACTGATAAACTTATTGGTCTTGTTAAAGAAGGATTGAAGTTTTTATATCGATCAGTATTTGCAAAGATTCTTGCTGTTAGTGGAAATCCAGTTGCAGCACACCTTGGTGGTGTAGCAGCGCAGACAGCAATGGTAATACCAACCAATCTACTAGAAAAAGCACTATCATGCTTAGTTGGTAACGTAACAAATATATTGTATGGAACCATTGAGAACATGCTATATTCTGTTGTAGACAACATTACCAATTTTGTAAGTTGTGTTGCAGATCAGTTTGTTGGATCGATTCTCAATAAGATTATCAATCAGGTTGCGAGTTTCTTGGACGGTCCTTTAGCAGCAATCTCAAAAATCTTGTCTGCTGGATTTAATGTTGCTAATTTACTTAGAAGCACTATCGGAGCTATTGCTGGTATTGCAGCAATATTTGGTTGCAATCAAAACAAAGATAAGTGTCAAGGTGTAAAGACTACGATTACTCTAGGAAAGAATCCTGCAGTAGACTTAAAGAATGAACTTAATAATATTCTTGATGCTGGAAATGAGTTGGCAGCATCTCTGACAGATATCCCAGATTTTGGTCAGTTTGCTAATCCTCTTTCTGCTTGTTATGGAGGTTATCCAACCGACTGCAATAAACCTTTAATTACTATTTTTGGCGGCAATGGTTCGGGTGGTGCTGCAGAAGCAATCATGGGAACTATTGTTAGATCAGCAACTGATGCAACTGCTAGTGTCATTGGGGTTAAAATAACAAATCCTGGTCAGGGATATGAGTTCCCACCATTTATACACATTGCAGATAATTGCAATAAGGGATATGGTGCTGTTGCTAGATCAATTATCAATGATCAAGGTCAAATTACATCAATTTACATAGTTTCTGATGGAGAGGGTTATCCTCCAGGAGAAGAAGAAGATGTCGCTGTAGTTGATACTGTTGTAGACTTCCCTGGTATTGGATACAACGATGATGATATTGCCATTGATGACAACGGAACAGAGTATGCGATCAAGACTGATAAAGGATCTATCGTCTCTCTAAAACCGATAAATATCAATATAGTAAAAGATCTACCATCAATTAGAATAATAAGTGATACTGGATCTGGTGCAAGAGTCCGACCAGTATTGGATACTCCAGAAGTTACTGGTGATGTTCAACAAGTTATCGATTGTATTAGCTAATGACAAAACCAGCAGATAAATGTAATCATGCAGCAAGGAAGTATATTTCCTTAGGTCCTCATTTTAGAATAGATGCAGATAATCCTCAATTTGGGGAGAGGGGTAAACTTTCATATCTTCTCTATTCCTACACTGATGATGAGGATAAACATGCAGAATTTTTATCTGCTGATGGAACTTGGTCAGTTTTTAATGATAGATCCATTGAAATTGTTGGTGGTGCCAAGAATGAAGCAGACAAAGGTCAAGATGTAACTATTGTTGCTAAGACTGGAGAACTTGTAATTCAAGCAGATGGTAATGGTGCTGTAAGAATCAAAGGTCCTAATATTGTCATTGAAGCGACAGAAGATCTTGATCTAAAGGCAGGTAGAAATATAACTTTCACCTCTGATGACAAAGTTGTTGTGACTTCTAATCAGATGGATATAGCAGCAACTTCTGGTAATGTTGCTAAAGGTTTTGCAATCGACCTAGTAAGTCAGGCATTCTCTGGTAGTTTTGTCGGTGCTGATGTTCTACTTAAACTGATCGGTGGAGCATCGCCAATCAAACTCCCATTCTTAGGATAAGAGGAGGTTAGATATGGAAGAAGAAGGACAAGATCTATCAGTATTTGGTCAAGAGACCATATTTAATGAGGACGCAAAGTTCTATAAAGACGTTTATGTCTTTGGTAGACTGTATTATGACTTTGAATCAGGAATAACCGAAAAATTTGGAGATGTTCAATTTGATGGTAATGCCATATTTAATGGTATCACTACATTTACTGGGGACGTAGATATACAGAAAGAGTTAGAAGACCTAACAGTCGGTATTCTAACTGTAACGCAAGAATTTTATGTAGGGACTGATCCATCAGATAATGTTCTGAATATTAGATCTTCTGATGGTCGTCTTGGATTGGGGTCTACAGCACCAACACAGACTCTTGACGTTCAAGGTAACATGCGACTGCATAGTCAGTTGTATGATTCTCTCAATAATCCTGGTGTTCTTGGGGCATTCTTAACTAAAGACGTAACTGGTGTTAAGTGGGTTGAGTTTGAACCATCCTTTAGTGAAGGTATTTTTGTCTACAATGAAGGAACTCTTGTTGGTACTTCATCTTTCCGTGGACTAAACTTAATTACCAGTGGTGGAGGATCCTTATTAGAACTTGTTGAAGGTTCTGTAAACCCTGGTAACCCAAATATTGCGGACATTGCAATTAGAGGTTTCTGGGAAAAGAGACCTGCTGGTCTGGTTACAAGTTCCTACATTGGTATTGGTCTAACTAATCCAACAGAAATTCTTACTGTAGAAGGTAATACGAGACTGCAGGGAGATCTCCTTGTTCTTGGTATCTCTAGTTTCTTCCAAAGAGTTGAACTGTCTGACGGTTTCCTTGCTGCTGGCGCAGGATCTACAATCCTGTCAGACTTTACTGTAACTGGTATTACTACAGTTGATAATGATTTCAACGTTGGTGAAGGTGGAGATGCTAGATTCGAAAATCAAGTTAGGGTAGAAGGTAATACGGAGTTAGATAACTTTTTATATGTTGGTTCTGCAACTACACTTGCAAGTAGTTTCAGAGTACTTGGTGTTTCTACTTTCTTAAATCAAATTCAAGTAGGAAATGGCATATCAGTACAAGACTATATTCAAGCTGGTGCTGGTGCAACTATTGGTGGAGACTTATTAGTAGGTCTTGGAGCAACAATTGACGGAACTCTTAATGTAAAAGACGCTGTAGAATTTGATGATTCCTTAGAAGTTACTGGTGTTGTAAACTTCTTAGATACTCTAACAGTATCTGGAAACACTATACTTCAAGGAGAACTGAATGTTGTTCAGGCAGTAGACTTTGATGATACCTTAAATGTTGATGGAAATACAACATTACAAGGTACTCTTGGGGTTGGTCAGAATGGATCAGTCATTCAAACAACTGGAATTGGATCTGTTGGTTTTGGAACCGCAGATCCCCAGAGAGATGTTGAATTTACTGAGAAGGATGTATATTTCAATGGTGGTGCGATATATGACTCAAATAATCAGTTAGGAGTTACCTCAGAATACACGGATGAAAGATATAGAGTTCCTAGAACAGTTTTATCTCAGGTTGGTGTAGGTACAACAGGACTGATTGCTCCTAGATTCTTTGATGCTGCAAATCTAATCAGACTCAATCTAGACTTTATTGCTGGGGAAGCGGTTGGTTTCATTACCAGTTACGAATACAAGGATCCCCCATTCTCTCTGAACACATCAAACTACAGAAATTGTAGAGACGATATCAAAGAGATTCTGAGATCTGTCTGTACCGACATTACAAAGGGTGGAAACTCCAGTACGGTTGGTGCTGGTCTATCCTATTATAATGGTTCTACACTGCTCCATATTACAGGCACTGATCTAAATGGATATTCAATTAAAGATGCAACAGTAGAAGCAGTATCCAAAGCAGGAGAAGTATCTAAGTATGTAATCAATAATGCACTTTATCCCAGATCATATCAAATTCCAGCGATTAATGATCTGTACGCAGATGCATCTCGCATGATTTTCCTTAATAAGGATTTCATTGCTGCAGAGGCAGTTGATAGAACTAAGAATGCATATCCATCGCTAACCATACCTAATAGCGATGAAAGTTGTATTGATGACATCAAAGAAGTACTAGATGCTCTAGTCTACAACTTATCATTCAGTGGTAATGATAGAATTTATGATGCAGCAAAATATTATGTTGAAGAAGGATTCTTAGCAGGAGAAGAACAGGAATCCATCTATGCATATGAGCAGGCAAGAGACATTGCCATTGATGTAATGAGAAATAATACCGTTACTAAGATATCGGGAACTCTCAATACATATACTCAATATAAAGATCCATCAATTACTGGAGACAGTGTAACTCCAACTTGCCAAGATCAGGCATCTTCTATTACAACTCTGATTGGTATTGTTACTACTGGTATTGGACTAACAATACTTCCAGATACAAGAACAAACTCTTATGCACTATTCTCTCCTCAGGTAATTGATCCAACTGTAAAGGTTGACCCTGCAGTAGGAAGCAATCATGATCCTAATGGTTGTGCAAATGTATACTCATCTATCAACACTCTGATAGGCATTGCAACTGATATTATTAGTATTGGCACTACTGCAGCTCCTTCTCCAATTCAATATCCAGATTCAAAAGTTGTTTGGGCACCTAGAGGTGGAGATCCCAAGAACATTGTCTTTGTTTCTAAGTTTGGAAACGATGAGAACAGTGGTAGAACTGAGGGAGATGCAAAACTAACTATTGGCGGTGCTGCTGCGGTTGCTCAACCAGGAGATACAATCTATGTAAGATCTGGTGTTTATGCTGAAAATAATCCAGTTGGTTTGAGAACGGACGTTAGTGTCACTGGTCAAGATCTGCGTCTAGTTACAGTTTATCCTCAGCACGATGATGATGTGTTCCACGTCAGAAGAGGATGTCTGATTGAGAACTTGAACTTTGCATATAGTCCAGATCCATTTGATGATAACGCACCATTGACAATTAAAGGTGCTGCTGTTGCATTCCCACCACCAGCTGGTATTGGTAGTGCAAGATCTGGATTCTTAGATCCAGGTCCATGTAATGAAGGTCCTAGCGGAAGATGGAGATCTCCATACATCCGTAACTGCACAAACTTCATGACCGATAGTATTGGTATGAGGATTGATGGAGACCATGTTGGATCTGCATTTACTGGTGCAGTCAATCCAGGACAAGATCTTAAGTCCATGGTCTGCGACTCATTTACTCAATACAACGAAAATGGTATTGGAGTTTCGATCACCAATAATGCATATGCACAGTTGGTTTCGATCTTTACGATTAACTCTCAGATTGCAATCTACTGCGATACTGGCGGATCATGTGACCTTACCAACTCAAACTCTTCCTTCGGTATCTTTGGTCTAGTTGCTGATGGTGTTGGTAGAATTGATTTTACTGGAGTTACAACTACAGCAACTATTGGCGGAGACTCTGACTCATTTGAGTTAGTTGGTGTTGCTGATACTCTTGGCAATTTCAGAAGACCATATAACGGTCAAGCACTATACTTCAATATTGACCTTGCTGATTATGATGATACTACTCAGACAGGTATTCTAACTGCTCCATTGAGATCTTTGAGAAGTATTGGTATTCTTGATGGAGGAAGCGGATATACTCAGACATCTCCTCCTGCTATTACAATTTCTTCTCCAGGTGGTCCAGAAGGAATTACTGCTGAAGGTAGTGCAAACGTTAGTGCTGCTGGAACAATTACTTCTATTGACGTTACTAATGAGGGTAGAAACTATCTACCAAATGAAGAGATTATAATTACGATTGCTGGTGGTGGCGGAGGTATTGCTACTGCAATTACCGAACCAATTTACTACACTGTTGCTGAAGCGACAGAACCAACAGCAACTGCTGGACTTTCAACTGTCACTCTTGATCAGTTCGTACCTTATAACGTTGGCGTTGGAGTTAGTGTTGAAATGTTTAGAATTAGTAGAATTTTGACAAGTTCACACTCGTTCGAATATGTCGGCACTGGTGTCAACATAAATAGAGCGAACCCCTTCCAAGGTGGTGTTCCTATCCCAGAAAATGAGGTTGTTGCTACGAACGGAGCACAAATTCCATTCACTAGCACCGACCAAGCTGGAAACTTCAAGATTGGCGAAGGTATTACAATTGACCAAACAACTTCGACAATTAGAGGTCGAGATTTTAGTAGAGCAATCCAAGCAGAAGTTACCCCTCTCATTCTAGCACTAAGATAATATGGCAGTCGCACCAGTCAATAAGTTTTTAACGGTAGCAGTACCCGTTGCACCAGGACCTCAGAAGATTTATGAGGTTCCTACTGGCGTATCATCAATTCTGCTGTTCGCTCAGGTTTCTAACGTATCTACTGCCACTACATATCCCAATGTAACTTTCTGGCATAGAAGAACAACCAGAAGCACATCAAACTTTAGAGATACTCGCGTCATTAGAGGTATCGATGTTCCTCCAAATGATGCTGTAGTTTTGGTCGATGGTCGTCTTGTTCTTGAAAAAGACGCAATCAAAATCGACTCAATCTACGTTGATGCTATTCAATCTGGTATTGTATCAGTAACTGGTTGTACATATGACGAACCATCTGGAATCGTAACTGTAACAACTCTAACTCCACATGGATTTGTTGCAGGACAAGAAATTACAATGTCGGGTCTAGAATTTATCTGCCCCTCAGGTTCTGGAATTACAACTACAATCTTCCCAGATCCCCAATCATCTTATGTTGTAGATTCGATTGTCAATCCTGGTCAAGTAGGAACATCAAAGACGTTTGTAGCAAATATTGGAAGCGCCGCTGGAATCGCTCATACATATATTGGAAGTCCTCAACACACATTTGTTAGTGCAGGAACAAGTTCAGTAATAGCTGGCGGTGCTTTTGACCATAAGTTCGTAAGTTCTCTGGCAGATTCTATTAAGATCACTGGTGCTGGAAATACAACTCCAACGAATGCAGTTTATACACCTGCAGATGGAAACTTAGTATTTACAGTTCCTAATCATGGTTTAACTGCTGGCGTAGAAACTATTGGTATCGCAACAGATAGTTTATCTTTTACTTGTTCTTCAGACAATCATCAATCTATAAGAACATATCCTAGAACAAAAGATCCAATACATGATGACTTTAATATTGCAATTACCGCAAATACTACTGATACCTTCACTGTAAATGTTGGCATTTCGACGTTTATCTATCATACACCAACTAACGCGACTTATGATCCTGCAACTGGAGAATTAGTTTTAACACTTACATATCATGAGATAACCGCAGGTAATGGGGTTTCTGTTCGTTTAGAACCAGAGTCTATTACATTTACATGCGACTCTGATAATAATACTACACCTCAGAGTTATCCAAGAACAACTGACCCTGCATACAATACTTCTGTTGCAGTAGCATCAACAACTGCAAATACGATTAGTTTGAACGTTGGACCAATTAGCGGGGGCAAAGTTGCTCCGCTTCAAATGGAATTCATTGCAAGTATTCTAGAGAATAGCACAACATAATTATGGCAAATAAGGATAGATATTTAAGTGGAAAAAGAAAGCTAGCACCTTTAACGGGTCTTAGCACAGATAGACACGTATATTTGTCTCCAGAAGAAACAGAACCTAATCTTGGGTATCCAGGAGAAAAGGCACTCCCCCTCAAGGATGAATATTATCAGTTAGTTTCTTTTGATGGTGCTGGTCAATATGATCGTTATTGGCAAGTTGCTCCTGTCGGAATTATAACCACAGGAATTTCGGTATTTGATGAAGGTAGTTTAGTTGGTACTGGTAATAGTATCAATAAACTGAACTTTGTCGGCAATATTGTAACTGCTACTGCTAATGCATTTGGTTCTATTTCAACCATTACTATTGCTCCTCCAGGTAATGATAACGAGATAATCTGGAATGACAATGGAACCTTCGGATCTTCCCCATTCTTACTGTTTGATGATGTAACTGGTATTCTAACAACTACAAAAAGATTCCATGTCGGAACTGGCGGAACAATTATTTCGACAAAGGAATCTGGTTACGTTGGAATCAATACAATAGATCCATCTCAAGAACTACATGTTCAAGGAGATCTAAGAATTACTGGAACCATTTATGATTCTGCCAATGATCCAGGTGTCAATGGCGAAATTCTTGTAAAGACTGCCTTTGGAGGCATGGAATGGCAGTCTAGTGGTGCTGTTGTTTCTGGTGCTGGCGGAACTATCGGTCAAATTCAGTTCCATGGTACTGCTGGTCTAGTTGATGGTGCTACTAATTTCTGGTATGACTATACAAATAATCGCATTGGTATTGGTTCTACAACTCCAAGATTTATTTTTGATGTTGTAGGAGACTCTGGATTCTCTGGAACAGTAGAAACAAAAAATCTTACAGTAACTGGTGTTTCTAGTTTTATCGGAGTCTCTACTTTTAGTGACCAAGTAGTCATTGGTTCAGCAGTATCTACTTCAGATTTAACTGTAGACGGCGCAGGATTCTTCTCTGGTATTGTTACTGCTACTGAGTTTGATGGTAAAGTCAGCAGAAAAGCAATCACTGAGCAAACATTAACTACATCTGCAGATGGAGCTAATGATCTACTCTTAATGTATGATCTCTCTGAAGATGAATTGAGAAAGATCAGTATTGAAGATGCTTCTTTCCAGGGTGTTCAGGGAATCCAAGGTTATCAGGGTGTTCAGGGAACACAAGGAACAACTGGAGATCAAGGTATCCAGGGACGCCAAGGTCTTCAGGGAATTCAGGGTCTTCAGGGTCTTCAAGGTATTGGTGGAGGTCCAGGATCTCAAGGTTTACAAGGAATAACTGGCGAGCAGGGTATTCAGGGTATTCAGGGTATCCAAGGTGAACGTGGTCCCCAAGGTCGTCAAGGTATTCAGGGTCTCAAAGGAGATCAGGGTATTCAAGGTCTTCAAGGTATCAGTGGACAAATAGGTGGAGTAGGAACTCAAGGTTTCCAGGGTATTCAAGGTATCCAGGGTATTCAAGGTGCTCAAGGTATCCAAGGTCGTCAGGGTCGCCAGGGCATCCAGGGTCGTCAGGGTATTCAAGGTATTCAGGGTCGCCAGGGTCTCCAGGGAGAAACTGGTGCTCAAGGCGATCAGGGTATTCAGGGTATTCAGGGTCAGGTTGGTGCAGGTGCTCAGGGCACTGACGGTCAATCGATTCAGGGTCTTCAGGGAGATTTTGGTCCTCAGGGTCCTCAAGGAAACCAGGGTTTGCAAGGCGTTCAAGGCGAACAGGGTTTACAGGGTATTCAAGGTATTCAGGGTGTTCAAGGTTTCCAAGGTCGCCAAGGTATTCAAGGAAATAATGGGGATCAGGGAACTCAGGGTCTACAGGGTGTCCAAGGTGTCCAAGGTCGTCAAGGTATTCAGGGAGACAATGGTCAAGGAAGTCAGGGTATTCAGGGTTATCAAGGAACTCAAGGATTCCAAGGAGTAGATGGCGACCAGGGTGTTCAAGGTCGTCAAGGTATTCAAGGTATTCAAGGTTTCCAAGGAAGACAGGGATTAACTGGAGAAGGAAATCAAGGTATTCAGGGTATTACTGGACAACAAGGCATTCAAGGTTTCCAAGGTATTCAAGGTATTAGCGGAGAAGGTAATCAAGGTCTTCAAGGAATCCAGGGAGAACAAGGTTTGCAGGGTGCTGGAGCTGGTACTGGAACTGTTGCTCCTGGCACCATTGTTTACTTTGCTGGAGATAATGGAGGTTCTGGAGGTCCATCTCTTACGGGAACTGGTTATATAGAATGCGATGGCGCTTCATATAACAAATTATTCTTTCCAGATTTGTTCAATGCTATTCAATTCTTCTGGGGCGGTTCAGATCCAGACTTTAATGTTCCAGATTTGAGAGGTGAATTTATTAGAGGTTGGGCAAATACTTCTTCAGTTGACTCGGGAAGAGCCTACGGTAGTTTCCAGAATGACCAATATCAGTCCCACACTCACGATATTACCGTCTATACTGGCGGAGGTGGAACACAGATCGCTGCAGAAAACGCATCTGGAACTGCAACTAGAGAAACTGGTCTACCTAACGCAACTAACGGCGGAAACTATGGTTCCGAAACAAGACCAAGAAACTACGCTCTCATCGCTTGTATTAAGACATAAATACTTTCAACTTATCAATATTTCATTAAAGACAGATGCCATCATACACAGTTACATGTAAAACCGCAGATGGGGTTGAGCGCACTGTTGAAGTGACAGAAGGTGCTAATGTCTGCCCTATCTACAATTACCATAAGACTGGGAGATATCTACTTTCCAAAACTGAAGCAAAACCATTTCCTCTTGCTGGACCAAACTTTTATGTTGCTCCTGCACATGCAACTCCAGTCGCTCCTCCTGAGAAGGAACTTGGCAAAATAAGAGTATTTGATCCAGATACTCAGACTTGGAGTCAGGTAACGGATCATACTACTGTTAATTATTGGTCAACACAAGAAGCTTCTCTTGCACAACCCGTCAGCATTTCAGATCCAGTATCAGAACCTGTTGGAGTTACAACAGTTCAACCATGTACATATAATGCTGCATCTGAGCATCTTTGCTGGGATGCGGATAATTGTACTTGGTGTGCTGAAGCGAATGTTGTACTTACACCAGCAGAAAAACTTGCTAAAGTTGGTCTATCAACTTCAGAACTCAGAGATCTATTAGGTCTCTGACCAGTTTCGTAACTGGCACAGTTGACAGAGGTGCCAGTTCGCCCTATAATAACAGGGTAATCAACGGAACACCATGAACAACACTGCCGAATACGTCGAAGGCATCGTGATTGATATCTGCTCTCGCTCTTTTCTCCTTCTCAGCGACCAGGGAGACGAGAAGTTTGTTCAATGCGAAACTGTAGAGCAGTTCATGAATGTTCTTGAAGTTTGTACTGCTAATTTGTCTGAAGATGAGATCGAGTATGCTGATCTTGCCGTTTATGGGGAGGATTGATGGAAGTATTTACAGTTAAAGAATGGGAAGATAATTTCGACTCTCTATTTGAGAGGGTCGAAAATGGAGAAACAATAGGTATTGTAAATGAAGATGGCACTGCTGCCGTTATGATGCCCGCAGATGATGAACTTGTCCGAATATACACGGAAAATAACAACGAAGCATCGTAGTTCATCTGCGGGAGTAT
>Ga0181590_10004081_pt1 | contig 12170 bp, 5 predicted proteins | sample 071ome_34_FD_132446 | JGI IMG/M metagenome (GOLD analysis project Ga0181590, IMG submission 132446) | Coastal salt marsh microbial communities from the Groves Creek Marsh, Skidaway Island, Georgia - 071411BT metaG (megahit assembly) | ecosystem: Environmental > Aquatic > Marine > Intertidal zone... | reverse complement strand
CCCTCGAGAGGAATTTGATCATCTTCTTTACGCTCAAACGTGGCCAAAAGCGGGTCTGAGTAGCCGACAAGGATGGGAAGAATCTCCAGCGCTGACAGCAAGCTTCGCTGAACCCAAAAAATCAAAAGGTCTCCTCTGGGGTCAAGGCCATCTTTACCGACTCGAATTAAGTGGGCTCCTTGCAAATAAGGACACGCTTGCTCAGGCAATTGCGCTGTAAAAGAGGCAATCCCTCTAAATTTGTCATACAACTTAACCGCTTTGCCTCAGAACGTTTTTCTCCCCTTGTAAATCCGCACTCGCGCAATAGTCTTTCGAGGCGCTCGTTGGGCGCATTTGAAAACCATGAGTGCTTCCACATGCTCCCTGTGTGCCTTGGTAAAATCGTCCATTGGCCGTAAGTTTATCGTCGCAATTACAGGTCTTGCCTTAGTTCTATTTTTGGCAGGCCACCTTTCTGGCAACCTTCTCATTTTTGTAGGACCGGATGCCTTCAATGAATACGCTGAGTTTCTTCATACGTTTCTGCACGGGGCAGGAGTGTGGATAGCCCGAATCGGACTCCTCGTCTGCCTCTTACTCCATGTGGTCTTCACCATCTCCCTGACACGCGAAAATAGAGCAGCGCGAACAAAGTACGCTCATGAAGCAACCGTGCAGGCGACGAAATCGTCCAGACTCATGATCTGGAGTGGACTGACCATTCTTGCTTTCGTTGTCTATCATCTTCTCCATTTCACTGTTCGCACCGATGATCATCTCGCTCAGCTTGGAGAAACCAGTCCGTGGCACATGGTCATCGCAGGATTTCAACACCCTGTCGTCGTCGCATTCTACATCTTAGCGATGACTCTTCTTTGTTCACACCTTAGCCATGGAGTGAGCTCCATTTTCCAGACCTTGGGGCTTCGAACCAAAAAGACAGCTAAACCAATTGCCTTTTTCTCCAAGGCTTACTCTTTGGTCATCTATGTTGGGTTTATTTCCATCCCCATCGCGATTCTCATTTTTGGTTACGGTTGTGGCACTTGTCACTAGTATCAATGTCTTCTCTGAACCGATCATTTTAATGTTTTCCCCTTCATCTCATGAGCCTCGACAGTAAAATCCCACAAGGTCCGCTCGCTAATAAATGGAATTCCCATAAGATGGATTCCAAGCTCATCAATCCCGCCAACAAAAGAAAATTCAAGATCATCGTGGTGGGATCTGGTTTAGCAGGAGGTTCGGCTGCAGCCACCCTTGCTGAACTTGGATATCAAGTTGACTGCTTCTGTTATCAAGATAGCCCACGGCGTGCTCACTCAATCGCTGCACAGGGGGGAATCAATGCTGCAAAAAACTATCAGAACGATGGTGATTCAGTTCGCCGCTTGTTCTATGATACGATTAAAGGGGGAGACTTCCGCTCTCGCGAGGCCAACGTCCATCGCCTTGCGGAGGTCTCAACTGAAATTATCGACCAATGCGTTGCCCAAGGAGTTCCTTTTGCACGCGAATATGGAGGACTGCTCGACAATCGCTCCTTTGGTGGCGCTCAAGTGAAGCGCACCTTCTATGCGCGCGGTCAAACCGGCCAACAACTCCTGATTGGCTGCTACCAAGCTCTCGAAAAAGAGATCCAAAAAGGTGGTGTGACCATGCATCCGCGCACCGAAATGCTCGACCTCGTGGTAATCGATGGCCATGCCAAAGGAATCGTAGTGCGCAACCTCGTCACCGGTGAGATCACTTCACACGCTGCCGATGCCGTTCTGCTCGCCACGGGAGGTTACGGAAACGTCTTTTATCTCTCTACGAATGCCATGGGATGCAATGTGATGGCTGCCTACCGCGCGCACAAGCGAGGCGCCTACTTCGCGAACCCTTGTTACACCCAAATTCACCCCACCTGCATTCCGGTCAGTGGTGATTATCAGTCAAAACTCACCTTGATGTCCGAATCCCTGCGCAATGACGGACGCATCTGGGTGCCCAAGTCCAAGGAGGATGCCGCTGCCATCCGAGAAGGCAAAAAAACTGCCGCAGACATTGCCGAAGACGACCGTGATTATTACCTCGAACGAAAGTATCCTTCGTTTGGCAATCTCTGTCCACGAGACATCGCCTCACGGGCAGCGAAGGAAGCTTGTGATGATGGCCGAGGAGTTGCCACCACCGGTTTAGGAGTCTTTTTAGACTTTGCCGACGCGATCAGACGCGATGGCGAGGATGCTATCCGAGCGAGATACGGCAACCTCTTCCAAATGTATGAGAAGATTTCTGGCGATAATCCTTATCAACAGCCGATGCAGATTTATCCAGCCGTGCACTATACCATGGGTGGACTTTGGGTAGACTACAATTTGATGTCGAACTTGCCCGGACTCCATGTTCTGGGGGAAGCAAACTTCTCAGACCATGGGGCAAATCGACTCGGAGCATCCGCCTTGATGCAGGGCCTTGCTGATGGGTATTTTGTCATCCCATCAACAATTGCCGTCTACCTAGCAACTCAAAAGCCAGGGACGATCACAAAAGATCACCCAAATTTCAGAAAGGTCGAAGACGAGGTCAAAGACCGGCTTAAATCTCTCATAGAAATTAAAGGGACCCGTTCCGTTGACTCTTTCCACCGAGAGCTGGGTTTATTGATCTGGGACAAATGCGGGATGGCTAGAGACAAAGAGGGCTTAGAATTTGCTCTCCAAAGAATCCCGGAAATTCGCCATGAGTTCTGGACAAATGTTCGCATTCCGGGTTCTCCTCACGGACTCAATTCCGAGCTAGAGAAAGCGGGACGTGTTGCCGACTTTATTGATTTCGCTGAAGTGCTCTGTCATGATGCACTGAATCGTGAGGAATCGTGTGGGGGGCATTTCCGAACAGAACATCAATTCACTGAAGTCGACCCTGAGGTTCAGGATGGCACAACCCAAGAGGGAGAAGCAAAGCGCCATGACGACCTTTATCAATACGTTGCTGCCTGGGAGCACACTGCGCCAGGAGAAGCCCCAATTCTTCACAAAGAAGAGCTGATCTTCGAAGAAATCCAACCTTCCATTCGTTCATACAAATAAAAGCCATGCCTCTTCTTAACCTTACCCTAAAAGTCTGGCGCCAGGAAAACTCCACGGCCCAAGGCCGCATCGAAACATACGAGGCCAAGGAGATTCCTACTTCCGCTTCTTTTCTAGAGATGATCGACATCGTCAACGAGCGCCTCATCAAAGATGGGAATGAACCGATTCATTTTGATCATGACTGCCGAGAGGGCATCTGTGGAATGTGCTCGATGACGATCAACGGAGTTCCCCATTCCAAAGAAACTGGAATCACCACCTGCCAACTCCACATGAGAAAATTCTCAAATGGAGACACCATTTGGATTGAGCCATTCAAGGCAAATGCCTTTCCCATCATTAAAGACCTTGTCACCGATCGCTCCGCATTCGACCGTATCATTGCAGCCGGAGGATACATTAGCGTCCGCACGGGATCTGCACCTGACGCCCACGCGATTCCCGTACCGAAAGCTGACGCCGATGCCGCCTTTGATGCTGCCGCTTGTATCGGTTGTGGAGCTTGCGTCGCAGCATGCAAAAACGCTTCCGCGATGCTGTTTGTCTCAGCCAAAGCCTCCCACCTCAACCATCTCCCTCAAGGACAAGTCGAAAAGGATTCACGCACTCTCGCCATGGTCAGACAAATGGATGCCGAAGGCTTTGGAAACTGCACGAACCAATACGAATGCGAAGCGGTGTGCCCCAAAGAAATCAGCGCCGATCATATCGCCAAACTCAATCGAGACTATCTTGCCGCAAGCGCTCGAGAATCTGTTTCTTAGGTTCTCTAAGCGCCCACACTCGGGCTCTTTGGGCTCTTAAGAAGATTCTTCAGTTGAGCCATCACCCTGCTTTGAGACCTTGAAGCTTGGTTAATTAGCACACACTGACGAGACATTGACCGCTCTCGCCTCCCTCGCTCATTGCCCAAGAAGAGAGATCAATCACATCTCCTAAAAGCGCGTCAAGGCTTGAGCCGCAACCTAATCCTTGGTTTTTGGGGAAAATACGACATTCTTCAGCATGCCTTTCTCCGACAACCACTCCCGTTCGAGGCGTTTGTTTTGTAACTTGGAAAGAATCTTAATCATCGCCCTTTTTGCAGCAGGGTTTCACAACAAGACATTCGGAGCAGACACTATTCAAATCCCCTCTTCGCCCCAAATCTCAAATGACGGTAAGACTCTTTACTTTTCATGGTCGGGAGACCTTTGGAGATCTGCCATTGGAGGTGGAGAAGCACAGAGGCTGACTCATCACCCGGCGCCCGACGAAAATCCGAGACTCTCTAAAAATGGAAAGTTTCTTTTCTTCAACTCGACTCGAAGTGGTTCAAAGCAAGTCTATCGAATCCCCGCGATTGGAGGAACCCCCGAGCAGATCACATTCCATAGCGAAGGAAGTACACTCGAAGATCTTCACCCGACAAAACCCATCATCCTCGTCAGTGGTTACCGAGATCATGGGGGGCGAACACCTTATCGCCTCTTCGAAAAGCCCCTAGATCCCTCCAAAGACGAGCGAATCCTCTTTGACTCGAGTGCACGTAACGGGCGCTACTCACCAAATGGAAAGAAAATCCTGTTTGTGAGTAATGGAATCGAACCCTATCGCAAAGGCTATGAGGGATCTCAGGCTGCTCGCCTCTGGATTTACGACCTTAGCACAAAAGAATTTACCGAACCTGTGAAGAACTCAACAGGCTGTCGCTTTCCCATGTGGGCACCAGGTGGAAAGTCTTTCTACTATGTCACAGCGCAATCAGGCTCGTTTAACATCTGGCGTCACACCTTGGGTAAAGATCAAAGCAAACAGATCACAACCCATACGGATGACAACATCCTGACTCCAGCGCTTTCTCCCGATGGAAGTTTCCTCGTTTATCGCCACCTTTTTGATTTTTTTCAGACCTCGAGTCAGCCAGGAGCACAACCTACAAAAATCAAACTTCATCATCGAACCACTCTTGAACACCCATCATCCGAAGCTCTGTTAATCAAATCAACTTCTGATGCTACCGTTACTGCTTCGGGACTCGAATGGGCTTTTGTCGCCGAAGGAGAAATTTGGGGCATGGATACCATTCTCAAGGAACCCATCAATTTAACAAATTCACCGGCTCATGAGAGTGATCTCTATTTTTCAGACGATGGGCAGCATCTCTATTATCTAAAAGACAATGGAATCGAAGCCAACTATTGGCGGCTATCAAAAACAAAGCCTGATCACTACTGGTGGGAATCATCGAAACTAAATCACGAACCGGTGACCAAAGGACCCTTGTCCAAGGCCAAGTTTAGTTTCAGCCCCGATCAACAACTCATTGCCTATTTGGAGTACCCTGGAAGCCTTTGGATCGCCAAACCCGATGGTTCTGAAAGTCGCAAACTCATCGAACATTCCTCCTTCCCAGATTACTCATGGTCTCCTGATGGCAAGTATCTCACTTACGCAGTTGATGATGAGAACTTTAACAGTGAAATCTACATCATAGCGACCGATGCAAAGAGTCAACCAGTGAACGTCTCCCGACATCCTGACAATGATTTTTATCCCCGCTGGTCGCCTGATGGAAAAACCCTGACTTTTTTCGGAAGACGACACTCGAGTGCAACCGATCTTTTCTTTGTCCACCTCACCCGAGAAACACATTTCGAAAGCGAAAGAGACCGCCTCCTTGATTCTGCAAAAAAAGCAATGGAACAAGATCCTGCTTATCAAAAGACAGATCCTCCTGAAGAAAAAGAGAAAGCAGCGGACGACCAAAACCCCAAAAAACAACAACCTCAAGAAGCTAAGCAGCAGGAGGAGAAGCAGAAAGAAGAACCCAATGAGAAGGCCTCTAAACTTGATCTTGAGGACATCCACCTTCGCATTCAGCGCATCCCTCTCAATGGTCTACCTTTCGCTCAACCTCATTGGTCTCCAGATTCCAAGCATCTCTTTTTCCTATCGGGCAACGCTCTCTACAAAGTTGAACCAAAAGCGGGGGCAAAACCAACACTTGCTCATCAAACGGGCGGCACCATCGTGCGTTTTGATCAAGCCGATACGATTTATACCGTTAGTTCGGGAATCCCAACACGTATCTTAAAAGGTCAAGTGACCACCTATCCATTTTCTGTGCCGTTCAGTCGTGATCGAACCAATCATCAACGAATGGGTTTTCGTCAGGCTTGGCGAACAATGAGAGACTACTTTTACGATCCCGCCTTGAACAATCGAGACTGGGATCAAATCCGCGAAAAATACGAACTCGCTGCCGCAAATTCCACCGACCGAGACAACTATCGACGGGTCATGTATATGATGCTCGGAGAACTCAATGGCTCTCACCTTGGCTTCTATCCAAAAGAATTTCCAAAACAATGGAAGTTTGATGATGCGTGGCAACAAACGACTCCTCATCTGGGAGTTCGACTAGATCGAACTCGAACCGTGACTTTTGTCCACCCTAACGGGCCTGCTGACCAACCAAAAAGTAGACTCTTTGTTGGCGATCGACTCATCGAAATCGATGGGAAAGCTCTTAGAAACAATGTCTCAATCACTCGCCTTTTGAATGGGAGGTTAGATCGAGACATCATCCTAAAAGTAAAGAATCAGAAAAATAAGAAGCGTTTAGTAACCATTCGCCCTATCAATCATAGCCAAGCTCGACTTCTTGCAACGTCAGCTGATCTTGATGAACGCCGAGTGAAAGTTGAAAGCCTCAGCAAAGGCAAGCTTGGATACCTCCATGTTGCTCGAATGATGTGGAACGAGTTTGAGAAATTTGAACAGCACATCTATGAACGTGGAGCAGGGAAAGAAGGGCTCATTATAGACGTTCGCGATAATGGAGGCGGTTTTACCGCAGATCACCTCCTCACTGTTCTTACGCAGCCCAAGCACTCTTTTACCATTCCAAGGAATGGAAAGACAGGATTCCCCCAAGACCGTCTTGTCTATGCAAGTTGGAATAAGCCCATTGTTGTCCTATGCAACGAAAACTCATTTTCTAACGCAGAGATCTTCTCGCATGCCATCAAGACCCTCAATCGAGGGAAGCTCGTTGGCAAAACAACCGCTGGTGGTGTCATTTCGACTGGAGCAAAAAACATTCTCGATCTTGGTCAAATGCGCCTTCCCTTTAGAGGTTGGTTTCTCCTGAATAACGGCAAGGATATGGAACTCAACGGTGCGACACCACACTTCTCAATCGATATCACCCCCAACGATAATACCAACAATCGCGATCCACAGTTAGATAAAGCAATCGAGGTTCTTACCAAGGAAGTGGCTGCTCAACGTGGTAAACTTCCCAAGCCGATCTATCGCTCTAAATAGTTTTTATGATTCAACATCACTTTTTCCCCTCTCTGCTTGTTGTCTCTTCCCTGTTTTTCAGTTCGTGTAAAACACTGACTGAGACGCGCTCAGTCTCAGAAACCACTCTAAACACCCCAAAGACTTGGTCGACGCGCACCACAAAAAGCGCTCAGATTAGCACAGGATGGATTAAGGAGTTTCGCGATCCTAGAATGAGTGAGCTCGTCAGCGAGTCTCTCAAAAACAATCAAAACCTCCGGTCGCTTGCTCATCGACTGAAGGCTGCTAAGCAAAGTACCATCGTCAGCAACTCCACTCGACTCCCATCTCTCAATAGTTCGACAAGCTATCGACGAAGCGATAGTCAGAACACCGCAACGAGCGAGAACTACGGAATCTCTCTCTCCGCCGGCTGGGAAGCTGATCTCTGGGGACGGCTGCGTAATAACACGAATGCTTCGCAAGCAGATTACGAGGCCTCTGAGGCAGATTACCAAGGAGCGAGGCTCTCTCTGGCTGCAAACGCTGCGAAAGCTTGGTGTAATCTCGTCACAGCGGAGCAGCAGCTGGCTCTCGCCGAAAAAACCGTTGAATCTTATAAGACAGCCCTTCCAGTCGTGGAGCGCCGTTATCGCGCAAACACTTTACGAGCGGTCGACGTCCAGTTTGCTCGCAATAACGTGTCCTCAGCAGAACGTAGCCTTCGTATCAGGAGGTTAAATCGCGATAATGCAGCGCGCACACTAGAGTTACTCTTAGGTCGCTACCCTTCGGCAAGCGTTGGATCTTCAAATCAACTTCCTTCGCTTTCGGCAGATATCCCAGCGGGTCTTCCCTCCGAACTCCTAGGTCGGCGCCCCGACCTCCAGGCAGCGGCAAAAAGACTCTATGCCTCAGCACAAAGAGCGGAATCGGCGCGTAAAAATCTACTCCCAAGCATGCGTCTTACCAGTGGCTTGTCTGGAGGAGCAACGAGCTTCAGCCAGGCTTTTGATCCAAACTATCTTGTATATTCGGTCGCAGCCTCGCTTTCACAAACAATCTACCAAGGGGGTGCTCTCAATGCACAGGCCCAAGCAGCCCTCGAACGCAATCTAGCAGAAATTCAAAACTATACTCGGGCCGCCTTATTAGCATTTCGAGAAGTCGAGTCTGCTCTTGCGGCTGATCGATCACTCGCCCAACAGCAAGAATTCTTAGAAAAGGAAGTTCAACAAACCCAACTTGCTGAAAAACGAGCTCTCAATGACATCACGCTCGGCATCGAAGGAGCTTCGTTTTTGGAATATCTCGAAGCTCAGCGCCGTTCGGAAAATGCAGGCATCTCACTGATTCGCCTTAAAAACGATCGGCTGCAAAATCGCATCGATTTGCACCTCGCGCTCGGTGGAGATTATGAGACATTATAGAAAGGTCGCCTCTTGCGAACTAAGCCACGAAGGTTAACCTCCGCCCATGCCAACGAAGTCTGGGAAGGTCCAGGATCATCAGGTGATTCGTATTCGCGGAGCCCAGCAACACAATCTCAAGAATATTGATCTCGATATTCCTATCGGCAAACTCACCGTCATTACGGGGCCATCTGGATCAGGAAAATCCTCTCTCGCCTTTCACACTCTCTATGCTGAGGGGCAGCGTCGTTATGTCGAAACGTTTTCGCCATACGTTCGTCAATTTTTTGACCGAATGGATAAGCCCAATGTCGATCGGATTGAAGGGATTCCACCCGCCATTGCCATCGAACAAAAAAACACGATCCGCACCACTCGTTCGACAGTCGGCACTCTCACCGAGATCAACGACTATCTGAAGTTGCTTTATCCTAGGCTGGCCACGGGTTACCATCCTGACACAGGGAAGGAAGTGCGCCCAGAGTCTCCATCATCCATCCTTCGTTGGTGTTTGGAGAATCTTAAAGATGAGACGGTTTTTATCACTTTTACCATCCCCCTTCCTGCCGAAACCTCGATCGAAGATCTTTTTTCTTTTTTAAATAACCAAGGCTACCTCCGCATCCTCCTAAATGGAGAAGTCTATCGGACAGACACCCCAGATTGCTCACTCACTTTTCCTGGTCAGGCGGAAGTCATTCAAGACCGAGTCAAAGTTTCTGAGCGCAATAAAGCTCGTCTGATCGAAGCCTTTGAAAATGCTCTTCGCTTCGGAAAAGGAACGTGTGGTATCGCTCATCCTTCCAAGAAAAACACTCAGCTTAGATCATTCTCGACCTCATGGGCACCACTGATCGAGCCAAGTTCTTCTCTTTTCTCGTTCAATTCACCTCTAGGGGCATGCGATCACTGCAGAGGCTTTGGGAGGGTCATTGGTCTCGACCTTGACAAAGCAATTCCAAATCATCTCCTCTCCTTAAAACAAGGGGCAATCAAACCTTTCCAAGGCGAACGAGGAGCGGAATGTCAGCGCGACTTACTAAGGCATTGTCGTGAAGTTGGCGTCGATCCTAACCTCCCATGGAATGAGCTCACTCCTGAAGAGCAAGATTGGGTCAAATATGGCGAACGAAAACCAACCAGTCTTCTGAGTTCTCTAAAACAATCTGAAGCCCTTTGGGAGGAAGGAAGGTGGTATGGCATTCAAGGGTTCTTCAATTGGCTCGAGACGAAAGCTTATAAGATGCACGTTCGCGTCTTCCTCTCTCGCTACCGCGCATACACCCTTTGCCCTGAGTGCAAGGGTGCCCGTTTGCAACCACAGGCGCTAAACTTTAAAATACTCGGAAAAGCCTTACCTGATTTATGGCACCTCACCATTGACGAATTAGAGAAGTTTTTTGACGAGGTCTCCCAGAAGTATTCGCCATTCGAAAAACCTACTCACCTTGTTTTCAACGAAATTCGTTCACGCCTCGATTACTTGACCAAGGTTGGCTTAGGCTACCTGACTCTCGAGCGCCCCGCTCGCACCTTATCAGGAGGTGAGATCGCCCGAGTCAACCTCACCACCTGCTTGGGGTCTGCGCTTACGCAAACACTTTTTGTTCTCGATGAACCGACTGTTGGGCTACACCACCGCGACATTCATCGGCTCATTTCCGTTATGAATGCTCTGCGAGACAAGGGCAATACACTCGTTGTCGTCGAACACGATGAAGCAGTCATGCATCAAGCTGACTGCCTCATTGACATTGGACCAAAGGCTGGGGAAGGAGGCGGGCACATCGTCGCTCAAAGCTCTGGAAGAATCACCAAAGAAACCGCTCAAAAGAATCCAAAATCAACCACTCTCCCTTTCCTCATCGGCCAACGATTTATTGCAAATCCCAAACAGGTTCGTCAGAGCACCGATCATCTGATCGTTACTCAAGCTTCGGCAAACAACATTAAGAATCTCTCACTTCATCTCCCTCTTCGGGTTTTTGTTGCTCTCACGGGGGTTTCAGGATCAGGAAAAACCTCTCTCGCGCATTCAATTCTTTATCGCAACCTAGCCCGGCATTTTGGGCTCTCGCTTGAAGAGGAGCCTGCACCTGCGAAACTATCAAATCTTCACCATTTAAATGGTGTTGAGTTAATTGATCAATCACCACTCTCAAGGACTCCCCGTTCCACCCCAGCTGTTCTTCTTGGCGCTTTTGAATCAATCCGGCAGCTCTTTTCACTCCTGCCACTTGCGCAAAACCAAAAGCTCACTCCGGGATATTTCTCATTTAATTCTGGCCCGGGTCGCTGCCAGCGGTGCTCTGGAAATGGTTTTGAGAAAGTAGAAATGCAGTTTCTTTCTGACCTTTATCTGACGTGTCCGGAGTGTAACGGCAGCCGTTATACCCAAGCTGCCCAAAGTTATCGATACCATGAAAAGACAATTACCGATGTCTTAAACCTCACAACGACAGAAGCCATTGATTTCTTTTCGAGAATCGTAGCGAAGACGAATCGAGAAAAACTTCTTCTTGGAAAAATCATCTACGCCCTTCAGCCCCTTGTCGATACCGGTCTGGGGTATCTCACGTTGGGCCAACCGCTTAATACTCTCTCGGGAGGTGAGGCGCAGCGACTGAAACTTTGCCAACTTCTGACAAGCACGGAAGGGAGTGTGAACAGCTTGCTTATTTTAGATGAACCGACAACCGGTCTTCATTTTACGGACATTGAACGACTCCTTATCATTTTCCACCGCCTTGTTGACGCGGGCTACTCACTTCTGGTCATTGAACATCAAACCGATGTGATTAAAAACGCAGATTATGTGATTGAAATTGGCCCCGAAGCTGGGGTCAGAGGTGGACAAATTGTTTTTGAAGGAACTCCCCACGAACTCTCTCGCCAAAACACATTTACTGGCGTCGCCCTCAATGGATCTTCTCCAAAAAAACCTTCTCGATCTCGCCCTAAAAAAGCCAAGCATGCGATTTCGATCTCAGGGCTCCGACACCATAACCTTAAGAATATCAACTTAGAGATTCCCCAACACGAATTTGTCGTCATCTCAGGGCTTTCCGGTTCCGGAAAATCCACTCTCGCTTTCGATGTTCTATTCTCTGAGGGCCAGCGACGTTTTCTCGATTCGATGTCGCCCTATGCACGCCAATTTGCCAGCCAGTTAGAAAAGCCTGATCTCGATTTGATCACAGGGCTACCTCCAACCGTCGCCATTGAGCAAAGAATCTCCCGGGGAGGGGGAAAATCTACGGTTGGCACGGTCACTGAAATCTATCATTTCCTAAGGCTTTTGTACGCTAAAGTTGGAACTCAACATTGCCCCCAATCAGGAGATCCTGTCATTTCACAGACGCCAGAAGTCATTGCAAAACAACTCAAACGGCTTCTTAAAAAAGACAAGGATATCAGGATCCTT
>Ga0181590_10004074_pt1 | contig 12178 bp, 8 predicted proteins | sample 071ome_34_FD_132446 | JGI IMG/M metagenome (GOLD analysis project Ga0181590, IMG submission 132446) | Coastal salt marsh microbial communities from the Groves Creek Marsh, Skidaway Island, Georgia - 071411BT metaG (megahit assembly) | ecosystem: Environmental > Aquatic > Marine > Intertidal zone... | reverse complement strand
TTAGAATCTGTAGAGGAGCAGGAAGAATTTTTAGATGCATCATTGATAGTCGAGGGAGAAAAATTGTCTGTAACCATTTCTCTCACGCCGCTTCTTGGGCAAAAGGAAGAGAGCTTGGGCTCTATGATTATGATCGAGGATATAAGTTCAGAAAAAAGAATGAAGTCCACGATGTCTAGATACATGGACCCTGAATTGGCTGATCAATTGTTAAATGAGTCTGAAAATCAAGATATTATGGGAGGAAAGCAAAGTATTGCCTCTGTTCTATTTTCGGATGTTAGAAGTTTTACCACTATTACTGAAGAACTTGGTGCCCAAGGCACTGTAAAACTGCTAAACGAATATTTTTCAATCATGGTTGATTGCATTACTGATGAGGGAGGAATGCTCGATAAATTCATTGGTGATGCCATGATGTGTATTTTTGGCACTCCCGTTGCACATGATGACGACCCTGACAGAGCGGTAAGAGCAGCCATTCGAATGATGACAGATCTTAAGGTTTTCAATGACAAAAGAGCTGCCGAAGGGAAAATGCCGATTGATCACGGAATGGGGATCAATACTGATTCAATTGTTTCAGGAAATATAGGCTCTCCAAAAAGAATGGACTACACTGTAATTGGGGATGGTGTAAACTTGGCCGCCAGAATAGAGAGTGCATGCAAACAATATGGTGCTCATATTCTAATTAGTGAATTAACCCATAAAGCCGTTAAAGCTACCTACCGCACTAGACAAGTCGACTATGTTATAGTTAAGGGAAAAACTGAACCTGTGGGGGTTCATGAAGTCTTAGATTTTCATGATGAAAAATCTTATCCCAACATGGTCGAAGCCTTGGGCCACTTTAACGACGGTTATCGGGCATGGAATGATGGCAAATGGGATCAAGCTATCAAACTCTTTAAAAATGTTGAAAAGATTAATCCTAACGACAAAGCCGCAAAATTATACCTCGATCGATGTGCTTACATGAAGAAACACCCCCCAAAAGGTGATTGGAATGGTGTTTGGGTCATGACATCCAAATAAATACTGCTTCCATTACGAATCTTAATGAAACAGCAACCTAGAGAACTTTTAGAGAAAGCCATACAGCTAAACCCAGAACTTGCCGATGCTTACTTTAAATTGGGCGTTCTACATAAGTCTGAAAATAATTCAGAATTAGCAGTCGAGCATTTTCGAAAAGCTGTGCAAATTAATGAAGAATTCCCCGAAGCAGAATGTGCACTTGCCATCGAATTAGCAAACTTGGATCAGCTAGAAGAATCAAGAGAGCATTTTCTCAATGCATTAGAAATTAACCCCAATTTTGCGAAGGCTTACTTTCATTACGGTTTATTACTTATTGAAGTTAATGATATTGAAGAGGCAAAAAACAACTTTGATAAAGTAACCGAAATTGATCAGAACTACTCTCCTGCTTACTTTTACAAAGCTTTTTTGCTAAAAAATGCAGATGATTTTGATGAGGCGTGTAAAAATTATGAAACCGCAATCGATATTAACCCTAAATTCGTCGAGTGCCATTATTACTATGCCAAATTACTTGCTGGTGGGATTGCCACAAATAATGAAGGTTCAATAATCGATAAGAAAAACATTCCACTAGCTACAAAGCACTTCGAAATTGTACTTGAACTCGATTCTGACCACTCGAAAGCATGTTATAACCTAGGTAAAATTCATTTAGATAATGGTCTTATTAAGGAGTCCCAAGTTTTTCTCGAAAGAGCTCTAGAAATTAATTCAGCATATTCAAAGGCACAATACCTTTTAGGTTTGATTTTTGAGAAAACTTCAAAAGTAGATGAGTATAAATTAAATCTCACACAAACGGCTGATAAAATAAAACCCGCTGATTCAAGCTCTATACAAAAAGCGCTCGAACACTACAGCAAAGCCATCAATCACAACCCAAATCACAATTTGGCTTACTTCAGGATAGGAAGGCTTTTCTTTATCCTCAATAATAACGAAAAATCTCAAGATCATTTAAGTAAAGCAGCATTGATCAATAATGAACATGCCGAGACACAATTTTACCTCGGGATGCTTTCTAAGAATGATAAGGATGCAACACTGGCGAAGAAGCACTTTTACAAGGCCCTAGAACTAAACCCTGAATTTCCTGAGGCTTACTTTGAATTAGCAGTGCACTCAGAATCCAATGGTGATATCAGTGAAGCTAAAATTCATTTCCAAAAGGCAACCGAAGTTGATCAAAATTATGCAGAAGCTTATTTTAATCTAGGAAGACTCTGCTCTACTAATCCCTCTGAGTTTGAGCAAGCTTACAGAAACTTTGAAACCGCCCTGGAAATCGATCCAGAATACGAGATATGTCATTACTTTTTTGGCAAACTATTAATCAACGGTTCGCAAGTTACTAAGGACGGAAGTCTTGTGCAGAAGCCTGACTTAAAACAAGCTGAGCTTCATTTCATGGAAGCCTTAAGGATTAATCCAAACTCTTCCATTTCTCTCTTTGAACTCGGTAAACTCCAGTCCTCTAAAAAGATGTTTTATGAAGCATATCAGTCTCTTGCCAAAGCGATAAAAGTTGATCCTAAATTTGCCGATGCCCATTACGAGCTCGCAGTGCTTCTAATGAATAAATCTGCTCAAAATGTTATTTCTCGCAAAGTGTCTAGCTTGCATAAAAAGAAATCAAAGAAATAAAAATCCTGTTGTTTGTGGAACTTCCAGAACCAAAAAAACTTTTTATTTCTGCCATCAAATATAACCCCACTCATTTACCTTCCATTTTAAGGCTTGCTGAAATTTATATTTCAAACAACGAGCTTTTAGAAGCTAAGACATTATTGACTGACAGTGTAAACGCTGGTGCATCTGATCCTGAACTATTTTATTTAGTTTCTAAAATCTATTTTCTTCAGGAACAATGGCTTGTTGCTCGAGTAAACATTGAAAAATCTCTGTCTCGAGATGCTCCTTCAGTGGCTTCCTTGGAGCTAGCCGTTAGTATATACGAAAAACTCGAAGATCATTATCAATGCATTAGGTATTTAGAGAAACTCTTAGAAGAAAATCCGCAACCCAAAGATTACTTTAGGCTCTCCAAATTTTTAAAAAGTGAAGAGCATTTTGCGAGAAGTGTTTTCTACTTGGAAGAAGCAACTAATCTAGAACCACAGAACGAAATTTTCTTAACCACTCTACTAGATGCCTACAAGGATAGTTTGAAATACCCATTCCTAAAATTAAATAAGGGTGATATTCTGGAGAAAGGAAAAAGGATTATTGAGCAGTTGGTACTAATTGGCTTAGATGAAACATCTCTAACCACGTGTTATGCCTTTTTATTTGAAGCAAATTTAAATGAAGAACTCATTGATTTGAATCAGTTACTTGATCCACTGAGTGGGAAAATATTTTCTAACGAGAATTTATTTCTTTTAGCACAAGCCTACTTCAATGTTGAGCAATTTGAAGAATCGATATCAATACTCCTGCAAATTCAAGACATTAATCAAAGTGAGCTTTATCAGTTGTATTTATCAAGGTGCTACCACTTTTCTTCAAATAGCTATAAAGTAAATAAAAAGAAAATGAACCAGCACAAGCAGTTATATTTAGATAAAAAGCAATCTCATATTGATTGCCATTTATTAAGGAATGATTTCTTGAGTGCTAAAAAAGCACTTCATGATTTAAAGCGCTTTGAATCACTGCTCACAGACTTTATAGAATAATAGTAATAAATTTAATCTTCCGCCATTACACCAAAATACTTAATACCGATAGGTATAGATAAGAAATAGACTGATATAAATAAGCTGAAGAAGAGCCACATTTCTTTAATAAAAATAGCAACTAACAAAATTGTCGTGATCATAAGCACAAGAGCCCTTGATCTACGAATCGAAATTTTTAGGTTTTTAAATGATAGAGTTGGTATATTTGATACCATAAGCACACTAATTATCATTACCCAAATACAAATTAAGGACGGAAATTCAGCTATTGATAATTCTATTTCTAGGCGATCCAGACTAAATTGGTATACAACAGGCAATAATGAAAGAAAGGCGGCTGCAGGTGAAGGCACACCTAAAAAATATGCATTGGAGTCTTCATGTGCATTTTTGTGCTTTGACCCTACATTAAACCTCGCAAGTCTAAGTACACAACAAGAAGTATAAAACAAAAATGGTATCCAGTACCAACCGAGCAGGTAAGCAGACTTCGAAAAGTCCATATCATCCTTCATCCAGAGAAATAAAATCAGAGATGGAGTGACTCCAAAGCTTATCGCGTCTGCCAAACTATCCAATTCTGCACCAAACCGACTTGATGCGTTGAGTATTCGCGCAGTTAAGCCATCAATAAGATCAAAAAATGCTGCTACAAAAATACAAGCAACTGCAAGTTTCCATTCGCATTCTAAAGCATACCTGATACCAGTTAAGCCAGAACACATTCCGATAGTAGTAAAGATGTTCGGTAGAAGGCGTAATAAGGAAAGTTTTTCTTGTCTATTTGATTCCATAACTCTTTAAACAACAAAAATCTTTTAGATTTAATATTCGTACCAATTTAAAGAAAAATCTAGTCTTGTTTAACTTTCTCAAAAAGAACAATTAATTTAAGCAAAGCACCATCACTCGATAAAGAAGGAAGTACACTTTTAACTACCCAACCCTGTATGAGGAGGTTATTTGTTTCTTTTTCCAGTATATTTGCTAGCTGAATACTCGTATCATCTCCTTTGACGCGAAGACCTTTAGGTTCAATAACTTTTGTTTTATACTCTAAAACCATTTGGCATTAAATGATTTGGTTAGTCGTAAAAATAAACATCAGCTAACTTTGCTCTCCTTTTCTTCTCTACCGTAATATTTATTATAGTATTTATATCTAAAGTAACCATAGCCATAATAGCCGGAATAATAATAGCCGGGTGTTTTCTTTTGGGGCAGATCATTTAATACTACACCTAATACTTTTGCTCCTGTTTCCTCAATGCTCTCAATTAAGTTCTTAACAATCCTACGTGCAACTTTCCCATATCTTGTAACAAAAAGAACTTCTTCAGCTCTCCTGGCAATCGCAAGTGAATCTGGGAACAATCCAATCGGAGGACTATCAATTATTATAATATCACAAATTCTTTTTAACGCCCTATGAACATTATCAAACTCCTTACTTTCCAATAATTCAGTTGCCGCACGAGTTCTTCCACCGGAGGGAAGAACCAATAAATTAGGGTGTATTTGTACGGTAATTTTCTGAGCAAGTTCCTCAAGACTTTCATCGCCTTGATGATTGATCATTGTCAATAATCCATTTTCATTTTCGATGTTACAAAATTTATGAAGCCCAGGTCTCCTCAAATCAAAGTCAATTAATATAGTTTTCTTACCGTGATTTGCACAACTGTACGCCAAATTTGCTGAAATCAAGCTCTTTCCCTCGCTGGGGATTGCAGATGTTATAAGGATAGTTTTGGGAGATTCAACAGCAGAGTTCATTTGGATTTTACTGAACATGCTGCGAAAAGATTCGGTTAAACCATCATCCAAATCATTACCTACAATTAACGGTCTTTCCTTTTCTTCAATTTGGGAAATTTTAGGTATTCCGCCCATGAGATCTCTACCAATAAAAACCTCAATGTCCCAAGGTGATTTTACTCTATTATCAATAAACTCAAGGGCGAATGGAATAATAAAAAAAACAGCAAAACCAAGCATTATTCCATCTCTTCTAATTTTCTGCTTATCAGGAGTAAAGGGCCCTCCAGGCAAGTATGCAAATGATTCTTTGTTAAGTGGCTCTTCTTGTTCAGAAGGTAAAGCTTGCTCAATTCTCACATCATTCAACCTTTTATGAATTTGGTCTGTCGTGCGCGTTACAACCGCAAGTTGACGATCAAAATTTCTTAGATTTTCTTCAATTTCACTGAGTTGCCTTGACTCCATCTGAACCTTCGACATTGCCTCCTCGAACTCTTTCTCCTGAGCAGAAAGTTGGAGATGTTTATCCCGCAAGTCTTCAATTGCTGACTTAACCTCCAAATTTAAAGCCTCTTTGACTTTCAGAACCTGCCTCGCGCTTTCTAACATTTTTGGATGGTTTTCAAGATAACCAGAACCTGTCTCAAGGTAATCTTTTCTCTGCAACTCCAATTCGCTTAATCTTTTCCTAAGAGAAGGCACTGAACCGTAGTTTTCGATGGCATCGATTTCAAAGAACTCTTTAATGGTAGCAATATCATCTGCAATAGAATCAGTGGATGGATTTTTGCTATTCGAACTTATTCGGACTTGGATCTGCAAGATCTGTCTTAACAACGAGTTAATTTTAATCTGTTCCAATTTTGCAGAGGTTATCTCACTTTGGTACTGTGCTTTTCTCGTGGATGTATTCGTTTTTTCATCTTCAAGAAAAGGAAGATCATACTTTTTTTTGTAATTTGACTGGTCATCTGAGATTCTAGCCTCTTCGGCTAAACTTTTCTCCAACAAAACTTCAAGTACACTTCTAACATTTTCAACCTGTTGACTTTTTCTGCTATTGTGAAGTTGTTCATACTCTGACTGAACAACATCGGCGATAATTTGTGCACCCCTTGCAGATCTAGCAGTTGATGTGATTGTAAACCTTGGCCTTCCTTCAGTCGGAGGTGAAACCGAAATAGAAAAAGAAATGGCAGATCCTACATCTACCGGAATACCATCCCTTAGATAGGGAGAAAGCAGATGAGATTTTAGCTCTGGATTATCCTTGATAGATTCAACTACATTTGCCCTTAGATCAGAACTATTCAAACCATCCAAATGCTTGGCAACAAGGCCCTGAATATGCTGATCACGGTCGACCTTTTGAAGGTTTAAAATTGCCGGAGGAGGTATGAGACGAAAAGATGAGCTAGATCTGTAAAGTTCAATTCCTTGGGACTTTACATATATGTAAGCCAATGATACGGGTAAGGCTAATGTTAGTGCCAATAACCAACGATCTCTGATAATGAGAAGAAAGTCTCCGATACCTTTGGCTCTATTTGAAGCGTTTTGCTTCCCAATTGATTGATCATTGAAATCTTCCATTACAGTAGTCTTTCAGGTACTTCGATTCTATCTCCAGGGTATATCCAAAATCGTTGAGTTTTCGAAGACGCTCCTGAACTTAATGAATCAACATCAATTTCATATGTCTTTGATCCAGTTTGATTCCCCCCGCTGTCATAAAATGTTCTCGTTACATAGACTTTACTTTTTCGGGCAATGTCACTAAACCCACCCGCCCTTGCAATCACCTCAACAATATTCATGGCTTCGACTTCAGGCGGAAAAACATAGGGACCTTTTCGATTAACAGATCCAGTAAGAAAAACTACCCTTTCAACATATTTTGAAATAGAAACTCTAACATTTGGCCTGGCAAATATTCGTTGGGATTGGTATGACTCTTCTATTAACTTTTGAGTTTGTTTCACACTTTTACCGGCAACAAAGATTTCACCAATGTGAATTACCTCTGCCTTGCCATCGTTATTAACAACACTCTCGATACTGCAATCTGCTTCTCCCCTAACTGAAATTCGAATTCTATCCCCAAAACGTAATTTGTAACCTGTTGGATCCTTGAGCACAGAGGGATCATGATGGAAAGGCACTTGACCAAGTAAAAAAGAACAAAATGTAAAAAGGAAAATTAATTTCGATGTTAGTTTCATTCAAAAATCTTAGAATCTTCCAGTAATTTGGGCATTGATAAGGTGTCGATTGTAAGATCCCGTACCTTTATCCATAAGACTAAAGTCATAATTGCCTGAAGCACTAAAGATTCTGTTAATTGATCGACTTAGGCCGAAGCCAAAGCCATAAGAATCCATTGAACTTCCCTCTCTAACATTAATAGGACTCAATGAATAATCAATGGGATAACTGTAGTCGGTACGACTGATGCTTAGATAAGAAGAACCACTGAGCGTTTCAGTAAATCGATGGCTTAAGCCAGATCTAAAACTAGTACTAAATGTTGAAAAACCCTGAGCAGTGGGTGAAAAAGCACGACTAAGATTATAATTAGAACTGGTTTTGGAATTGTGCTTCCAGTTCATGGATATTGTTGTGATCATGTTATCTTGATCAGGTTGCCCTTGAGATAAGTAATCTTGAAGGCTATATCCGATGGAAGCACTTCCGCTTAGTTTGGTTGAATATTCTCCGTTAGCACCAATACTGATAGAATGGTTATTTGAATCAGTGAGATTCGAAATACCTCCAGTCCCATATGCTTTTGCCTTTTGGAAGGTATAATTCGAAAAAAGATCTACTTTCTCTGAGTATATGTAGAAAGCCTGAAAACTGAGTGGTAAAGTGGCAAAATCAAAATTTGGACGATCTGCATCATTACTGGCGGATTGGTAAAACCTGTACGAATACGATGTACCTCCACCTAATGCAAATTTTGCACTATGATTGTATCTCACATTCAAGCCTGCCGTAATGTAGGTGTAAGAAACAAGATTCTGATCTAGCACACTTGCACCGACGGATTGACCAACATCAAATGTGGATTCAAATCGTATTTTCGCATTATTTGATATTCTTTTCTTCAAAGCCAGGGTGTCGTCAAAATCAATTGTAAGCGATGTTGTAGGCACAAGAAAACTTTTATCATCATTCAAAAAATAGTGGGATACTGAAAAACCAGCTGAACCCGAAATTTTCAGTAATCCAAATTTATTTGTATAATGCATTGCAGGTGAAAAGGTAATGATTAAGTCATCTTCACTTTTCATTTCACTTACTGGTACTGCTGCGCTACCCTTACCCTCACTTTTTTTTATTGCTGAAAACTCGTTACTAGGAAGCATGAACACCCGAGAATCATAAGTTACTCCCAAAGAAGCACTCGCATCAAGTTTGCCTAAGTTACCTTCAATGAGACCATAGCAATTGAAATGAAATGCTAATAGTGATAATGCTAGTATTAACTTGGGGTACATACTTTAAAAAAGTAACAATTTATACAATTTTCTAAAGGCTCTCTTGTCAACCCTATGATCAAGACTGTATACATTTGTTAAATGCATTTATTATTTCTTCTCTGCAGTTCTTACTTTTGCTTTTTGTCTTGGTCAAAAGCGGGATTGGCGGAGGACTGGAGCAGGGATATTCGGTTATTTTGGAGCCTGATAATTATATTAATTTTTGTTTGGAATAAGTTCAATCTTATAAGGCAAAATTATAAAGCATTAATTCCAATTTTTGGCTTCCTGAGCTTTTTTATTATTTCTCAAATAAACCCATCATACTCATCTTTTGACCTCAATAACTTACATTCTATCAACTTCAAAGAAAGAATTACACAAAGCAAATCTCTAGAAAAAATTAATGTTGTTACAAATGGACTAAAACTTGTTGCGAATGCATCGCAGGAAAACCCTTCTCGCGGTTTGACAATTTTCTTCGACTTTAAAAACCGCTACAAGGACCGATTTAACCCTTCGGAAGATGATGACCTTTGGCTTTTAATTCATGATGTAGAAACAGCTTTGCAAAAGCCTAACTTAGAATTCATTCCTTCAGTTCCAATTTCGGACGCTTATTATTACATCCAATTTTATTTTATTTTATTTCATATTTTTATTGGTTATGTGATTTTTTATTTAGTTACAAAATATAGAAATTTATTAAATTATTTAATGTGGGTTATTTTCATCAATTGTGCACTACTTTCTTTACTTGGTATAGTGCAAAAATTAAATTATACACCCAGTGATAATGCTCTGGAAATCCTGGGTGTTTGGGACACTCCAGAGCCCCGTTATTTCTTCTCCACATTCACTTACAAAAATCATTGGAGTGCCTTTGCACTATCCTCATTAGTAGTAGGCTTTTGCTTATTTTATAAGGAACTTCAATTTCTAGGTCATGAGGTATTTCGGTCATTTAAGTCCATGCTCATTGTCTTACTTTGCTTTCCGATAATCGTGAGTATTCCATACTCAGGTTCAAGATCAGGAAGTTTTTTACTTATTATTATAATAACATCTATTCTTATATCATTAATTTTGAAAATTAATCTTAAAAGAAATAATATTGTTACTTTATTATACACAATTTCTGTTCTTTTAATTGGTTTTATTTTTTACTCTAATTTTTCAAAAAATGAAACTTTTATTGAGATGAAAAAAAACACTATCTCTCAGTTTGAAAATATGCTTCAGGGAAAATATCCCTTACGAATTTATCTTTGGTCTGATGCCTTGACGCAGTGTAGAGATAGAATTTGGTTAGGCCATGGTCATCAAGGTTTTAAAACACTTAACCCTCAGTATCAGTCCCATCACGTTCGTTCAGAAAGGTCAAAAGGTTTAGAAAACGCTCACAATCCTTACATTCCTCTGGTCGCTCATGCACACAACGACTTTCTAGAATGGTTATGCGATTTTGGATTAATTGGAGTATTTATCTTTGTCATACCTTATCTCTTCTTTCTTTCCACGATTTGCCTTAGTAGTAAATCAACCACCCTTAAGTTGCTTTCTATTTCAATTTTGTTGATATATGTCATCAGCCTGTTTGATTTTCCGACAAGGACTCCAGCATGCCTTTGCTTATCAGCAATCTTGCATGCATTGGCTGCAGGTTTCTTTCACCACTACATGAAAAGGGATTTGAGTTTGCATAAAACTAGTTTTTGAAAAATATTATAAGTCATGTATTTGACCCCCCATATTACATTTTGTTCATATTTGTTTTTGTTTTGGGCAAGCATTTCTTTTTCGGAAGTATCAAAATCCTCAATTGAAAGTGCTTTATTACTAAGTTTAGGTGATTTAGAGAAGAGCACTTCAACGAACAAGGAGCGTAGATCATGGGACGAAAATGTTGTTGAGCAAAAACAGTCTGAATTAGGAGTTGAGCAGTTGCTCAACCCAAATATTGCTTACAATCAATCTGCTTTTTCCGCTTCCCATGGTAATATTATCCCTGAAAGCACTGAGTTAACAAAATTACTCACAGACGTGTTTGATAATGATGTCTCGGAAGAAGATCTACAAAGTGCTTTTACTTACTTGATAAGTAATAATTTCGCACTCACCCGAGAATCTTTACTTGCGGCTTTAAAGTCTGTTCTCTCAGCTTATTATGACGTTGCCCCGCAATCCAATGAAGTAAATTTATCAGATTCTTTGGACCGTATTCCCTACATGTTACTCCGTACTATCTTACCCGTTGCCAATAATTTTGGCGGCAATGGAGCAGCTTGGATTCGTGACCTTGGACAATTGTCCATGGAATCTGCAGTTCAATCCAATCAGTCTCCTGAACTCCTGAATAGACTCGCTTCAGCATTTAGTCGCGAAACATTCCTTCTGGTGGAAGATCCGGTAGCTTTTTTTAACGACCGCGACTCGATGTCACCCGAAGGTGCAAAATTAAATCCTACCGCAATTACCACAGTTGTCGAGGAACCCAGCCTTTTAATGGAGCAGCTTGATATTCGCCCAAGCATAAGTGATATAGACCCCGAGAGGAATGTCGAAAATCCTGATATGGAATATGGAGGATTGAGCGGTTTCGATCCGGCTAAGACAAGGGTTTTTCAGGAGCTTTCAACCGGGTTAACCCAAGGTTTTTTCAATATCAAGGGAAAGGATAATTCGCTTAAAATAGAAGAGTTTGAGGAATTTAGCAACGGACACATTGAACCTAGCCCAAACAATCAGGGAAATATCGAGAAATCCATTGTATCTTCTTTCCTGGATGGAATACTAGATCAAGTTCATCTCACTTCGACTGATGTTGATGGTCAACCGGGGTCTAATGGTATAAGCCTTTATGCATACAATGTCATCAAAGCAGCCTCCAATGGTTTTCTTCTTGCATCTTCGGTAGCTGCCTCTTCCTCTGATGCTTACCTTGACAACGGTCTTCACTTCAAAAGCGCTGAAATACTTTCGAGAAGCCTAAGCCAATCAGCAATTTTGCATTCGTTTGTTGATCCTGCATCCAAGGAAGTTATCTGGACTGTTGATTTACTCGATGCTGGCAGAATGGCAGAATCCATTGCACATGGTGCCGCAATGGGTAGCCAATTGGCCATGGTGCAGCCTCGGTCGATGGAGTTTGGTGATAATTACGAAGTTTTTACAAACAGTAGACGAGAAATTGCCAAAAGCGTGTCT
>Ga0181590_10004072_pt1 | contig 12180 bp, 7 predicted proteins | sample 071ome_34_FD_132446 | JGI IMG/M metagenome (GOLD analysis project Ga0181590, IMG submission 132446) | Coastal salt marsh microbial communities from the Groves Creek Marsh, Skidaway Island, Georgia - 071411BT metaG (megahit assembly) | ecosystem: Environmental > Aquatic > Marine > Intertidal zone... | reverse complement strand
GCCGGAGAAATTGTGGACATCAGGAAAATCAGTGTCAGTGTAATCACACGTAGGCGCATGACCATTGGTATAATTCATACTCCATGAAGTCATTGCTCTAAAGTCATAATTTCATTGGTTAACATACAGGCAAATGGGCCTGCCCAGATTTGAACTGGGGTCTGACGGCCCCCAGCCGCCAAGTATAGGCCAAGCTAACCCACAGGCCCTTGCCTTTGAGTATGATTCACTCTAGTGCAGCGCTGAACGGTGCCACTTCTTCGATTAGGTCGAGATGTGATACAAACATTCGCCTGCAACAATATCTTTCGAATCCGAGGTCATCCAAAACAACATTCATTTCCATTCCTGCTGCTATGCTTTCGCTGAATTCTTCCCACTTGTGAGCGACTAAACCGCCGCAACTGAAACATCTTACTGGTATAATCATCAAATCACCTGTACGACTTTTGCTTCTTTCTTCGGGCACCGCGGCCAAGTTGGTGCTTTGGTTCCTTTCTTCTCGGGTCGTTGACAAGGAGGCTTCTGTCGAATCTCAAGAACTCATCTCTCAATTCTTCATCAATTCCTTCTGCGCCACCGTTATAGTGGACAAGACCTCTTGCAATCGCTGTTCTGATTGCATCGGTTTGACCCATGATTCCTCCACCTTGGGTGGATAGATTAATGTCAACTTTTGATAGTCTATTCATTGCGTCGGCGATGATTAGAGGTTCCATTGCTTTTCTTCTAGAAAGAGATGGTTGCAAAATTTCGATCGGTTCGCTGTTGACTCTCACACGGCCTTTTCCTGCTTTTACAGTTGCACGTGCAATTGCTGTCTTTCTCTTTCCTGATGTGTGTACAATCTTTGCTTTACGAGCCATCATTGCTCACCTCCGGCCCATCTGTGAGCAGGTGCTCCGAGATTTTCGCTGATCTCTCCTAATCTAACGAATCTCTGCGGTAGGTCTCTTCGAATCTTGCTGTCGTCGCCTGATTCGTGTCCTTCTGGCAAATCGCCTGAAAGGTGAGAAGGGCAACCGATTTCAACACGTAGGTTTCTCAATGCTCTTCTGCCACTGCTCTTAGCTTGATAAGGAAGCATTCCCCTCACGGTTCTCTTTAGAATCATGTCTGGCATTCTTGGGAAGTATGGTCCCTTTCTTGCGTGGTTGAGAGCGTATTTTTCGTGATAGTTAGCGAAAACTGCTGTTGGTTTACCGGAAACTATTGCCTTCTCAGCGTTTACGATGACCACTTTATCGGAGTTTCCTGCACGGGTGCTCTTCAGTAGCTTTTCAGCCACTGCACTTGCTAACCTACCAAGGATTAGCCCATCTGCGTCGTATACGTAAGTGACTGAATCAGCCAAGTATGTACACCCCCGATCCGCTTGGGTTTTCGTTCATTAGTTCAGGTAGCGTTAGGACTCTGCCTCCCGCTGCCTCTATCTTCTCGCGAGCTCCGGCACTTACGCTGTAGGCTGCGACGTCGTGTTTGGACGAAATTTCACCGCTGCCAAGCAACTTTCCTGGTACCAGGACTGTTGCGCCCTCAGGGCAATGGCGGCTAAGGCGGCTCAAGTTCGGTTGTGCCCAATTTTTGCGACTCTTTGAAAGACGCATTGCGACATCTCGCCACAAAGCAGTACCGGTCTCACGAGACTGTGCCTTTAGCTCGCCGATTAGGTCGACGAGATTCTGGTTTGTCTTGCTTATTGGTTTACTCATATGACTCCCTCGATGCTTAGAAGCATGTCGCCGACCGACCTCCCTGTTATGAATGCTACGCTTGGAAAAACGGTCCTCTCGCGCTTGAGTTCAGCGTTTTTTTGAAAATTAATCGAACAATATTTCGCCTTTTGCATCAAGCAACTCAACAGTCAAACCCGCTGCTCTTGCTTGAACGAGGATATCGTTATGTAGAGTATCTGAAAAATCATCCAGTGCTTCGAGCGATGTAATCGATGCAACATCTGTTAGTTGGTCAATCAGATGATTTAGGACACAAGATACGCCATACGCCTGCCCTGCTCTGAAGGCGTGATCTACACCTCCAATCTCTGGGTCTTCAGCCTTCATTCGAAGCATTACCTGTTGAGAATATGCCACAAGTGCCCCGTAAATTGATTCAATTATTTGGGCGGCTTCAAGATCCGTGAGCAATAATTGGGCTTGTGATAGAGCCGCTCTGACCGCTTGTCCATAGGTGGCATGCGCCCCGATTGTATTGCTTCCTTCTTGCATCATGGCCTGGTCGATAAGTGATTTCCAATCGCTCATATTACCACGAGAACAGACATAACACATCAACCCTACGGCTAAATTTGGGATGGTGGCTCAGCCACCAAACCCAAAATTAACTGTTTCAAATCTTGAAATTGGATTGTTCGTTGCCTTCGTCGATTCCAGCCTGCTTGACCGAACCGTCTGCCGCTATGAATTCTCCAGCTCTGGTCAATCCGCCATAGAGTTTGGATTCGTGCTGATCTCCTCTTGTGATCATGCCACCATCTCCCAATGCCATAGACAGGCTTTGCGCAATAGCGTTCAATGTTTGAATCGCACGGTCTCTGTGACTTGGTCCAATTTCGTGGTCTGAATATCGTGCTTCTTCGAATATTGCCAAGAAGTTGTCTAATTGGTCTGCAGGTACCATGTGGAAGGCTCCTCTAACAGCACTCTCGAATTCACGAGTTGTTTCGTATACTTTCTTCATGAAACCATGCCTTCGGAAGTGCTTGACTAATTGCTTGTAACAATCAAAGATAATTGCAATGTATTCGTTTGCAGCTTGCAACTGGAGCATTGTGTCTGTCAAAATACCTCTTAGTGCTTCTACTTGTCTTCTTGCGACAACTCGCTGGTAGTACATTACACCAGCAATCAAAGCGCTTAGTAATACAATTATCAAAGCCATTATCGTGCTTGGAGTAAAAATTCCTTCATTTGAATCGCTGATTGATGCCTTCAGATAATGCACTTCGTGTGTAATGTTGTCTGTTGACTCAGCAAAGAATGTAGAACCTGGGTAATACGCCTTGATTCTCCATTCTCCCGTACATGGTTCTCCTGCGCAGGTTTTACCAGCAAAGTTCCACGTGAACGATGCGATTCCTTGTTCGGTTGTGTAGGATTCGTTTCTACCTTCAACGACCCACTCCATCGCAGTGCTGTCCCAGTATTCTCTAACGAAGTATACCTCTTCGTTCTCAACTGCCAAATCAAGTCGGTCTCTCAATAACGCAACCTCACCGAACACCGGGTCGTCTGTATCTAATCCGTTGTTGTTAACTGCAGACCAAGATGTCTTGACTTGCAAGTCAACACGGCTTCTAACAAGCACCCACATATCGTGGTAAGAGCCGTTTAGAACCTTGCTCGTATCCTTGTCACATCCACCTGGAACTTGGAGATCTGGCTCAAACGCTACTCTAAGCAATCTGAACCCTTCTTTCTCTCCACCTGTAGTTTCAACACCTTTCAAAGTCGGGTTTTGTGTTGGGTCTCCACTGAACCACTCAACTGAACCATCGGCATCTCTGGTTGTTATCTTGGAAAGTGGCCTCACATTCTTTTGTGGGTCAAGATAGATGTTCAAACACTTGCCACCAACTGGTTGGCCATTAGCCTGTGTTAGAGTTGCGTCTACGTGGAAGCTTTCCTTCAAGTATAATACCTGGAATGCTGTTCCGTTTGTTGGGGAAACATATGTCTCAACACTTGACTTGAAAGGCCCAACTTCTGAGATTTGCAAAGTAGAGTTACTGAATACAGCAAATTCGGTCTGAACTGTCTTGTTTTGATATCTGTATGCGTCGTTATTATCCCATGCAGAGTAGGTTACAGTTACCTTTGCTTTACCAGCCATTACGTCTGATAGTGGACAAGTGATCTCATACTTTCCATCGAAATCTGTTACTCCGTCGTAACACGCAACTGGCCCCATTGGGCTGTTCACCATTTCGTAGTTCACTCTGATATTTCTGAAAGATAGGTTTGTACCTAACTCATCAGTCAATTGTCCAGTAACCACCATCGGTTTGGATTCTACTAAGCCTGTTTGCGGGTTGGTCTTGCTCGTGTATACAATCTGATCGTCGATTGATAGGGAGGTTCTTCCAATCAATGAGAAACCGTTAGAATTGTATGACATCTGAACTCTGAAGTGGTCGTTACCGATTAAGTCTACACACGGGTCCCACTTACCTTGCATTGAAAGATATTGAACTTCAATCATCTGACATCCTTCATTAGGTAGAGTCTCTCTAAATCTAAGATATACTGAAACAGGACCGAATCCATCAGGAAGGAAGCTGTCTGGGTCGTCCCTCAACAACTGAGGGTTCAGAGGTGAAACGTTTGCTTTCAAACATCCAATCGCTTCATAGTCGTCCAACTGTCCATTTCCATCTTGATCTCTGTCTGGAACGCCGTCGCCATTTCCATCATAGAAACATAGGTGGCTTCCATCCACCTGAGGCGTAGGCAGGGATATTAGTCCACCATTAGGTGAAAGAGTTGCAACAACCTGCCTGTGATACACGCCGTCGAAATCTATACCCTCGTAAATAACATCTACAAGTCCGCCGTTAGGCGAGTTTGGTCCGTTTAACTCCTTTCCACCGGAATCTCTGATGGATGCAGTCTTGTTGTCATCAGTGACTTGCGCAGTAAACTCCCATCTGTCTCCTGATTGACGGATGTTTTCGCTTGTACTAATCACATTCACGAATGTCCTTGATACAACCCAGATATTCTGGCTGTCAATATTTCCTTTCATTAACAGATTTCCATCATATTCGAATTGCAGTGAGTAGTTGCCCAACGCGTCACTTGGGTTGATCTCGAATGGAATCGAGAAGGTTCCTAAGTCGTCCGTGTAATTCACTCCGCTCCTACCATCGAAAGACCACGTCCAGGTTACTGGAGCATTTCTAATCGGTTGCAATGAATTGTCTAACAATCTTGCTTCAATTAGAGTTGTTGTGTTTCTATACAATCTTGGCAGGCTTGTCATTTGGAATTGGGTGGTACCAACGACTGATACGTTGATGTAAGCGCCAGTTGCTGCCAAATTAGTTGAATTACCTGTAAAGTAGTAAGCGTTGTTTGTGAAATCAACTCTCACACCGTACGTTCCTGCAGCGTATTGGCTGTACCATGTCCAGTTGTAATCAAATGTTGCATCTCCATCCTTCATGATTGGCCTTTGGGTGTAGGCGGTTTCTCCGCTACCCATGAATTGACCGTTTCCGTCAATATCGACTTGGAGCGCTATCGGATCTTGGTCCCATGCATCGTTAGTTCGATTGGTTACCGTGCCCTGAACTCTGAAGGTTTCTCCAGTATTCATTTCAGGAACAATTTCACATCGGATTGGGCTTGAAGGGTCGGTTGGATCAACCTGGCCACAAGGCGGTAAATCACTGTCACCGCCGTTAACCAGAGCAATCTTCCATTCCGTCATGTTATCACTCACGTCCAAGAATCCTCTGAGTCTTTCAGCCTCTCCTGTCAGAGTAGACAAGTCTCCATCCCACAAAGTTGGGTACGGCCTCAAAACCTTAGCCTCCTCAAATGTTACGCCTGCTGCGTCCAATGCAGGTTCTAAGAACAATGTAGCCCAGTTACCGAAAGTACCGTCTCCGTTGTTTATTGTGCTATCCCAATAGTAGATAGCGGATAATCCACTTACAAGCAATTCACCCTCGATATTCATTCTGTGCATTACTCTTACAGAGAATGGATCGGATGAGTCGCCATGTAAGTACGGGAACGGCCATTCGCTTGCAAGTTCTGGAATTACGTTTGCTGTAATTTCAATATCTCCAGCTGGCAGGCTTGTGTTTGTGTAGTTGTACCTAACAGGCATTCCATTACCGTCTGTCAATACATCGTGCTTCTTGGTGAGGTCGTTCCAAACAATCTCCTCGTAACCGCCCGGAATTTGACCTACTCCGTTATCCATGGTTGAATTCCAACGAACCTGTTTCCATGTTCCATTTGCACCGAGATTCTGAACGAATGTAAGAGATGCCCATCCTTCACCATCTGTTCGGTATCCGTTGTTACTCAATCCAGTAAAGTTGGATGGGTTGGTTCTGTTTCCAAACAGTCCGCCGGTTATCTCGAAAGTAATTGGTGAGTGAGTGATTCTGTTGTCGTACAATCCTCTAGTCCAATCCGCATCATAGTGCGCCTTGAAGTCGAGCCAGAACGGTTGTTCGTCACTTCTGAAGTATGTCCAAGCCGAGTAGTCCACTGTCATATTGGCTTCTACACCAACCAGATAGGATATTGACTGGTTACCATTGAACGCAAACATTTCTGTTACCTCAGCATAAACCCTGTAAGTGGTATTGTCACCTACAAGTAAGTCTTCAGGGTACAAGAACTGCCCGACTGTGAAGTTGCCCCACATATTGGTAATCACGTCGATTGTTTCTACTGCTGTTGTATTGTTGCCTGTCCATTCGATATGAACTTGCACTGGTAATCCCGGAGCATCTTCTAGCAAACCAGATGTTGGATTGACCCACTTCACGTTTCCACTGAAAATTGCAGGGCTTTGTGCATCCATCCAAAGTACATCTGGCATGTCTAAAGTGATGAATGTCGGAGCCTTGTCATCTGCATCCAAAATACAATCGTTGTCGCTATCCCAATCACTATTACAGGTATCTGATTGATAATTGTCTTCCACTATGTCGTAATCGGTGTCGACTCTTGTATCATTGTCATCATCGTTATCGATAGCATCAGGACCTGTTGAAGGGTCTGACGGGTTTGCGATAGCAACTCCGCCACCGAAGTCATCGTGGTCCCATGGATTTGTTGATTCAGAAGAGAATCTAAGAGGCCAAAGTAATACTTCGTCTTCGTCATTCATTCCGTCTTCGTCGTCATCAGGGTCGATATCGTCCCTTGTTCCGTCGTTATCGTGGTCAAATGGTGCCGTGAGTGAAATTGCAGCCTCGACAGTGTTCGATATTCCATCGCCGTCAAAGTCGTCATCTGCCCAGTTCACGATTCCATCGTTATCGTGATCAAATGGTGATTGTTCCTCACCGGAGAAGCAACCTGCAAGGAGCTCCTGATCTACATCCATGATTCCGTTGTTATCGTCATCAGGATCTTCTGCATCTGGAACTCCATCGTTATCGTTGTCAACATCGTAGTACTTTGGCGATCTGAGGCCTTGGCTCATTACACCCTTGTCCCATACTGCTTGGAACCACCCATCGCCATCAACGTCCTGGTCGTTTCCATCATCATCCTTATCCTCACAATTAGTTCCTACGAAGAAGGATGTTCCGTAATCTTGCCCTGCGTCTTCGTCTAAGTCGTCATTCGAATCGACCTCGAAGAAATCCCAAATGCCATCGTTATCATCATCAACGTCGTTCCAATCATAAATCGAGTCATAGTCTTCGTCCAAGTCGACGGTGTTATTTGTGAAATCTCCATCTACATCCCCATCTACATCGTTAGCATCTAAATCCGCTCCAAGTTCGTCTGGGAATCCAACGGTGTCTGCTACCGCAGTATCGTCAAAGTTCCACTGCCAGATTCCTGTTGCTAGACCCATCCATGTTAGGAAAGCGTCTCTATTGTCTGCAAGTTGTGTGTATGAAAGAGCGCTTTCTTCATCTCCATCTCCACCGAAATCATAGTGGTAACATCCACCCTGAGCCCCGGGCGTACAGGTCCAGGTGCTCTTTCCACCTGCTCCCTGGTCGAAGTGGAAGTCAGGTCTTGTTGAGTATGGTGAGCCGAATTGTGCGTTAGTACCTGTCAGAGGCATCTGGTATGCGATTGCGTATGCATAACCACAAGTCCAGCCGGAACCAAGTTGTCCAACAGTCATTCCACATTGGGTTAGATTCATCGTCCCGCCCATCTTTAAGTCGTTAACATCTAGAAGACCGTCATTTCCTTCATCTTGGTCCCACCAGTCTGGCATTCCATCGCCATCTTGGTCAGAGTCGAGTCCGTTAATCAAAGAGTCTCCATCAGCATCAATATCCCACTCGTTTCCACCATTGTAAGATGACCACCTCGTGAATAAGAACCAGTAGAATTCTGGAACTTCTCCGCCTGTTGGGGTTGTTGTAGTTGGGTCATACCCGTTGTAGTTTAGAATAACATCCTCGAAAGGATTTGCGCCCCAAACCATTTCCCAATAATTGTCTAGGTTGTTTCCGTAATCCTGACTGTCTCCACTTCCATCGATATCGCCACCGTCTCCAATTGGGTAGTATGGAGTTGCGTAAGCATCTGTAGCGTCGTAGTCTACTTTTCCACAATTGCCGTCATCTGGATCGTAAAGGTCGGTTAGGCCATCATTATCGTCATCCCAATCGATGTCATTATCCAGCCCATCACCGTCAATATCAGTGTCAAGGTCGTTTGGACCATCGTCTCTGTATCTGCTTCCGTTGATGCTGTGGAATAGTGCATCGTTATCAAAATCACAGTCCCAATCCATATCGAGGATGTCCATGATTCCATCTCCATCATCATCGATATCGTCCCAGTTAGAGATACCGTCTCCGTCCCAGTCATTGAATTGGGAGAAAGATGCTCTGCGTGTCAAACATCGTGGGTCGGGGTTTGTCGGGTTAGGATTTGCTAAAGAAGTACATGTAGCCATCCAAGCTTCTGAGTTTTTGTCTAGAGGATACGAGTCGTTTTCGTTTTCTATTTGATCGTCATCGATATCATATGCAAAATCGGTTGCAATAAATTGAGTTTGAACTGCGTCATCAGGAGTTGGTGTACCGCCCATGTCAGGGTCTAACCAATCCCAAACTGCGTTGTAATTTTTGTCGAATGGTCTGAATCTATCATCGTCAAGGTCAGCATCGTAATCCATTTCACAATCTTGTCCGGAAACACCGTCGGTATCCCCGCCGGGCGTCTGATAAGGTGATGAGTCAAGTCCAGTGTAGTCATTTAATCCATCGTTGTTGAAGTCGAGGTTCCAACAAACATCTGGGATTCCATCGTTGTCGTCATCAGGGTCTGTCATATCAAGAATGCCGTCGTTGTCGTCGTCAGTATCCGAGCTGTCCGGTAGGCCGTCGTTATCGTTGTCAGGGTCTAGGAAGTTTGGAATTCCGTCATCATCCAGGTCCCCGTCTTCAATTATTGTGAAGGCCGGAGTCCCTGCTGCTCCATCGCCAGAAGTTCCCCCTGCAAAGTCAAAGTCGTCATTTGCGTCGACTTTTGCGGCTTGCAAGTCGACGAAATTTACGCCTGCGGAATACATTCTGTATGAGTTGTATGGCCACACTACTGGATTGCTGAAGTTCAAATCGTCGTTAGCATCTGCAGCGGCTGCGTTTGCCATTAAGCCATCTAGTGATTCGTCATATGGGTGCTCGTCTACCCAATCTTTTGTTCCGTCGTTATCGTCGTCTTCGTCAAAATAATCCTGAATGCCATCGTTGTCGAAGTCGCAAGGCCACTTGAATTGGTCAATTCTTCCATCGTTATCGTCATCCTCATCGTATCTACCGGCACCTGAACCATCAGAGTCTTCGTCTGGTACACCATCGTTGTCGTGGTCGAATGGTAACTGGTCTGCTCTGTATGCAATGCCGACAGGTTGTCCGGTTAGCGGATGAATTGTGCTTGCTTCGACGTATCTGTGCATTGATACGTTTCGAGGGTCTAAGCCTTCAGCTTCAAGAGCGGCATAATCGATTGGTCCTTCCAAAATTCCGTCGTTGTCATCATCCCAGTCGAGATGGTCTTGGATTCCGTCGTTGTCGTGATCGTAAGGATCGGTTGATTCGCAACCATCGAATCTTTCCAACAAGTCATATATTCCATCATTGTCATCGTCAAGGTCGTTAAGATCATCGATTCCGTCGTTGTCGTGGTCGTCACTTGTTGACTCTTCCAGATAAGACCTGTATCCTGAATCAAGTCCCATAGCAGACAGGTCATCTATTTGACCGTAGAACACTCCTGGGTCTGCCCAAGCCATGTCCCAAAGAGCGTCATGCATGTCTAGGGCTAAATGAGTCGGCATCCCGTTATTCCATTCCCCCTGACCTCCTTGGTCAGTGGACTGGACTGGACTCATCGAAAGCGGGTCTGCGTCTATGAGCTCAGTATCGACTTCGAAGTCTTGGCTGATACTCGTAATCATCGCTAACCAGGTGCTTGTAATCATCAATAACACAATACCGATGGATACGGTAGATTTGCGCCTGTTCTCTATTTTTTGTATGAACTGTCTTTCTGTAAGCATAGCTAACACTTCGGAATCAACCCTTGACTGACGCTTACTATATCAAGAACACTACGCGATTGTGCACTAAAGTATCACCCTAGACTTTGGGTATCAAGCCTCAAAATAATGCTTGGAAGGAAGGGGGACTCCAGCGGGGGCGAACTCCCGCTGGAGTCGAAAGACCCGAGCCAACGGAACGGGTTATACGACTTCTAACTTGCAACTAATTACAATCAAAGTTCGAAGATATCTTCGATGCCGTCATTGTCGTCATCGTCGTCTTCGTGGTCTTCGATTCCATCGTTGTCGTGGTCGAATTGACCTGTTAGATCGTTACCGTCGTTGGCTTCGAACCAGTCAGAGAGACCGTCGTTATCATCGTCGGTGTCTGTGCTGTCCCAAATTCCATCGTTGTCGTGGTCATATCGGTATGCGCCAGTAACGCCACCGATTTCATCCACGTCTAGGATGTCATCGTTATCATCGTCGGTATCAACTGCATCATCCATTCCATCGTTGTCGTGGTCACGGGAGTAGTCCTCACCGTTTGGACCAACGTCGTTGCGGTTGTCGATACCGTCATTGTCGATATCTAAGTCAACTGCATCGTTAATTCCATCGTTGTCATGGTCGTAGATGTTGGTGTTTGGATCGCCATCTTGTGTTTCCTCACGGTCATCGATTCCGTCACCATCGTCGTCGCTGTCTTCAGCGTCGTCAATACCGTCGTTGTCGTGGTCGTTTGGATTAGAATCTAGATCGTCGACGATTCCATCGTTGTCATCATCGTTATCCAATTCGTCTGGGATTCCATCACCATCGTTGTCGTTGTCGCCGTTTTGCTCTTGGTTGTCAAGCTGTTGACCCTGTTGTTGGTCGTTTTGCTGGCCTTGTTGACCTTGCTGACCGTTTTGAGTCTGGCCTTGTTGCTGCTGGTTTTGACCATTTTGACCGTTTTGGCCTCCTTGATCTTGTTGGGACTGGTCGCCTTGTTGACCACCTTGTTGGCCACCTTGTTGTTGCTGACCTTGTCCGTTATCCTGCTGCTGACCTTGCTGACCTTGCTGACCTTGCTGGCCTTGGCCTTGTTGTCCGGATTGACCAGACTGACCTTGTTGACCACCTTGTTGACCTTGCTGTGAGCCTTGACCTTGTTGACCTTGTTGTCCTTGTCCTTGTCCTTGACCTTGTCCCTGACCTTGTCCTTGACCTTGTCCTTGACCTTGTCCCTGACCTTGTCCTTGACCTTGTCCCTGACCTTGTCCTTGACCTTGTCCCTGACCTTGTCCTTGACCTTGTCCTTGACCTTGTCCTTGACCTTGTCCTTGACCTTGTCCTTGACCTTGTCCCTGACCTTGTCCCTGACCTTGTCCTTGACCTTGTCCTTGACCTTGTCCTTGACCTTGTCCTTGACCTTCTCCTTGGCCTTGGTCTTCTGACTCACCGCCACCCTCGGTTCCACCATCTCCAGATCCAGCTTGTGACTCCTGGAAATCAGGGTCGTATGCATCTGGGATACCGTCACCATCAGAATCGCTGTATTCACCGTCGTTAGGGTCGGTTGGGTATTGATCGACATTGTCGTTCTTACCGTCACCGTCTGTGTCAGCGTTGTTTGGGTTAGTACCCATAGCGTATTCTTGGGCGTTGGTCAGACCATCTCCATCAGGATCCCCATTAGCGTCTCCGCCATTGGTTGGGGAAAGTCCATTGTTAACTTCCCATCCATCTGGTAGTCCGTCACCATCGCTGTCGGCGTTGTTCATGTTTGTGCCGTGACTTTGTTCCTCGGAATTGGTTAAACCGTCACCGTCCCAGTCTGCTCCACCGTCAGATGGATCAAGAGGGTCGGATCCGTCACCGCTAACTGCAGAAACTGCAGATAGTGCGAGGAAGAGTGCCACTAGCATGCTTACAATCTTCTTATTCATTTTTTTCATCTCCTATTTTTTT
>Ga0181590_10004054_pt1 | contig 12206 bp, 10 predicted proteins | sample 071ome_34_FD_132446 | JGI IMG/M metagenome (GOLD analysis project Ga0181590, IMG submission 132446) | Coastal salt marsh microbial communities from the Groves Creek Marsh, Skidaway Island, Georgia - 071411BT metaG (megahit assembly) | ecosystem: Environmental > Aquatic > Marine > Intertidal... | reverse complement strand
CCTCATCACATCGGGCGCCATTGTCTCTGACTTTGCGGCAGGCTCTTGTGGAGAAAGTGGCGAAGAAACAGAGCTCGAAGGCCTGCGAGTTGCCGTCAAAGCTTCAGAAAAAGAGAAGTGTGAGCGCTGCTGGCACCACAGTGATGATGTTGGCAGTAACGAACAACATCCAACACTGTGCGGTCGTTGTGTTGAAAACGTAGAAGGTAGCGGCGAGGTTCGCCACTACGCTTAACAACCCGCTGGAAAGCTACCTGCGTTGCCATTTCAGCGTTAAAACTCAGTTCAAAATGCTCATTTATTTTATATAAACTGCGCTTTTTCACTGAGTTTTGCCTTGTACTGGCTGCCTCGCAAACGCTTTGCAGCAGATTGTATAAAAAATTAGAGATAAACGATGACTGAACCCACTATGAAAAACCAAGGTTCTGCAATTATCTGGCTGTGGCTGGCGGCTCTGGTATTTGTACTGGATATCGCCACCAAGCAAATTGCCGAGGCTTTCCTGAATTATGGTGAGCCTGTGTATTTGTTGCCGGTTCTGGATTTCACCCTGCTGTATAACCGGGGAGCGGCGTTCAGTTTCCTGGCGAATGAAGGCGGCTGGCAGCGCTGGTTTTTCACTGCGATTTCGCTGGTGGTCAGCATTGTGCTGATCGTTTGGCTGAAGAAGCTGCCGCGTACTCAGCTATGGCTGCCGATTGCTTTGGCACTGATTTTAGGTGGTGCTCTGGGGAACCTGTTTGACCGTGTCATGTTTGGCCATGTAATCGACTTTATTTCGGTGCATTGGGATAAATCCTATTTCCCGGCCTTTAACATCGCTGATTCGGCCATCACGGTTGGCGCCATTATGATGGCCATCGATGTTGTATTAGAAGGTAAAAGGGAAGCTCAGCAGAAAGCTTCCTGAGTTATTTAGCTGGAAAAGAAAAGTACATAGTTTTTCAGCCGCCGGATCGAACGGCACATCCTTGTGCCGGCGATCCTACCGCAACATCCTGTTGCTGCTTTGAAAAACTATCCACTCTTCTTTTCTATATATGCCACCGCTAAGACTTGTTTCTTTTAGAATTGAGCAAGATATCGGTGTCAAAATATCAAGGTGTAGTGACTCATATATTTTCAATGTAGCAGCAGGGAGCTGCGTGCTCGTTTCAGGATGCAGGGACGCTCCTTGAAACGAGTGCAAACTGAAAATGTATGAGTTACTGCACCAACTTTTCAAAGGTAAAAAGATGTCTGTAGCAATTATTCAAAACGGCAGCAAAATCACCATGCACTTCGCGCTGAAACTGGCCGAAGATCAGGTGGTGGATTCAACCTTTGAGAGTGAGCCTGCCACCTTCGAGCTGGGGGATGGAAACCTGTTACCCGGCTTTGAAGAGTATCTGCTGGGGCTTACCACGGGTGATAAGAAGCTGTTTGAAGTTCCTCCTGAAAAGGCCTTCGGTCAGCCTAACCCGCAAAACCTGCAGGAAATGAAACGCAAAGACTTTCCGGTCGATATGCCGATTGCTCCCGGCTTAATGGTATCGTTTGCCGATGCTCAGGGGCAGGAATTGCCAGGTGTGATTGATAAGGTCGAAGGTGACTGGGTGACAGTGGACTTTAACCACCCACTGGCTGGTAAAACCCTGATCTTCGAAGTACAGATTCTGGAGGTTTCGAATGCAGATTAAACTCGCTAACCCGCGCGGTTTTTGCGCCGGTGTTGATCGTGCGATTGATATTGTAAATCGCGCTCTGGATCTGTTCGAGCCACCCATCTACGTACGTCATGAAGTAGTCCACAATAAGTTTGTGGTGAATGGTCTGCGTGACCGAGGCGCTATTTTTGTTGATGAGCTGGACGAAGTGCCAGACGACAATATCGTTATTTTTTCGGCCCATGGTGTATCACAAGCGGTGCGTCAAAACGCAGCAGAGCGCGGCCTGAAGGTGTTTGATGCCACCTGCCCGCTGGTGACTAAGGTTCATCTTGAAGTATCACGGTACAGTGCCGATGGCAGTGAGTGCATTCTGATTGGCCATAAAGGCCATCCGGAAGTAGAAGGTACCATGGGGCAATATGACTACTCCAATGGTGGCAACATTTATCTGGTTGAAGATGAAGCGGATGTTGCGGCTCTGGAGGTCAATAACCCGGAAAAGCTCTACTTTGTCACCCAAACCACCTTGTCGATGGATGATACGGCGGTGGTGATTGATGCCTTACGTGCCAAGTTTCAGCATATTGAAGGCCCACGCAAGGATGATATTTGTTACGCCACCCAGAACCGGCAAGACGCTGTGAAACAATTAGCCGCCGATTGTGACTTGTTGCTGGTGGTGGGGTCACCGAATAGTTCAAACTCCAATCGTTTGCGCGAACTGGGCGAGCGCATGGGAGCAAAAGCGTATCTGATCGATAATGCCGATGAGATTCAGCCAGAGTGGCTTAGCGGAGCAACGGCCGTGGGCATTACTGCCGGTGCTTCTGCGCCGGAAGTATTGGTGCAACAGGTGGTTAACAAACTGGTGGAATTGGGTGGCGAACAACCTCAGGAGCTGCAGGGCAGAGAAGAGAATGTTGTATTTTCACTGCCTAAAGAGCTGAAACTAACCGCCGTTGATTAACAGCGGTTAGTTCGATGATTGGCGCCTGATGGTTACATGAAATCTTCGTGAACAATCGTGGTGCCGTCGATCACTTCAGTGCGTTGTTTCAGGCCAATGGTATTCATACGCAGCTCACCATCTTCGACCTGAGGCCCTCTCGGAGCCCCAACAATTTCTACGCACTGCTCAATCGGCATGGGGTTATTCGTAACCGGGTTGTCGCAGAGTTCGACGCTGTAGAGATAGCGATTGGTCTCAACTTGTCCTGAAGAGTTCACACTCAGTCCCAATCCTCCAGCGCCGAGCGTCAGTGTATATGTCTGTTCCTCAAGGTAGAACTCTTGCTGTGCGGCTTTGATGGACTCCATCAGGGAGATACCATCCGAGCGGTGCCCTTGCTGTGTATATTGTGTATACATGGGGATCGCAACCGACGATAAGATAGCGATGATGGCCACAACGGCCATCAACTCAACCAGTGTAAAACCGTTAGTTCTGCGCATTGGCAACTTCCTTCCAGTACTCTCGAACCACCACATCGCAGCGTGGTGTTTTCTGGTTTTCAATAGACACCAATCCAACCATTGTAACGGTGCCAGACTTTTTACAGTCTGCTCCTTTTCCTCCTGGAGGTCCAGAGCCGCCGTCATTATCCGGATCAAGGGGTACATTATTCGGAGGAATGGTTACAGGAGGAATTCCGGGAACTTCGAGAGGTTCAATCTCTGGAGGAGCGACTTCATCATCATGGTCCAGCGCACTATTGATATTAATGGAGTACAGCTTTGATGTACCAACCTGAGGCTCACAGGCTGCAACTCCTGAGTCTCCGGGAGAATAAACGTTAGATGGTTGATAGGCAGTAAAGAATACCGTGCCGTTGTATGTAATCGTTGGATTTAATACTTTTTCCGAACTGCGTGGCAGAGGGTATTTCCATCCGACCCGACTGGATGGATTATTGCCCCAGGTTGGGAAGTCTGAGAAATCAGCAGTACTGTACTCTTCTGGTGTAACGAGTGCATCGTGATCTTTGATAAGGAACAGATAGTCCTTATTCGAGCGGCTCAAAGGATGTGAACGATATCCTGACCCGATGCTAATGAGGATGAAATCGTCGCCAGCTTTATTGAAGTAGGAGATGTCCGGTGCATTATAGAAACGACGATTACCAGCTCCACTACCACTATAAACGTCAGCCAGTATTCCTCCTTTGATAAAGTCAGACTCTGTTGTATGGCCAGGAAGCATATCAAAGCGCCATAGCCTGCCACTTAGGTCTGCAGCATAAAACATATCAACAAAACCATTAGCATCACGATCAATCAGCGTCAGGTCTGCGGTGAACGCACTTGTCATCGTATCACCGATTTTTAAGTCCGCATGTCTTTCAGCATCCCAGAGTAACTGACCGCTTTGTGCATCAATCATGTAGATTGTGGTACCGATCTGGTGTGATAGTCGGTCTGCAGGGCCAGCAAAAGTAGTTCCGTCCTCGCGCGTATCATAGCCAGCACCTGCAAATAGAACGACTTTGCGTTGCCCTTTCCAAATAACTTCTGCGGGAATTAGCTTTGACCATGTCTGACCAAGGTTTTCGAATCCTGGCGTAACGGCGGGTGCATTTTTTGTTCCCGGTGGATAGAAACCATGAACTTTCCAGGCTAGTTGAGGGGCGGTGGGGTTTGTTATGTCCAGAGCATAATAGCTGTGCCCCCCACGTCTCATCGCAACATAGAGATATACCTTGTCGGCGCCGTCAACAAGGCCATTCAGATTCAGGTCTTTATGCCAATAAGAAATCGGTCCATCCATACCATATACTTTCGGCGCGCTGGCATGGCGAGGAGACATATACTGATCCGGGTTGTGTAATAGTTCTTTCGGAATAAAGGCGAATAGCTCTTTTGGTGTTGTTTGGTTGATATCAAATCCGTGTAAGTAACCGCTGTTTGTACCAATAAATGCGACCGACAGGTTTGAGCTGTAGTTGATAATTACAGGCTGACTATGTAGTGGATCCTCTATCTCCAGGCGGGGTTCGCCCGACTCAGTCTTTCCAGCGATCCAGTTTCTCAATTTGGACAAGTAACCTGGGTCATCCTTGAGTGGGAATAAAAGGTCCTTACTTAGTGTGTCATTTACTTTGGTAAGAGTATTTCCGGAAAGGTTTGTGAAAACGCTTCGCTCATGAGTTAACTTGTTAGCCAGACCTCCAAGTTTTACGTCATTGCCATCCGGGTAATTTTCTGGAGTCCAGATGCTTCGGGCGCTGTCCTTGAACTTTCCTGTATCATTATCTACTGCGGGTTGATTGTCTGCATCAAGGATTCCTGAATTACCTCCCAAACGATAACGCTTGAGATTGCCGCGCCAGTCATTGGTAGATGAAGGTTGAAACAGTGAAAAGTAGATTTGATCACTACTTTCCAGCCGGTTAAATGAGTTTACTGCAACAGATGGGGCAGTAAATGTAGCTGACTTACTGGTTTCATCGCCAATCGCCTGTTCGATTGCCTCTTTAATTTCTTCATAGGTATCTGCCGTATAGTATTTGCCGTTACCTGCTTCCGCAATTGCCCCAAGCAGTGCATCGGCCTGCGCCTTTTCTGCCGGATTTCTAGCGAAAAAACCTCCCACAATATGAGTGCTTATCGTTTGTTTACCATCTATATCCGGATACATATCTTGGTTAGCCATGTGATACGCCAACTCATCCATGCACTGTCCGTCACCAGTACAACTTCTATCCATCGTAGCCGGAAGATTTGAGTCTCTGACAATTGAACGGATTGCTGAGTTACTGTCGGAGTCACTCATTGGTATGCCATCCGTAAATAAGATAACGCTGGATTTTGTACACTCCGTGACTGTAGGCTTCCGATATGCTCCGCTATCGGTCTTAGAGGTGGCGATAGAAGGGGTTCTATCCAGTTTGATCTGAGAGAGAATCGGATCGACAATTCCCTCCTGGTTTGCGTTTACAAATGGCGGATACAGTCGGTTTATAAAGCCATTTGGCCTTCCTGAATAGGAATTATTGCCGTACCTGGGCGATTTTCCTGTGAGGTAGAGAAACGCTTCGTGGTAAGTTTCTTCTAAGGGAGTTCCGCCCCATGTGAAATAACTATTAACTTTATTATTAAAGGTTGGGCGTATGTCTTCGATTGGCGAAATCGGGATGTCGACAAACCCGCCGTTACTGTATGAATCAAAGCGCATCAAACCAATGTTCGCATGACCAACAGAGGCAAGAGCGTCTTTGGCTGCTCGGCGTGCAATGGCGATTCTGGAGAATTTTACATCGCCATTATTGTTGTCTTGTGCAATCTTGAAGTTCAGGTAATTCCCTTTAAATACATTGCGATAATACCTTGTTGGTATTCCATAAAAGCGGTTACTGAACCACCCAGAGCTGTTAGTAAAAGGATGACTTCTCGATGTGCTGAGGTATTTATATTTATTTCCCTGATAAATATATTCAGGTTGGTTTTGACAAATAATTGCATTGTTTTGTTTTGAATTTACTGGAGAAGCACTCACCCAAGTTCCGACTGGCCACCATCCCTCAGTCCAGAAGTAGACCCCGCCGCTGTAAACGCCTGTCGTATCCAGGCTTTCCTTTGCTTGTGAACAAATTAACGAATCCGGATGGATACGTTTTCGTCTGATTTCCGATATCTCCGTATCCAAATAAATTTCACCACTCGAAAGCAGTGCCAGATAAATACCCTCAGGGTCAAATCCATTCAATGGAACTTCGTAAGTAATAGTGGGATCGTAAAAACGGTCTTCGACCTTTTCGACAATGGACATGCTACGAGATGTGTCCATTACCAGCATGACGTTCGGGCGCGACTTTATTTGTGCGCCCTGATATATCTCTACGTCTTCCGCTCGTGAAAGGGTGCTCAGAAGCAATAAACTGAAAAGAATGCAGTATTTCATATCATTATCTACCCGAAGCCACTTTATAAGAAAAACCAAATGCTTGACGCGAACCAATGTTATTCGTCGCGTTAACCTGCGACTCAATTCTGAACTGATACTCAGTAAACTCGCCTTTCGAACTGTCCCCGGACAGAGTGTGGTTCAGGCTGGTAGGTGTTCCTGTGTACTGAAGACTGGTGGCAATAGCCATGTTCGGGTGGCCGTAGGTACTTTCGGCGGCGAGATTGACCGGAACCGTGAGTGGGGCATTGGTCACAGGGTCTCGCTGGGCAACCCCATTGTCCCCCAACTGAACACTGTTCAAGGCATCAAGCATACTTTGGTTGTCGGAATTTTGGCTGGCAGAGTCCTGAAACTTTGCTTCAACTTCGCTGTAAGCAATGTCGTAGGCTGTCTGTTTGATCTGGAAGTTGGACACCATTTTGCTCTGCAGCGCAGAACGCTGCAGACTAACAAGTGCCAAAAGAGTGACGCTCGTCAGCATCACGAGGCTGACGGCAAGCGTCGCCCCTTTGGAGGTGGTGAGATTCATAGCTGCCCCGGTTTTTGAGCAATTTTTTATAATTGTAACCAGGGCATTTTAAGTCAGTCTGTCAAAGTCGAGAAGTTCGCCCTGGCGATGGTGGTTGTAAACACCTGCCGCTGGAAGCGATCCTGTAGCGTAAATGGATTCGCATCCAGCAATATGAAACCACGATTCTTATCAGCAATCGAGACTTCTTCGAACGATTGTACCAAAATACTAATCTTAACTGAATAAACTCTTGCCCAATCAGGGTTGCCTGCCGGGTCCAGTGGCAAATCTTCCGGTGCCACATAGATCGAAACATCCCGGTTGCCATTTGGGTCAGCGTCTATGCGATCGCTGTATCCATACAATGCATGCATGGCAATAACGCCATCGGCGATAACACTTTTTTGCCGGCCGTAGTCATTACCGTCATCACGAAAAGTCTGGCAATACAACTCCCCTTCATCGACAGCATTGCCCTCTACCCAAAAGCTATCGATAACAACCTCATCTACACCAGGGGCCAGGTTCAGGCTGGAGCCGGTACAATCCAGATCATCGCCGTTAGTGATGCGCCTTTGCACTGTGATACGGTCGCCGGTTTGATCATCCCGGTTGATGGTACAGCCGGCCGGAACGTTAAAGTCTGGCGCAGCACATACATTTGCATGTGGCGCTAATATATCCGTAGATCGCTCACCGGAGTAACCTGCATCGGCCAGAGCATCGGTCAAAAAACCAGCGACAAATCGACCTGTTTCCTGAGCCTGTGCGAGGCCATCTGCTTGGGCGGATGTTTTGTTGCTGACAATGACAATGTTAATAACGGCTGTGGTCAAGACTACGCCGAGAGCCGCTGCAACCATCAGCTCAATGAGTGTGATACCACGTTGTTTACTGACGTTATACTTCATGGACGAAACCTTTCAATGCGGTATTCAGCTTCCTGAACAGCAACGGTATTGTCCAGGGTATATTTTCTTTCACCACCGTCGCCAAAGCCTGACGTTTGAGCATTCCAGCGAATGGCAATCGTTTTATCCAGGTCTCCTGCATCTGCAATCGATATTTTGGGGGAGGAAATAAAGTTCGCCGAGTTAACCTTGTAAGTCACGCCGTTTTGCCTTACCTCAACACCACACAGCGCATCGAACAGGTCAAAGTTAGCAGCTTCCTGGCCAGTACAGCTGTTATCAGCAGCTTGTTTGGCAGCACCATCGTTGTAGGCGCTGCACATTTTAATGTTGGCAAAGCGTGCGTCATCGCACTCCACAAAGCCATCGGTGTTATAGCTATCAATCCAGGCTTCATTGGCGCGCATTCGATTCATTATTTCATTAACCACCCAGATAGCCTGCGACCGATTACCTGAATCCATGGTTGCTTTCATGGCTTGTAGTTGCAGCGAGCTGAGCCCCAGCAGGCCAACTGAAGTGATCGCCATCGTGACGGCTATCTCAATTAGATTGAATCCCTGTTGTAATCTCATATGTGTATACCCTGTAGCGATTATTGGCAGGCCACTTCCTGAGTACGGGCTTGCCCCATCAGGTTAATCTGAATGGTGCGCTGACGGTCTCCGGCGCAATTTTGTGTGACAATGGCCAGATCGCCAACAGTAACCGCACGCCCTTCCGAGTTAAAGGTGATCGGTGTGGCCTGGTCAAAGTCGGTGGATGTCACCCGTACGTTTGCTGAAAGTCCGTTCGACATCCGAAGTACATCGCCATTAACAATGGAGATAACCCAGCCGTTGTTCCAATCATTGTTGCGCGGCGTTATTTGTACGCTGTCACTATAATCCCGGGCTGAACTGCGGGCGAATGAAATGTCATACAGCAGCTTTTTATGGGTGCTGTCGGCCAGCGAGTTGGCGTTATAGGTACGGAAACTGGGAACAGCTACAGAGAGCATGATGCCGATGATGGCAACCACCACCACCAGCTCAACCAATGTAAATGCAGACAGCTTGTTCCGCTGTTTCATGATCTATTGTCCTTGTTGTTCATTATTACTGTACTCGGGCACCAGAGCTTTCGCGTGCGTACGTTTTATGTTGGCGCAGTTGTTGTCCAGAATGCCGCCAAATTCAGCCGCAACAAACACGTTTGCCTGATAGTCAGCACAGGCTGGATCGCTAGGTTCATCCGGACCGCCGTCGCCACCATCGCCGTCACCGCCACTGCCGCTACCATCGCCACCGCCGCCGGTATCGGAATCGCTATCCGGTAAAGGTGGTGTGCGCAACACAATTGGTTCGGGCGGGATACCCGGCAGGTCGAGGTCTTTTTTCTCGATGCTATCGCGATTCGCCGAAATGGTATACAGACGAGAGCTGCCAACATCGGCCTCACAACCAGAGCGTGAGTTGGCATCCAATGGTCTGAATGTCGTAAATAAGGTCTGATTGTTGATCGTCACTGAACGGGCAAGAACTTTTTCACCAGAGCTTGGCAGACGATAGAACAAACCATTTTTAACTTTTGCCAGAGGCTCGGTTTTAAACGAAGCGTAATCAGCCAAATCACTCTCAGTTAATTTTTTGTAGCTTTCTGGCGCTTCAAAAACATCGTAATCATTGACGATATAGAATGTATCTTTGACCCGCGTATTCAGTGGATGAGCACGGTATCCTGAACCAATTGCCAGCTGGAATCGAGCACCGTCGACTCTGACCAATTTGGAGCTGTTGGTGGGGTCCGTAACGGTAATGGCATCGCTGGTGGTGTAAGCAACATCGACCGGATTGTAGAAGCGGATATGGTCAGTTTCATGGCCGCCATTCAGATCGGCAATGACTCCCCCGGTCGCAAATGATGTTGGGCCACCCGCTTCATTATCGAAATCAAAACGCCAGATTCGGCCGCCCACATCGGCGACGTAGGCCAGGTCGGCATAGCCATTGCCATCCCTGTCAATCACATTCATATCCGCTGGAATACTGCTCCGCATCTCGCTCAGATTCAGGTTTGCACCACTTTTTGCGGCTGACCATAGCAGGTTTCCGGTACGAGCGTCCACCATGTAGATGGCGTTCCCTTCGCTATGCTCTGTTCGAACCGATATGTTGTCCTCGTCGCTGTCATAACCACCAGCAAAGAACAAAACGTCATAGCTGGTGCCTGCAATTTTTGCTTTGCTGCGGATGGGTTTTGACCAGGTCTGTGCCAATTTGCTGAAATCGCCACTGCCACCATTAATTTGCCACAGGAATTTTGGATTGCTGCGATCAGTGACATCAAGCGCGTAGTAGCTCTTGCCGCCGCGGCGCATGCCGACATACAGGTAGACGGTATCGTCGCCATTGACCTGGCGATCGAAGTTTTTATCGTCATGCCAGGTGGTGATCGAGCCATCCAGACCATACACTTTCGTCAGCGGCGAAGCGCCTTTGTAGTATTGATACAAGTTACCCAGCAGTTCTTTCGGGATGAAAGCAAAGTGTTCTACCGGATTGTCCGCATTGGTGCTGAATGCGTGGAGTACACCGGAGTTGGTGGCGACATAGATGGTACTGTCGAATGATGCCTTACCTTCATCGTCAACGGTGTAGCTGTAATTTACCAAAGCGGGGCGACTGTGCAGTGGATCTTCCATGTAATGGCGTGGATCCGTTTTGTCGCCATCGCCATCCTCGTCTTTGACGTCAACGCCTCGAGCCCATTGCAATACTGAAGTGTATTCGCTGGAATCCACGCCGCTGGGGAGGTCGAGGTAGCGGTAGTCCAGTTTATTGTTCTTCTCCGTAATCCGGTTTTCACTGGCCATTAGTTCCTTGTTACCGAAGTAAGAGACAACGTTGCGATTCAACGTTAAGCGGCTGGCTGCGCCACCTTTGACGATGGTATCACCGTCCGGCGCTTCAGCATCAGGCGTCCACCAGCTGCGCGAGTTCTCGGCAAAAAAACCGGTGGTTGGATCAACAGCTGGGTCACCTTTTACATCCAGAACCTGGCTGCCCGCAACACGGTAACGTTTGATGTTGCCGTACCAGCCTGCTTTATCATCCGGTTTAAACACGGAGTAGTAGAGCTCATCCAGATGCTCCAGGTTGTTGTAGGCGTTCACTGAAACAGCGGGAGCCGTAAATGATGCGGCTGATTTGCTGATTTCATCGAAAATCTTGGTCAGTTCCACTCTCAGGGTTTCAGAACTGTCACCGTAGGAAGCAATACCACCGCCGTGAGTCGCGATGTCGTTAAGTTTGTCTTTGGCATTTTTGTCGAAACCACCGATAGTGTGGATATAAATGCGCTGATCGCCATCCAGGTCATCGTGAGCATCTTTGTTGTGGGTGTAAAACGCCAGTTCCTCGGCGCAACCACCATTGCCACTGCAGTTATTGTTCATGCCCGACGGCTTATCCGGGTCGGTATAGCTGGAAATCAGTCCGCGGATATAACTATTACTGGATTCATCAGCGGATGCCTCGCCATCGGTAAACAATACGATGTGATTTTTCTGACACTCATCCGTGATCGGAGAAATGTACTTGTCGCTGGCATCAAGGATTGAGCGGTCGCCGTATTCAACGTCAGTACAGGTCCATTTCCAACCGAAGTGGTAGACCCATTTGCAGGTTTCACCCTGAGCGTATTTCGATTGCTGGCCTTTGATGTATCGAATGGCTTCATCCAGTGTTTCGGTGATGGGGGTACCACCGCTGGTTGGGTAGTCGTCAATCTGGTCGTTGAACTCACTGCGAACGTCTTCTACGTCCTGTAGCGGCAGAGTGATGTAACCCCCTTCGTTGTTGCCATTGCTTCCTTTGAAACGCATCAGGCCAATGTTGATGCCAGAGGTGGATGAGACCACATCTTTAGCAACTTCCCGTACCTGATACATACGGCTGTCAGGATCGTCTTTGCCTCCTGTGCCGTTACCCGAAGCATCCCAAGCCATACTGCCGGAGGTGTCCATAATAAACAGCACGTTAGGGTTCACCCGGTCGGCGGTACCACGATAAATCTCGATATCATCGGCAATGGCCGCGGCTGAAATCATCAGCATTAAAACAATATTAACAATACGCATTATTGCTCTCCCGTGGTGGCTGGTGGTGCCGGGCGAGTTTGTTCCTCGCGATGGCCGTATAGCGTGGTATACAACAATTGTTGCTCAGCGCGATTGACGAAAATAAAGT
>Ga0181590_10004041_pt1 | contig 12232 bp, 23 predicted proteins | sample 071ome_34_FD_132446 | JGI IMG/M metagenome (GOLD analysis project Ga0181590, IMG submission 132446) | Coastal salt marsh microbial communities from the Groves Creek Marsh, Skidaway Island, Georgia - 071411BT metaG (megahit assembly) | ecosystem: Environmental > Aquatic > Marine > Intertidal... | reverse complement strand
CTTCTTTAAGGAAATACCTACAATAGTTCGATCAATAAAATGTTTTAAAATTAAGGCATTTAATTCATCAAGAGTTTTTATTTTAGAAAATATAGTTTTAGGATTTGTTCCAGCTTTTACTGCCCATATATCACCAGGATTCCATTTATCATCTTGTATAGGCGGTTTACCTTCTAATTTTCTAACTCTTTTCTTTGCATCATATATGTCTTTCATAACAGTATCGCCGCGGTGTAAAGTATGACGAGATGTTACGTATTTCTTTTTAATTAAAGCTTGCGCAATTTGATACGCTGATGCATGCCAATCTCCATCAATAACCGCGTAATCTTCAAATGGTTCACTTACTGAAACTTTATTTTCATATTTTTTAAGTGTTTCATATGTAAAATGAGATAATTCGTTATTAGTGCCTTCTCCTAATATGGCAGCGATATACAAACAATGCAATGATTCAAATCGAGAAGTATCACCAGTTGCTCCTCCTCCTGCGCCTTGTCCACCAAATATTGCAGATTTTCCAATCATATTTGATTGAATTACTCCACCATTTTTAAGAGTGAAATTGAAAAAATCATTTCTACCTGAAGATGGATTATTTAAATAATTATCTAATGCATTAAAATTATCGATAGTATTTGCAATATAAACATCATTTCCTTCAATGTCGCTTACTGGATCTCCAGCTTTAACGGCATCTACAAAGGCATCTCTTCTTGTCGTAGTAGATCTACTAACGGGTTTTTCCCATTCGAGCCTACTCATTTTTGTAAATTTAGGCATATTGTATTTCCTCTAACTTACTCCTATTTATAAAAAAAGAAAGCAGCCGAAGCTGCTTTAGGAGCCCAAGGGGAAGGGATTAGTATCTACGATAAATGTATGCATCGACTCGATCTGAGATATCGAGAGGGAGAGATCTTTGACCAGCATCACGAGCCCAATGATCAGAAATTCGACAATGGTATTTGTCACTCAACCATGCTTTCATACGCTCAGTACGATTAACACCGCGGCCTTGACATTTTACATAATAGCTGTAATCATAGCCGAATTCTTTTAAATCTTTATTTAGGTTCTTAACCATTTTACGAATTTGCTTAAGTTCTTTTTGATCACTTTCATCCATATTAAAAGTACCGATATAAGCAGATGATCGTTCTTTTGATGTGTCTATATACATGTCATTCCTCCGTTCATATATTATACTACCACATTTTAAATGGTTTGTACACAGTTAATTGAATATTTTTTAGTAAAGCCCGGCAGATTCAGGATCGAGATCGAGATTTTCTTCGATATTTAAGAAGGGCATAATATCATTATATTCGTCTTGAAGGAATGATTTGATAGTATTAAATGAAGAGAAATAGATGTTATAAACAGGATTGCCCCCGGCAGGTCCGTTTTCGGTTACAAGTTTAAATACGATATCATATTTTTGTTCGGTTTCGGGAATAGTATGAATCGAATCGTGTGCGATATCGAGTTCAAGTAAATAGACATGTGAATCGCAAAATGTTGAGTGATTATTATATGTAGACATTAGATTCTCCTTTTTTATCTAATACCTTTCTACCACATAAAAATAGGAATGTACACGGTTAATTTCACTTTTTTGTAATTTTTTTCACTATAATATAACTAATTAGTATTTGATAATACCAATTTAATATAATAAGGCATTATCGCCTGCTGCTCCTATTAATGCTACGTATAACATTAATAGGAAATAGCAAATCAATGGTCCAAATATTAGCAGCATTTAAGCCGCAGTAGCATATTGTACTGCTTTTTCTGCGGCCAAAACTTTCTTAGGCTGATTATAACCGAACCACTGATTATGTAAACGATTTTCAGCATTACGACCTTGTAGGTGGTCAGTGTAATATGTTACACTATTAAATGCTTGCCACCATGTACCAGCGGCATACTCAGCACCTGGTTGAGTCTCAAGAGCATCGTAACACATTTTAGCAGCTTTAGATAAATCATCATATACTACAACCGGAGTTTTTTCTTCTTTACGAGATGTAGTTGGGAAAACATCGTTATAATACTGAATCAAAGCTTCGGCTGTAATCTTACGAGAACCTAAGAACTGAGCCATCTCTTTGTACTTAGCAAACTTTTCAGAAGCAAGACCAAGAGTTTCTTTTACAGTATCAGCATCGAATGCTGTACGGTGACCAACTTTCACAGCACGAGCTGCATCTTGTTGCAAAGAGAATGTCAAAGTATTGTGGCAAACAACACGAATAGGAGTGAAACGAACATCAACAGCTTTACCATATTGATGAGGATTCGAGAAAAGAAGATAAGACTCAACAGTGTCATCGCCAAATACATCAAAAGACTCCTTTACTTTTGCTAAAGCCCATACATTACGACCTTCTCTTAAAGATCCTGCTGTATGCATTTCCATATCACCAGCAGCTACAAACTCTGAGAAGAAAGTAAATGCTTCTTCGTTTTGTACTGGTTTCCAATCTTTACCTGTAACATCAAGCAAAGTATTATCTGACGTACGAACAAGAGCAACTTTGTCTTTGATTTCGATACCAGTTTCTGTAACGATTTTTTGTTGTTCAACTTCCCAGTCGACTCCAGCTTTTTGCATCATTTGAATAGGTGTCAAGTCATTGCTAACTTCTGTTCCAAGACCATGCCATGGAAGTGCACCTGCGTATGCCATTGTTTCTACTTCATGAGCCATAATAATTCTCCTTATACTAATTTAAAACCACGTTCAATCAATTCAAAGCACTCAAATGCAACTGCATTAAATTCTTCTTGAGTACAACCAGAAAAATCAAAACCTAAAGCACCCATTGTTGCTTCGATCTTTTTTGCAAGATCTTCGTTACACTCGCAGTATTGCATGATTTGCTTGATATTTAACATAGTGTTTCCTTTCATTTGATAAGTATATCCTATCATAATACGAATTGAATGTACACGGTTAATTTCACTTTTTTTCACTTTTTTTTCGAAGTGTTATCACTACCATTTTATAAGTACATTTATGTACACAACCAAAGAAGCATATAGGTTATTTTTTATGGTTAAAGGTCATCTGAATACAGATCCGCAAACAGCACAACAAAGTGCTGATGGTTATTTTAAAAGACTTTGGTATGATGGAGCGGATGGTGCACCACTTTATGATTATGCCGAACAATTCGAAAAAGTTTGGGAAGCTAGAGAAAAAGAATTGGAGAACATAGCCGTATTAGGATACGACTAGTTAGTCCACTTCGAATCAACAGCTGAAGCATCCCAATCCCATTTTCTATAAGTTGGATCTCCAACTACAACAACGTCTTGGTCTCCAACTTCAGTCCAGACACGATCGTCCATCCATTTGTGATAGTAAGCTGGACCACCCCAGACTTTACGAGCTCGCAAGTAAGTATCGTAATCCATTCCTACATAATGTACAGTGCGATGCATGGTACTAATACTCCTACTACTAATATGGCTATATGAATTAGCCGCCATAATTCTGCACGATTCATAATAGACTCCTTACCTCATATGCCCAGTTAGTATCTCCAATCTCCCCGCACGGACTTATTGACGTTGCCGCTCTAGTTTGATTGAAACTAACATCTCTTAAGAGATTGTGCTTTCAGGTGGCCTGCCCTCCACACGGACATATGAGGAAAAGAGTCTTACGACTCTATAATTTCCATTTCATCAAAACCTTCTTGTGTCCAACCACGAGCTTCTGCATGCGCATCGACGATATTCGCATAATGAGAAGAAGGCCACATATTATTCTCAACAGCCCACTTCTACATATCATGCTGAACCATAATAGATTGCTCGCCTTGTACAGGCTCAGCATTAATACGATCTACTTCTTCAAAGATTAAGTCTGTGCTATTCATTACGCTACCTTTCCTGTCATCAACCATTCATATTCATCTGCACATGCGTCAAAACATGCAGTAATATATTCACCATCATAATACATATTTAGTTCCATATACATATCAGACTCAACAAAGTTCCAGTTAATTGAACCATCAGCCTGAATATTTTCAGGATTGTCGATTGCTTTGTTGAAGCAGTCGATTACGTCGTTGTGAATTGCAGATCCATTTGGTAGTAACATGTGTTTATCTCCTTTTGATATATATGTTATACCACATGTAAAAGGCAATGTACACAAAAAAAACGCATTTTTTTAAAAAATAGTTTTCAATAAAATCAATGGCTTACAATTTTTATGCATGAAGAAAAATATGACTTATATATTCCAGAAGATATTACATCAAAATCTATTTTAGATTATGGATGTGGTAATGGAAATTTATTAAATTTTGGCATTGATCCGAACTATTATACTGGATTTGAGATTGACATAAATGCTTATCAGTATTGCGTAACTCAATATCCGGAATATTACTTTATGTTTCAAGACATATATAGTGAAGTTTATAATAAAGATGGGCTACGTACATTTCCAAAATTAAATCAATCGTATGATATCATATTTGCGTACAGTGTGTTTACACATACAACATATGAATATTTTTTAAAATGTATAAATTTATTTAAAGAACATTTAAATCCTAATGGCTCTATTTACATTTCGATGATACTTTTTGAAAATGATAAAATGCTAAGATACTTTTCGCATAAACGAAATATTAGCTTTGGGAGTTGCGATAAAATAATTCCAACTTCTACCGTAGGATATTTACGAGATAATAAATATAATACAGACTTAGGAATATATGATAATTTTGTTTCAATATATGATAAAGAATTTTTAAGTCAACACGGAACAATTATTGAAACATCAATGAATCAAGACATGTTAAAAATTAATCATGATTAAACAATTGTATCGATATATTTTATTCAAAATAAAACTACGCAAATTTATGAAAAAGGATTATTTCATATATGAAACCTATAGTGATAATAGGGACGAGTCATAGTACTGTAAGATACGCTCCAAGCTTAACTGAATGCTTAAAAGAAGTATCTTCGGTCAAAAATCTTGCAGCATATGGCCATGGTATTGATACATATTTTCCTAGAGTAATAAATCAAAAAGAACCATCTATTTTTGTTATTGAAGCTCCACATCATACACGATATACTGAATTTATGAATCAAGCAAAATATGAAAAATTTAGCTATAGTACAGATGAATTTTGGACCGAAAAACATTATATGGAATATCTAACATTTTATTCTAAAACAGTTTTATTAAAAGAAGACGAATATAGAAGTTCTATTCGATCTAGTAGAAACGATTTAGCTGCTTTACAGAGAATAAAAGTTTTGGCAAATGAACAATTAGAATTAGAAGATAATATAATTAAGTGTAATATCCTAGATGGTTATTTAAAGCATAATGGACATTCTGTCTATTGGTGGACTGCTAATAATAAAATGTTATACAATTGTCAATATGACTTTAATTACTTATTAGATAAGCCTCTGTTTGATTATTTTCCGGATAAAAAAATGTATTCTGACGGGTATCATTTAGACGATAAATATTTTCAGCCTATTGTAACATCACGGTTTGTAAAGGAAATAGAAAAATGAAAAGGCAAAGCTACACTATAAGATTTAATACATCTTATGATACTGTGCTTGATGGTCTACATTCAATTGGTACCACTCTTAATCAAGAGCTAAGGGACTACGTTGAAGATGGACTAATAGATCAAAATATTTTTGACACACAGTTGGACTTAAACGATTCAGGTAATGAAGTCACTGTAACTAGACTTTGGAATGATTCAGCATATAACGAGTACATATTATTGCCATCATATGCTGGTATGATTGAAAGTATACAAAATTTATCTAATGTTGAATCAATCATAAGTTATGGATTTGAGGACGTTGACTCATAAAGTTATAGGCGATATTAATTCAGACTTAATTTTACAAGAAGTCAAACAATATTTGAATCGAGATGAACACGTATTTCTTCAAAAAGGACAAAATTTTATTTTTGATATACCATATACAAATTCATTAATTCAAAAATATAATATGCGTTCATCTAGAATTATGTGTTTAGACCCAAAACAATGTTATACATGGCATAAAGATCAATCTCCAAGAATACACTTTCCATTAATTACAGATAATCGTTGCTTATTTGTATTAGAGGATAAAGCTTTTCATATGGAAATAAATCATGCTCACTATGTAGATACAAGAAAAATGCATACCGCGTTAAACGGAACAAAAGATTTGTGTCGATACCATATTGTAGGAAAATCTAATGAATTGCTTTGATGTTGATATTTGTATACGAGATGAAGATAAAAAATGGATGATTGATATTGGAGATAATATTACTGAACCAAATTGGACAATCAGACCTTATAAACTAAATCAAGAAGAAATGAAAAAAATTTCTTATCTGTGGAAAGATTTGCCTGTACCAAATTATGCTGCAATTATAATGGTTCCTGCTAACACTATTTGCAAAACCCACGTCGATGATAAAGCTGAAACAGTAGGTGAGCGTCAACGTATTACGGCTATTAATATTCCCCTACAAGTACATGATCAAAGTAAATTTCAATATATGAATGAAGATACGGTTATTCAAATGGAAAAACTTAATAGTGCTAAATGCTGGAGAGTTGACATTCCACATAGAGTAGATAATAGTTTAAGCCCATTTAATAGAGTGGTTCTAAGTTTATCTTATGTGCAAACGGTAAAAGAAATTTATGAAATATATCATACCACTAAATAATTTTAAAATCGATAAAGCACTATATAAATCATTTATTGATACTAATTTTTTAAATAGTGCAGACTTAAAATTATTAAAAGAAAAAAAGAGATGGCATAATAACTTTAACGTTAGCGATGATATAAAAAAATCGGTTGGCCCTATATCGAACCACCTAAAAGATGTGATTTTAATCTTATCTCTATTTCCAAAATATAATATTAAAGTTCATGCAGATGGCGCTGGAACAGCTCTTAATAACACATATAATGTATCAATTAATATTCCCATTGAAAACTGTACTGAAAAAACTAAAACAGTGTTTTGGGATTTTCCAGATGAAAGGCCTATAGAATATATTCATCACGAAAAATTAGGCACAAGACAAATTGTAAATCAAGAGCAACTAGAAAGAAAACAAGAGTATATTTTTAAAGATACTGCTGTGCTATTTAGAAACGAATATCCTCATAGCGTAGAAAATGAATGCGACGATTTAAGATTAATGTTAAGCTGGAGATTTAAACCAGAGTACTCATGGAATCAGGCTTTTGAATTATGTAAGCATTATGGCCTGACATAATATAGTGTTCTGAAATATCCCATTTTCTTTTTTCTACTATAGATTTTTTATACACATCATCAAATAAATCTTTTCCTGTAATCTGTATAATTGATTTTTTTACAAGATCCATTTCTCTATGAGAAGTTACTATTGTATAATTTTTTTTAACGAAATTGTATATGTCAGGATTTAATTTATCTAAAGAATGCCAGTGTCCATGTAATATATGTTTACATCCATATACAATATTTTCTATATCATAATCATTTTTTCCTAAATATTCAGGATAGTGTAAAACTCCATGAGCTGGAATTTTATTATACTTTTCTGACAAATAGTGTACTAGTGATCTAGAAGCGGTCCTTGGAAAACTTATAACAGCTATATTAGAAATTGCGTTCTCCATAGCATTCGCTCTCCGTTAAATGAAGATCTTTTATGAATCATTTTTAAGTTGTCCCAAATAAGAATATCATTTGGCTGCCATTCGTGCTTATAAGAGTTTTCTTCAATCCATTCTTTTATAGGCTTGGTATCATAGTCATCAGCATTTCTTAAAGTGCCAAAACTACAATAGAGAATTTTTTCTCCAGTAACATGATGTTTAAACTGAAATTTTCTTCGCACTTTTTGTTTTTCTAATATTCTTAGTTGTTTTTCTGTAAAACAATTATCATGAAGATTTTGAGGTGGGTAATACTCGCCCTCAGCAAAAGGATACTTAAAATATAATTGATCAGGTATTTTGCTCATATCACAGAACCAAGTCGGAGACAAATGGGCATTGCTTACATTATAAAGTATTGTTCCAAAATAATTACCGCGGCCGTAAGACCAATCATGATGCCAATCTACATCATCTGTTCCAAATAATCCGTCATTACTTAATTTTTGTATTGTACGATTTTCATTAAGTACATGCTTATTTGTAACTAAAGGCTTACCTAATGAAGAAGCAATAGCCTCAAATTCTTTAAGCGTTATCGGGTTCTGACATGAGACTTTCACAAGTCCATTCTTCAATAAACTGGCTTTCAGGTCGTAACCAGATTCCAGCTCTCCATAATTCACGGTCTCCAACATATGCTTCCCTTTTATGTAAACTGTGGTGTTGATCGCTTAACACAATGTCATAAGCATCCCATTGATGGGTTGATACGTATTTTAAAGTATGTTCTTTTAACTTATAATATAGATCATGCTGCTCATCATGACTTAAACCAGTAAAACCTCTAATAACACTCCATGGAAAATATAAACCCTCTTTTCCGTTTATTGGATGTTTGGTAACTAAATCTTTTCGCGGAGTCTGTTTTTCAAAGCTTGTTTCACCGTCAATATCTCTGAACTCCATCATAGTTTGTTCATCACTAAAGACATTTTTATAATGCATTTTTTCTAATTTCATTTTTGCATTATAAGTTACAGTTTTTGACTTAACTTTCCGGCAAACTTTTTTTGTCTCTTCATCTAGATCTTCCCACGCCTTTTGATGGTCTGTAAAAAAAGTATTGCCTCCTGATTCAGCAGGTTGATGCATATACATGGCAACAATATCATCATGACCAGTCCTATTCATTCCAGCGCTATGCCATTCTAATTCTCCATCATCCTTACCAGCAAATAAACCATTTTGTCGCACTTTTACTAATTCTCCAGTTGCAACTGTTCCGGTTACTTTTTTATTTTGTCTGACAACTCGACCTAATTTTTTATAGAACTTAATTAGATCTTCTGGAGCTAAAGCAGTTTTATTTTTAATTACTACTGTTCGATGGTTTCCAAGAAGTTCTAAAACTCTATTAGCATCGTTTTTATAATCTATATCTTTAATTACATACATCTTCTTTTTCCATATCTAATTTATTTCCACTTAAAGAGGTCCACATAATATGCTGGTATCCGGTGTTCCACATTTTATATCGTTCTTTTGGAGTATGCCATTCTTGGGACAAAAATCTTTTATAATGATGAAACGCTTGGGTTTTTGTTTCTCTACTCATAAAAGCACAATCAAATTCTAAATCTGAAGCAACTTTTAACTGTTGAGTTATAGCATCTAGCGTTTCTTTTGACACTCTTCCCTTTAAATTTTCAAATCTATATGATGGAATTTTATAAAATCTATTTAAAATTCTACAATTGTTTTTCCATATAGGTCTCCAAGATATAGAAGAAAAGCCTCCATCAAATAAAGATATTGCTATCCATTCATCAACTTGCAATCTATCATATGTATAGTTATTTTTTAACTTATCATTAGGTAAGTCTGAAACCATTTCTTTTATTATATCTAAATATTCTAGATATAACGGATTTTCTTTAGTAACCGTATTCATTCTTTTTTACATGTTCAAAAAACGGAGCGACTGTCCAGTTTTCGGTAAGCCTTCCACGATTCGGATTATCATGATCAATCACTCCATCATCATCGGTTTGCCAATCAATAAGTCTAATTAAAACTTTTCCAGCTTTTGTCTGATATGGAAACATATAAGATGTTAATGCTTCTCCCGATTGAGGCCCTGCTTTAACAACTCCTGCAGAAGTTTTAATTAATTCAGATTTATTTATTCCTAATCTATATTCACACATTTCAATAAGTTCATCCATGCTATATGAACAATCTTTCATATATCTTCCAATTGCACCCACTGATTTCATTCTAAGAACTGGAGTAATTCTATTGTATGGCGGAGTAATATCAAAGTTAATATCATTTGCTTCAGCGCATTCAGCAAATAATTCTATTTGTCGATTTAGAGTAAATTCATTTATGCCTTTGGCAATAATTGTACCAGTATTAATCGGCAATCTTTCAGAAAATATATTATTAAGCGCGCGAACTTTTACTGTTGCCCATTTTCCGTTATCTAACTCTTTATATACGTAATCGTCATCTGCTCCATTCATACTATGAAGCAATAGACGAAGTCCAGCTTTTTTTAATTTTTTAACATATGAAAGATTAGCTAACTTTAAACCATTAGTAGTTACGCTTGGCCTATGTCCAAGCTGTTTTATGGTAGTTATAATTTCTGGTAAATCTTCTCGCATAGTTGGTTCTGCACCAATTAAGCGAATATATGTTCTATTAGGTAATTTTGATAAAAAATCAAATAACTTTTCTTTATCTAAATCCGGAATATCCCTATTTGGAATATAACAATTTGCACATTCCATATTACAGCGATGTGTCAAATCTATTACAATATTAGAAAATGTGTTTTTTTCTGGAGATAATTCAAAATAATTCATGATTTATATATAAAAAAAGAGGGAAGACAAGCTCCCCTCTTTTTACGATATTATTTTTTAATTAGAATGAGAAGGAAGCGCCAACGACTACGTCAGTTCTTGCTTCTTTTTCTAGATCATAACCAGTTTCAACATATACTTCTGCGTTATCCCAGATGCCATATCCAATTTTTAAGTCTAGAGTTGGATTTTCGTCGAATAGTACAACTTCATCATCATAGATTGCAATGTCAGATGACAATGTAAAATCTGTTCCCCAAAGAACATAGCCGAGTGAAGGCGTAAATTCTACAGTCATGTTTTCTGCATCAACATTATATTCAGATGTTGCAGTAGCACCAATTGAGATGCCTGTAGCACCAAGCTCAGCAGCTTGGATTGATGTTGCAGATAGCAACGCAGCAGCAGTAATAGCAGCAAATTTCATTAGTTAGTTTCCTTTATAGAAAGTTATTTACGATTCCAGATTTCGTATAGAACCCAAACAGCGATCAAGCCAACAAGACCTTGTGCGCCCAATGTTGCAATCAAACCACTTACGTTAGCAATAACACTTGTAGTTGGCAAAAATGGGATAGAGCCTAGACCTAATACTTCGAGTACGATCATTAGAGCAGCAAGACTAATTCCTACTTCTGCTAACGCACCAGCCCAAGCTTTTACTTTGTTTAGAATTTCCATAGTCGTCGTTCCTTAAGTTGTTTAAACGCCACACTTCTGTTGCTAGGCAGTGGCCGCCCCCTTAATTATGCTGCTAGAGCAAAATCAGAAGGTGCAAAGTTATCGTTTGCAGTTGTGTTTTGTAGACTCAAATACCAGTCGATCCTATTTCAGCCCCATCAGAAATTATCAATTTTTATGATTGCTTGTGGTGGAGCTGCTCGGTACCGCCCCGAGGTCCTGAATACCCTCTAACATCTACGGGAATATTTATTTTTCAACTTTCCATTGTTCGGCCATATGCAAAACAATACGCCGATTCTGTGACATAATTATCACTTTACCATTATCGTCATATGCTATGTACTTATTTTTCCATTTCCTGATCGTGTACATATAATTGCAATAATGCGTAATGCAAGACCTTCATTAGATCTTTGCGAGCATCCTCCTTCGAACCTTTTTTACCATATCGTTGAGCATACTTTAATACATTACCAATACAAAAACCAGTACCATGTCCACCATCAATAATAAACTCAGTAGCCTGAAATTTATCCTTTGCATAATGCTGGGTATATGTCGAATCAACATAACTTTTAAACTCTTGTATATATTTACCCTCATTAAACGTATAAATTGGATCTTTTGGAAAATCTAATGTTATAGTTGTTAAATCATCAATCGTAGCTGCGATGTGATTATCATTGTAGATATAATCGTGATCTAGATCTACAGTATCCATAAGCGTAGTTGCATTATCAGACATATCAATATATTTGTTACTCATTATTATTTCTCCCAATAGAAGATATGTGCTCCGATACGAGCAATTCGATTTAGTTTTTTAGACCAGAATGGTTTAGAATAAGTCGCATGATAGTGTGTTGCGCCTTCAGTAATTCCACGAAATTCTCCATGAATATACATGTCACGAGCAAACTTACGAGACTTTTCCCATGCTTCATCGTCATGCGGAGTATCTGATTTACCGTCACAATACCAACTAAATTGGCAATAACGAT
>Ga0181590_10004037_pt1 | contig 12237 bp, 14 predicted proteins | sample 071ome_34_FD_132446 | JGI IMG/M metagenome (GOLD analysis project Ga0181590, IMG submission 132446) | Coastal salt marsh microbial communities from the Groves Creek Marsh, Skidaway Island, Georgia - 071411BT metaG (megahit assembly) | ecosystem: Environmental > Aquatic > Marine > Intertidal... | reverse complement strand
TTTCCATGGTCTATTGCTTGGAATACCCCAATACCAATCCAAGTTTCTAGTATTTTGCCATGAAGTAATATCATTTGTGCCAATAAATCTTTGGAATGTAGGGTTAAAGTCACCAAAGTCAGCAGAGAATACCGTGCCACTCGAATTATCGACAGTTTCTCCTCTACTTGTTGAAATTGTACCTGCAACACTATCGGAAGCATCAGCAGCGAACTTACCAACAACCATCCATCCTCTGTTGCTAACTGCGGAGTCAAAGATACAGTAGATACGCTGCACTCCTCCGTTTGGTGTATCGATGTAGTAGTAACCATCCGTAGCAGAAGAATTTGCTTCAAAGATTGCTTGAGCAGATGCGGCAGGATTACTTTCACTATCGCCAGCAAAACCAGTTTGAGGAGTAAGTGCTACCCATGAAGATCCGTTGTAAATTTCTAACGATTCTGTAGACTGATTCCAACCGATGAGACCAGCAACCAAACCACTTCCAGGTCTAGTTGCTGTTGTCCATGTCCTCAATGCGCTGCTACTTAATCCTGACCAAGCACTGCCAGACCACACTTCAACGTCAGTGTTATCTGAATTAAAAATAACAACTCCAGTATCGATATTAGATGGTCTATTTGCACTAGTAAATGTAGGTAATTTCATACCATTTGCTGCGGTAATAATGCCAGCAGCCTCAACACTAGTAGCAGTTACGTTATCTACATTTAATTGGGACATTTTAATACCAGACTACGTTACTTTATTTGTATTTATTTATTTAATCCACCACCACAGCGGTGTATTTGTAATTGCACCATTATTTCCTGATGCACTAGTCGCTGAAGTTGCAGCACCACCCCAATCTCCACCGTCATCATTACCAACTTTTGCAGAAACATTCTGGTCAACGTCTTGACCAGTTGTGTCGGTAGCAGATCCATCAACAGGAATTGCTAGAGTGCCGTCAGCATCTCCACTAGATCTAGAAGTATAGGTAGCAGATCTTCCAACATGATACCATTCAAATTGATTGTTTGGTGTTGTTAGTGCTGTCCAAACATCAAAGAAACCTGCTGCTGGGGCACTATTTCCTCCAACAGAACCGTAACTATAATCAGCAGTATCTACTCTAGAGTTTTGATATCCATAGTCAGTAATATTGTTATACTTGTGCTCTGGATTATTATATTGCCACTTTAGGTTATAACTATTGTCAAATTTTCGCAGAGAGGTTCTTTGTACATTAGGATTGCTGCCATTTGACAGATAATGTTGTGTGACTCCTGCAGCAGGAGACCACACCTTTTTCCATTCAATCTCAGTATTCCAATTATAATACCAATCTGCCACAGCATTAGTGCCCAAATCAGTTTCAATGTTAGAAGAAGCAGTAACTCTAAATTTACTGATTAGTTGATCACCAAAATTAGAAGAAACTGGATAACTTCCAGAACTAGTTGGACCAATTTGATTACTTGTGGTTGAAATATTTTGACCGTCACCACCCCATCTGAAACCTTGCTCAAATGCAGCGACTAGCATCCATCCGCTTAGTCCATCTGCATCTAAAGTATCAAAATCACACCATACTTGTTGTGGTCCAGCATTAGCAGTATCAATCCAATAGAATCCAGATCCACTAGTTACAACACCATTATTAAACAGGTATGCTGCTGAAGGCGCTGCGGAATTTGCACTCGATCCATCTAAAGTTTTTGGAAATGTTAACCAACTCGAACCATTATAATATTCAAACTTAGAAGTTGACGTGTTAATTCTTGCCATACCTGCTGTTGGTGATGCAGGTCTCTCTGCTGTGGTGCCTTTAGGGAATGAAATTTGTCCCGTAGATCCCACAGAAAGTGTACCAGAGAGGTTAATATGTGCCCCTGCTGGCATAGTAATTTCATAATCTGTAGATTCTGGTCCTTGAATGGATCCTGTTTGAATTATACTCATGAAACTTTTATACTAAATTGATCCAGGCAGTACCATTATATATTTCCATTAAGGAACTATCAGTATTAAACCTCATGTAACCCACTGAAGGATTTACAGGTCTACTAACAGTATCTCCTGTTGGAAGTTGGAGGGCACCAGTTGTGTTAATATCTAAAGCGCCATCAATTCTAAAATCATGACCAGCAGGAATAGTTACCTGATCCAAAGATGCGGTAATACCTTTTAATCCACGAATGGTAAGGGTGCTCATTCTTTTATACTATTACCTTCACTCTATTTATAGACCGACCCACCCAGAAGTACCGTAATACATTTCCAGTTTACCTGTGGTGGTATTAAATCTAACACTTCCAAAAACAGGATTACCAACTCTTTGATCATTGGTGCCTGCTGGTAATGGCAAATAACTTTGGTTGTTTATTCTGAAATCGCTATTCATATTTAATCTAGAGTCTTGGTTTAATGTGACTCTAAAATTAGGAGAAATGCCTCTGAGAATAGAAACTCGTAATTGCCCATTATTTGCCATCAGACAACACTCCAAGAAGCACCCGATTCAATAGTGACGGTATAACCATTTGCGATTGTGATTGGTCCTGCACTCATAGCATTAGTATAAATTGCATCACCATTTGCAACAGGACCAACAGTGATATTTTCACTAATAGTATCATGATTTGTCCTGAGAATACTATCAGTTCCTAATGATGGACCTCCACCAGATACAGGTGCCCATCCAGGATTTCCCGTACCATTATCAGTAACATAAATCTCAGCAGCATCTAAGTCAGTATTGAATCTGATAGTTCCAACAGAAACACCTGCTGGTTGATTTTGAGTTGTGCCAGTAGGTAATCTTAAGACACTCGTTTGTGCTGCAAACGAAAGTGCCGTTAATACTGCTTCTGTTGTAGTAGCAATCTGATTGCCACTAATTTTAGTAATTGCCATTTACATTTACCTCCCCTTAGTATTTAGATAGGCAACTCTACGATGTGAACCGTATCAGTTGAAAGAGGAGCGTCGGTGAATACTACGTTTGCTCCATTAGAATCTACAGTGTAATTTGTACCTGCAATTTGAGCAACACCGTTTAGGAATACCAAAACAGAATCGTCAATATGCTGAATACCGCCACTGTAAGTTGTGATAGCAAATGTTAAGGTATTTCCATCTCCAGTATATGATTTAGTAATATACTTATCTGCAGAAACTCCACCTCGACCAGTAACAACTAAGTCACCATCAACTCTGACGCTTCCATCAACATTAACTCTATAAGAAGAATTAGCAGCAGTGCCAATACCAAAATGTTGTGTGTTATTGAAAGTCGCAATGTCGATTGCACCAGTGTCAGTTAAACCAAATTCATGCCAAGTGCCATTGTAATAAATCCAACCCAAGGACTTACCAGGAGACCAGTTAATATTATAAACAAGGTCACCATCAGCAGGAGTTGTATAACCTGTAATATTTGCAAAACTTGGTTGACCGTTTGCATCTTCTGGAGCAAGAAGCGTTTGTTTGATTACTGTGCCATCCTGGTTGTAGTAAGAAATTTTTCTTGCTTGGATGTTATTTGTGAAGGTAGTAAGTCCTTGGAATGTAACAGGACCAGCGAAGATAGATTCTAATTGGTTAGATGCACCACCGATAACAGTGAGTTTATCAGTAAGAACCAACTCAGAGAATGTCTCAATAGTTGTATTCTCTTCACCAACGACATTCAGTTGTGCAATATCCTCATTTGTAATCTGACCCGTGACTGGGTTGATAACTTGGTTACCAATGAATAGGTCACCATTAGAGTTTAGACCTGAATAGAATGCAACACCCGCTTCTTCTTTAATTGACTGAGAGAATTTAACTTGATCTGCACTTAGAGTTTCTACTTGAGTCTGAGGGAATGCGGTTGAATAGTTACCAGGACCGAAACCAAGATATTCAAACGTGTGGTTACCAGATCTCAGAATAGAGTGTCTGCGTAACTCAACAGGAATAGGTGCAACAGTGCCATCATTATTTTCACGGATACTAATCTTTCTTGTTTCTTCATCACCAGATCTGGAGGTGACTCTAACTCCAGAAAGACGCTCATTAACAGAGTCATAATTAGGTGTTGTGCCTGGTTGTGTCCAACCAGTATCAGTTAAAAGAAACTCAATTGCTTCTTTGGTGATAGATCTCTGGGGATCTGCATTAGGTGTAGGTGAAGCACCATCAGTTGCAGTAACTAAACCGATAGTTTCGTTGTCAGCGACGGATACAGAAGCGTCAGGGTCACCAATAGGGTTGTCTCTGTCAAACGTAGGATAGACTTCGTTGACATTTTGCGAGAATTTTCTGTTGTTAAAATTAGAAGTTGTAGGTGTAATAGATGCACATAGGAGGGTAAGATAGTAGATTCCGTCATTGACACCTCTCTCAAATGCTTGGACTTCTTCAATATCGTAGATATAGAAAGTTTTATTGAGTTTGTATGAAGTTGTATCGCTGTTTAGTGGTTGCATTACATAACCACTGATGGGTGGACGAGGAAGAGGATTACTCTTATCCTTGTCAATTACATAACGCACACGATATGTCCTGTCAGCAAGGTCTCTGCTATCAGGGATTCTCTTAATAAATGTAGTTGGAGTAAAGTTAACTGTATTATACTGAGTGTTTGTAGATAGTGTTGTGTAAATATCATTATCTGTAGAATCTACGCTCAGATACCATCCGCCAACAGTGCCTGCTACGCCACCGATTGTATAAGTGTTGGCATCATATTGTAATGGCGATCCAGCATCACCAGCGGAAAGACCAGAAACGGATGGACCATATGGAGCAATAAATGCACTTTGTACAGTTGCTTCCGTTGCACCTTGAGCAACTAAGAGACAATTAATCTTATCGGCAACCGCGCTAACTCCTTCACCATCTTGTCTAGCACCAACTGTATATCCTTGGACTCTAGTTGTTGGTGGACCAGATTGTGTTGTGTAACCATAGAGATATAATCTAGTGCCAGGAGTGCCTCCCTGCCCAGCAAGTGCAGCATTAATTGTTTTAGTTCTTTGAATATCAATGTTAACCCAGTTAACAGATACTTCATCACCAAAGATGACGTTATTATTAACTGTGCCAGTGTTTGTAGCAGTTAAAGTTACAACTCTAGTACTTGTATTAATTGATCCAACAGTTGCACCAGTGCCAATGTTATCTCCAGTGATATTCATACCTTCAACAACACCTTCGATTGATCCATCGTTGGCGAGTGTAATTGAATTTGTACCACTTGTGCCAGTAGCAGTTGTCGAAATAACTTGAAGTGCTTTTGGTGGAATGATGTGGGTAATTTCTCCTGCTTTATCTTTAGAGAAAGATTTTGCCTTAAATCCAGCAGATCTTAGCGCAGTATTACCAAAGTTGGAGTTAGAGTTAGTAATCGACATGTCAGCACCAGACTCTGCAGTAAAGTGCCCATAGTATCCAACAGCGAAGACAGAAACTGCCTGAATAAACGCATCATTGGAGCACTTAATGTGCTCATGTCCCCATCCCTTACGATACTCAGCAAAACCATCTAAGTGAGCACCATCACCAGCAGTTGCAACGTCATAATTACCAGTAGAAGCGTTATATCTTACAAATGCTCTATCATCTTTCTGTAGAGATAGACCAGTAAACTGTGCAACAACCATCGATTTGAAACCTGTTGCTTTACTGCCATCTGCGTGCATACCATTCATGCCCCAGACAGATCTTAGGGACAGGTTAAACGCATAAGGAGATGCAGAGTCAACAGTATCAATCTCAGTCTTAACAGTGATATTACTACCAACAGCATTACCTGTTGGTTCTGATTGCATTTGATAAGTAAATACGTTACCAGATGCAGATGTTACGGTGAAAGATCCGTTGTATAGAGTTGCATCCAAATCAGATTGTGGACCAGTAGATCCAGTAACACCAGAAACATTAATATTAACACCAACCGAGAAACCATGATCTCTTGGGTTATCAAACTCGTCAACAGTAACAGCAGTTGCAGTTTGACCATTGCGAGTAATTTGTAAAACACGATATTCGTCGGAGATAGGACCAACGATTCTGTTTTCTTCAACTCTTGCCTGAATTTGATCAGTTGCAGGATCACCAGAAGTATCGGGAATTGTAGCAAATGCTTTCGATACCTTCTGATAATAGATCTCCAGATCAGTCCTTTCTAAAATGTTAGGCACAGCAGAATAATCTGCATTAGGAACTGTGCCATTTGCAATCAGAGTAGACAGAGGATTCAAACCATCAGCAAACTCGAAACAAGTAAGTTTGTGGTGAGAATATTTTGGCGAAAGTGTTTCAACACTATCGGGTTTAAAATATACACCTTCTTCAGCGCCATCAAAGAAGGAGAATTGCCAGAAATAAGTACCACCAGTTACCTTAAAGATTGCTGTGCGGGATGGTGACTGCTCTTCTGTGTTGATATTTTTAGAAGGCAGAATAGTAGGATAAGGCACATACTTAGGAATGATCTTAGTGCGTCTAAGGTCTGTGCCAACTAGAGAGCAACCTCTGGGGACGATAACTCCACCTTCGATAGAGTTATACTTATATAATACGTTGTTGGGTGATGTTAGATCTAGGTTTGAGTTTGAATCAAGAGGTGCAACGTTAGTATAAAGAACGTCTCCTGGTCTGTTATCAATAACATATTCTGCTGGATACAGCATAATCGAGAAGGCGTCAAATTCGTCGTTTGACAAACCTACTCGATACGAAAATCTAGCAACCTCAAGAAACGCCCTCTGAATCGTCTTAAATGGTCGAAGCGCAGAGTTTCCTCTGTTGTCGATTGCATCAGAAGCATCAAAATCGTCAGGGTTGACGTAAATAATACGTCCAGTTCTGGACGTAATAATATTCTTAAGACGAGTTAAAGCCATTTCTTATACTGCTTTTATTGTTATTTATTGCTGAAGTAGATTACTGATCTACACCAAATACTTTTACTGGGAATGTATTTGTAGCATCTTCAAATCCCAACAAACTAAACATGTTATTTTGCGTTGCACTCTCAACAATAAGTCTTTCGCCAGGACCAATAACGATAGAAGTAATTTTATCGATATTGTTAGCAGAATTGGTCTTATTCAGAGCAATATAATTTTGTGCTTCAACAGCAGTGGTTGCAACGTCTACACTACTTACAGTAGCAGTAGATCTTGCAGCAGTTCCACTTGCTGGAACATCTCTAAATGTGTCAGTGCCTGCAAAATCTGCAGAATTTAGTCCTTTGATTACGGTTAGTGTGGTGCCAGAAAAACTCTCAACATATCCATAAGGACCAGCAGTCTGAGCAGTAATTGTATATGTTGTACCACCAAATGTAAATCCATCTACGTTATTTGCCCAAGTGCCTACAATGTCATAGGCATAAAATCCATCATATGTATAGTCGCTACCTAAGGAAACCGTGCTGTCTGATCTACCATAAACACTGTTTCCTGCCGTGCCAGTTTCTCCATCATAAAAATAAAGCAGTGTTGGAGATGCTGTAGTAAATGCATATTGTACGTATGCACCAGCATTACCTGCGGTGCCGTTTAGTGTTTTGCCTGTTGTATACTCCGTGCCATCGTCGGCATTGCCAAAAATACCATCGCTACCCCACTCTCCATTTTCCTTATCGGAAAGTCTAAAGAGGTGATTTGCCATTGATGAGTCAGAAACATCAAATCTATAAGTCCTATCATTAAAGATATCAAGTCCAGACCCAAGGAATAGACTATATGTGCCACCAACAGTTGTTGTTGAGAATGCAAAATATGCTGCTGCAGTACCAATACCACCAACAGAAATAGTTGCACCTGCTCCACCAGTTGAAGATACTGTGTCACCATCAGCAAATTCAACACCAGTACCATTAATGGTTGATGGTCCAATGTATAAGACACTACCAGAAATATCGTAGATTACTGCTGTCGTATCGTCAGGAGAAGTGCCTGTGGATAGTGTTTCACCAACAGCAAATGTACCTGTAACAGATTCTACTGTAACCGCACGAATACTAACATTCTTAACAAAAATTTCTGTAAAACTTGGAACGTAAAATGATTCAAATACCAGAGATTTTTCACCATCATCGCTAGTAATACCTAGCGTTCCTGTTAGTCCAGCTGTGACACTAATTGGAGTGCCAACATCAAATCTATACCCAGTAATAAGATCTCCTTTATGCAACAGATAAGAAGAAGAGTCAAGGGTTAGTTTTTGATCCCACTTCTTTACTGCAACATCATATGCAGCACCAGTGCCATCATTAGCGATAGTTAATACTGCACTTGCAGAGGAATCAATTGGAGCACCATACAGAAGAGTATTTGTTGCTGCTGCTGGTTTTGATTGTCCTAAAAGTCCTTGGTTTGCCATTGTTAATTAGAATCCTGCGTAGAAGAATTGTTGTAGTCTGGTCCTACCAGTTAGATTTGCGGCACCGATACCAGCACCAAAGTTTACATCATCAAGAGTCACGTTTGAAGTAGACAAAAGTGTTGCATCAGCATCTGGGAAACGAATAATCCTCGGTCCTGTAATGTTGTCAACAGAGATAGTAACATTACCAACTAAGTTTGCTTCCTGCTTTAAAACAGGAGTAAATAAAGTTTTATTTTTTAATTCCTGCGTTGCTAATGTAGTAACAAGAGTGTTGAATGAACTACCATTATTTAGAACACTTGTTGCGGGAAACTCAAATGTCTGGTTAGATAGTAAGTTTTGATTTGCAACGTTAAAGGTAATTTTCTTGGTGTTTTCTGCAGGATCTTGAAGAATTAAAACTTCAAGAGTCTTGTTTTCTAAAACTTGTTGAGCATCAGTACCAACCAACTCAAGATTTTGGTCAGGGACAGTTAATGTCCTGTTTGCTGTTAAAGCATCAGTATTAAACTGTGCCCAGAAAGTATCTACGTCAGCGTTAGCAGCAAGTTTTAAATCAACTAAAGTCTTGCTAAGAACTGTTTGCTCGGTTTTAGTATCAAGTAGTGTTGATACAGTTGCTGTTGGTTCTAACGCTGTTGTTACAGGTCCTGGGTCAGGTAAGAAATAAGATCTTCTTTGTCCAGAGGAATCAACATAAGCAATTTGGAAAATTGCTTCATCGTCACCATCAGTTAATACAAAATTATCCTCATCAATGAGAAGAGTTTTGTTTCTGAGAGTTTGAGTGGTGTCGTCACCAACTAAAACAGTGCCATTACCAGCAGTAATAGCAGGTAATGTCATAATTCTGGTGTTTGTACCAGTGCCAACATTACTTACTTCAAATCTTGCCTTTGGACCTTGAGCATCTTCAAGGACAAATGATCCATCTGCCATCAAAAACTGACCAGTAACTTTTACTGATCCTGTGCCTTTGGGTGACAAAACAATGTCAGCATTAGCAGCGGTATCATCTACAGCAGTAACATATAATGATGCACTTGTAGCACTATTTGCAATTCGGGACATGTATAGTCCACCATCACCAAAAGTAAATCCCAATTCATTATAAGCATTTTGATACAATCCAGTATCACGATCAAGGTCAAACGCTAGACCAGGATCATCTTTTGTGCCCTGCCCAACTCCTTTGAAAAGTTGATTGATTTTTGCTTTTCTATTTGGAATTAGGGGGTCAGATACGACAACAGGGAGAATTGCTTCTCCCGATAAGTTGGCGTCTGAAATTGTATCCAACTGAGAAATCTTTTTAGTTCCCACGAATCATCACACGATTTGCTACAAGTTTATTTATAAAGGGTACAATTCGTTGTATCTGACAAATCGTTTTGCATTAGGTTCTACTCCCAAGGCATAACAACAATCAAGATAGTCTTCCCATTCACTCTGCAGTTGCGAGGGAATCTGCACATTCAAGGAGGTCACATTCTCTGTGTCCGAGCATGAGGGATTTGAGTTCGACTGCTTTGTCATACTGTTTTTTGTGATAGTTAATTACATCATCGACACAAGATAGAATCTCCTCATACGCTCTTCGTGCATCGACTTTCTCATCTTGGAGGTAATCATCGATAGCGTCTTGCATACGATCTTTGCGCTGCGTTGCATACATTTTGTCCCAATAATCGTCGGAGTTTTTCAATTCAGGTCGTCCTTCAATAGGAGGTTTTTTAGTCCAGTAATCGTTAATCAAATCAGACATTCTTCTCTTCCTTTGCTGTTTTGAGGTAAAGCTTATAGTATCTAGACTTCATCTCATCTAGTATAGCATTGTCTTCGTCAAATGCCATATACTTTGTCAGTTGGTAACATCCTTCTAACTCAGAGATTAGACGAAGAAGATTGGCAGACTTCCTTGGAAGTCCGCCATGCTTAAACTCACTGCTTGGGCGCATTGGGTTTTTTCAACTTGCGAATGTCATCATGAAGGCGAGTGACTGCACTCTGCTGCACAGATTCATGCAGTTGTTTAAGTGCAGCAATGGTTTCGGGAGTTTCTTCCCAATTCCAAGTGTTGCCATTTTTGTCAATAAATTCGCGCTTAGTCATGTCATTCAAAGATAGGTTGGGTTTTAAAGTAGTCTGCTCTCATACGTTCGAGAAGTTTAGGATCATTACCATAGTAACCCATATTCATGTAAACGCAATCAAGATAACGCAAATCTTCACGGTATGCGTCTAGTGTAAAAGAATCGCAATAGTATAAAATCTCTTGGGGGACTTGCACTTGTTTGTAATCGTGCTCAATATAATACGGGACGGTCATTTTAAATAATATGCTTTGTAATCACATTTGTAACGGTCAATGTATTTTTGAGCATGTTGCTCGCATTGAAACCAACAGATTTTGTTTTCTGTTTTGTCTTCTAGTCGAATGGGAAACGTTTCGTAATAAGGAAACAACTCAACCTTCCCAGAGGCGGTCATCTTTAGTGAGGAATTGTTTGGCGTCGTCGATTTCTTTCGAGAGCGAGTTATACTCTTCCCAGAATTCTTTGCCGTAGGTTTCTTCGCCTGTTGCTTGGATGTAGTCGGAATCTTCTTGTCCCGTAATGTCGTCGCCTTCCCAGAAGTCTTCGTAGTCTTCTTCGGTTGCTTCGGAGATGTTAGTTTCTCCAGATTCTTTTCCAGATTTGCTTGAGTGCTTACTGTAGAATTTTTTGCAGGCGAGGATTTCTTCTGCATAGTTGGTGATGACTTCGATGAAGTCTTCTTCTGTCCAGTCGTTGAGGACGCTTTCGATCGGGTCGTTTTCGTCCCACGAGATTGTGAAACTGCCATCTTCGTTTTCAATGCAATCAATCATGGTTGCCTCAGTGCTGCACTAGTATAACAGGTGAATCAGGGGCAGTCAACCCCTTTATTGAATTTCTTACGACATGCCTTGACCTCTTTCATCTCTTGTTTGATCATCTGATATGCGTCTTCGGCAGAGATTTTCTTTGCTACTTCCATGGCAGTAATCATTTCTACTCTAGTGCCGAAGTGCTTAAGTGCTTCTTCAAAACAGTTTAGTGATTCGTACATAATTTACCTTGCACAAATGTAATGGTTTGACGTGGATATGCAGCGTAATGTGCATCCCAGTTTTCGGGATATACTTCAATAGTCCCCGTAAATTCATAAGGACTCACTTTACCATGATTTCCATTATTTTCAATTCTATAACCATCCCAGTCACCAGGGACTGCTGACGTATCAACAAAATCTTGTGTACCTGTATAATCTATGATATAGAGTCTCCCTGCAGGATCTAACCAGAAGTCCGCCAACATATTTTCTATGTCTTTTGTCTGTAGAGTTTTATTCCAAAACCCAGGACCCAAGTCATATGAGCAAATTATGCGGTCAAACATTCCCATTTTACCATTTCCCAATAGGACATTTCATTTGTGGAATCCGTGCCTTAATTGCCAAAACACATCCACATTTACTACAAATTCCAACACGAGTATAATACTCACATTGTTTGCATGTGACAAGTCTTTCGTTAGCAATTTGTGATGGTTTTTCCAAAAGAAAATCTTTTATTTCCTGAAAGACATCCATAATTATATATCAGTAACTCCCTCTCCTGGATTCGAACCAGGGACCAAGCGATTAACAGTCGCTCGCTCTACCGCTGAGCTAAGAAGGAATAAAGGGGGCGCTCTTTCTATACAGAGTCTTTGGATACTCCCCCATGGAGAATAGCGGACTCGAACCGCTGACAGCCTGCTTGCAAAGCAGGTGCTCTACCAACTGAGCTAATTCCCCTGATGGAGTAAGCGTAATATACCTCAAGGATATAACAGAGGCTTA
>Ga0181590_10004035_pt1 | contig 12239 bp, 15 predicted proteins | sample 071ome_34_FD_132446 | JGI IMG/M metagenome (GOLD analysis project Ga0181590, IMG submission 132446) | Coastal salt marsh microbial communities from the Groves Creek Marsh, Skidaway Island, Georgia - 071411BT metaG (megahit assembly) | ecosystem: Environmental > Aquatic > Marine > Intertidal... | reverse complement strand
GTTGCGCCGCACTCCATGCACCTTTTCTCATAGAAGGTGTGGCCTCCGTTCTCTCGCACTTGTTCTCTCAGGTCAGTGCTGTCACATGCGCCACAGTTAGACTCGCCGAACACATCTAGTGCGCCAGCCATATTGACGAAACATTCTTTCGCGTCCTTGCCCTCGCATTCAATGGTGTAAGAGCCAGACTTTTTCGTAACTTTCATTTATCAACTCCAAGCTTTGTGTACTAGGAACATGCCGTGCCATCTATGTTCTCATCAGTTCCACTCGTGTCAAAAGGTTTGGCATTTTTTCTGGAGAGAAAATCCCTTGCCTCTCGTGCTGTGAGATGAGGGTTGTCAGACATTAACTTTCCTATCTTCCTTGCCTCCCTTAGCCTCTCGCTTCGTATCTGCTTCTGCTCATTCGTTAACTTCTTGTACTGCATCACTTGCCATGATCCTTCGGTTTGAGGCTGAGTGAGTGCGTAAGGAGTCCTAAGCCGGTTCCCTGCGGGCGATCCGGTTTAGTCCCTACGCACTCGCGATCACATGATCCTTTCGGAATCGGCGTCGATTGTGCGGTTGACAACGGCGCTAGCGTGTCAACTCCCTTGCTGCTTTGTCAGGGCTAGCGCCCCTGCTCCACCGCACCCTCAAGGTTTAGGCTGGTGCTTGTGCCTCTGGTGGACTCCTCCATCCCGGCGTTACCCGGGCCTCCGTCAGAGCGAGTAGACACTTTTCGATTACACCCCGCTGATCCCATGTAACCGAGAACCAATCCGGCGCAATGGATGACCGCCTTTCTGTTATCTCAGAGAACTCCGTACTAGCAGCTTCCCTTCGTGGTGGTATGTCGAGCTGACATTTGCATCCACTCCGTAACACTGCCATCTGGTGATCCTCCAAGTGCCGGTCATCCATTGCCGTTATTACGTTTGTTATAACATTCTCCTAAAGACGATGGCTAACCATCGCCCCGTTTGCCGTGTAAGTATTTTCTTATATTGCGCTTGATGTCCGGTGGAGTCTTGGGAGCAGAGGCGTGCCACTCCAATGCCCCCACCGGAATCTTGCTGAACCCCCGCCCGCGATATTTACCGTAGGGCATATACCAACGGTCTAGTACCCTCTCGCCTCTGCCTCCCTCGGCATCAGCACGCATCGACCGCTCGTATGCCGAGAACTCAGCGCTGCCTGTGATCCCCTGCCGCTGCTGGTACTCGTACTCAAGGCGCGCCTTGTCCTCCTCCGCCAGCATCGACGCTTCCTCTGCTACGATGGAGTCCACCTCAATAGCCTTTCCTGTCGGTTGACTCACGAGTCTTGCGCGAACCCTTCGCATCAGTCGAGGGTCATGCTCTGGCTGGCAAACGTCCATCGAGGTTTTCAGATCGACCGAGCGGGTGGCATCAGTGATGTCGAACACCTCCATGAATGGCTTGTCGCTTTTCGCGATAGCCTTCCGGCGCTGTTCCGCTGTGGTGCATCCCCTTATCGTCCCGGGCAGCATCCTAGTGCCGCGACCTAGCATCTGCACTAGCAGGCATGAAGACTTGGTAGGCCGTGCGATGAACAGCTTTGATGTCCTTGGGCTGTCCCATCCCAGCGTCAGGCATCCGACGTTTACTATCACAGAACTTCTGCCCTGCTCGTAATCGTCAAGGTGCATTCGCCGCTCTGGCTTGCTCATGTTTGAGTGAACAACCGATGCAGGGATTTGCATGGCGTTGAGCGTATGGGCTATTTCCTCGGCCTGCCTGATAGACATGGCGAACACGACGCTGCTCTCGCAGTCGTAGTATTCCTTGACCATGCCGCACACAGCGTCAACAGACTCTTTCCTCGCCAGCATCTTTGCGACTGCTGCGCAACTCACTGGCCTGCCGTCCGAATCAAACTCCTTTGAGTCATCGCCCTTGCCTGCCCAGCTTTCACGCCATGCACTAAGGTCTAAATGCTCGTTTATGCACAGGTACGACTTGGCAGGAACTAGCCAACCCTGCTCGACTCCTTGAAAGTAGTCCATAACAAAGGCAGGACTGCCGTAGGTGTGGGCGATGCTGCCAGTCCTGTCCTTCTTGGGGGTGGCCGTCATCCCGACGATCTTGCACTGACCCTGCCGAAACATATCAACCATGTGACGGCTCTTCCCCGTGAAGTTGAGGTGAACTTCGTCGTTAATGAAGAGCCCAACAGATTTGAGGAATCGCTCATATCTGCGCCGACTCATCAAGCTTTGGTAACAGGCAACAGTAACTTCGTGGTCGCTCCTGTCCTGCCCCATCTCGATCTCGCAGCCCACCCCCAGCTTCTTCAGCCGCTCCGCAGTCTGCTGCACCAGTTCGATTCTCGGGGTGCAGAAGATGACCCCTTTTCCGGGGAACTCTTTTAGGAATCTCTTTATCAAGGAGACCGCCATGTTAGTCTTGCCCAATCCTGTTGCGGCAAGCAGCTGGCAGGCTTCCTCCTCGTACTCAAACAGGTGCTTCCATACCGCCTCTGTTCCGGCGACTTGGTAATCACGATCCTCGTGCCTGTCATCGCTAGGGGAACTCTCGTGTCCTAGATCGAACAGAAACTCACTCACAACACGCCTCCATCTTGTCGCGAGAAACCAATCCAGCGCGCCTGAAACTGCTCTTCAGTCCAAGGCGCGGCCTGACCAAAACCTTCCTCCCTAATCTGCCTCGCCCTTTCTCTGATCTCCTCCGGACTTGGGTCTCGGTGTTCGTTTCCCAGAACCCCGGCGTCCTCTAGGTCGGCTATTAGTTGGTGGGTTGTCATCCTGTTCCGACTCGCCACCACTGACAGGCTGTTCTCCTGACACTGCGCCACCAGATCGGACATCAGCACCGGCCTCACCGACGCTTGCATCAGTCTGTTCTGGATCGGTAGCGGTCGGAATGTCCTTCTTCTTTCGCGGCTTCTTCTGCCCAGCGTCATTGCGTCCCTCCTTGGAAATGCCGATTGTTAGGAAGTTTTTTACTGACTCGTCGAACATGCCCCGCAAAACATCTAGCTCGGCAAGCACTGCACTAAGGTCATCTGGCATGGAGGCTAGGCAAGCGATTGCCTCGGCGTATTCCCGGGGCTCAAACTCCAGCTTTTCCTCGCCGCCTAGCCCTGAGATTGCTAGGGCCAGTTCCGCAGATCGAACGAGCCTCGCCTTGGCTGCGAACAGTTCTTCGCTTGGCATCATGCTGTCACCTCTTCTAGTTGAAGTCTTCTTTCTTCGATCATCTTGTTGAGTTGGGCAGACTGTGCCCTCGTCAAAGACTTGTCCTTCACTCGATCCTTTATGGCATTGCCCAGTGCGGAAAGCCTGTCGGCTGTCGGCGCGTCAATGATTGATTGCATGGCGATAGTGAAGGTCTGCGACTGCTCCTCCTCTTGGTCGCTCTCGACAACCTTCTGCTCCTCGATCTCTCCTCGGCTTGACAAGTCGAGGAGCATCCCGATCAAGGGCTTTCTCATGCGAAACATGAAGGACAGTTTGCTGTCTGCGCTGTGGCAATCTTCTGGTGGGATAAAGCAGACACTCGCCTTCCACTGGCCTGACTCGGCGTGCGTCAGCTTGTACTGCACGGCCTCCCGGTCTCCACGAGTAACTATCGAGCAGTCCACGCAGATACCGTTTTCTGCAAGAGGCAGGCGATAGACATCTTGCATCGCATCAAGACCGGCGTAGAGGTACTCATTTCCAAATTCGTCAATTCCAGTGAGCGTCCGAACAACTGGCGTGAACTTGCACTGGGCCTTGCACATCGCAAGAGCAATCTGTCCCTGCTCGATTGAACACTCAGATGAAATGCTGGCGTTCGCCAGCCCGCTTGGGATTCTCATTTCCTTCTCCTTATGGATGGGCAGCGCAGCGTGTGAACTGTTCCGTAGGTTGAGGGAACCCACTGCCCGAAACTCCTCCTCCCCTCCAACTCGTTTAACAGGCGACGGCACTCGCGCCGCCCTTCCTCCATGACATGCGGCGGCAGCACCACCACCTCGCAGTGGTGGGGATATACCGTGCTGGTAACGACGAACTGCATCGGCTCATCTGTCCACTGCATCGCCTTGGCGGCTTGGCCGTAGTAGGCCGCTTGCAAGTGGTAGCCGTACATATCCACCGACCGACCAAAATCTTTGAGAATGTTTTTCTCGCGTGTGGTCTTTAAGTCGTAGAAGGTGGTGGCCGTTGCGCCGTCCACTCGGCACCGACACTGGTGGTGGCCCCACTGCCAGCGGACGTTGAACTCCTTGTCTACGGCGTTCTCAAGTAGCTTGACTGCCGCTCTGTTCTTGAGAATCTCGGCGGTCTGATACCGCAACTGCTTCTCGTCGGCGGTGCTTAGTGGGATGGCCTCCGGATCAAGGTCACTAAGCCAGTCCTTTGTCTTTGCGCCGAACGCGCCAGTCGCCGTGCAAAGATGCTCGGGCGCAACCCGCACCCTTCTCCAGAACTCGTCCGCTCCTAGTTCATGCCAGTCGTGCAGAACTGTCCCGAACGCAAACGCCTTCTTTGTAGTGGACGATTGTTCCGGTTGATCGCACTCAAAGCGATGGTAGAAGGAGGTTGAGGAATCCCGTAGGCTCTTTAGCTGGCTACAGCTAACCTCCGGCCAGCCGTGATAAATTTCGGCTCGGGTATGACAGACGATGGCATCGAAGATTCTCTCTTCAAGCACACCGAGAACAGGACTGCCGCCTTCAGAGCGGGCGAAGGGACTTGAACCCTCGACATCCAGCTTGGGAAGCTGATTGTCGGGGAAAGGTTTGACGCTGGGCAAATCGGTGCAAGAGTTAGTCATGCGATTGAAGTTGTTTCTAGGGGCTTATCGACATGAAGCTGGAAGAAATTGCTGCTCAGTACCTATCCGAAAGGGACTGCTCAACTGGGTACGAGTCTAACCTTTTGAGGGCTGCTCGGGTCGCCGGGGATGCCGGAATCTCTTCCGGCTCCCTGACGCGTGCGGGAGTAAACCAACTGCTGAAAAAGTTGTCAACAGCAAAATCAAAAATTTTTGCACACAACTTTCGTCGGGAACTTTTAACGATTTGGAGGTACGCATACGAGGAAGGTCTGGTTAAAACGCCTCCCGATAGGATAGCGAAAATCAATCCGGTTTCTCCTCCGGTCAAGGCGTGGTCGCTTGAGGAGTTGACTCGCCTTTCGCGTTGCGCCGATCAAGACGATTCTGCCTGTGGCGGGCTGGCTAATCCGCTGGTGAGCGAATGGCTACCGCTGTGGATTGGCATCGGCTACGAGACTGCCATGCGGTTCACCGACATCTACACCCTCACTTCAGAAAACATTCGTGGCAACTGGGTGATGACAACTGCCGGGAAGACTGGCAAAGCGCTGACGCGACCAGTGTCGGCCCGCACTGAGAAGCTGATACGCGCAACTCTCGATCACAGTCCGGACGGCTCGCTGTTCACGCATCGCCTAACCAGACGGCGGGCGTTCGTGGCTTGGCGTAAGTTTCTGGATCGGCACGGGTTCACTGGCAGCTCTAAGTTTTTGCGGCGATCCTGTGCGACGATGCTGGAAAATCGACAGCCCGGGTCTGCCAGCGCGTACCTACAGCACAGCAGCCCCTCGCTGGTCTACAAGCACTACATCGACCAGACCCTCAGTCGGCACTGGGAAGGGCCTCCTGCTATCGGCTAAATCTGCATTGACCAAATCTGTCCATGCGGATGATTGCCGTAGGCGAGTTCAGCCAGACCTGTTCTGTTTGGGCGTGGCTCGCTGCACTGCTGGGCTAGGGACTAATTCGGCGGGCTTCACGCTAGGCGGCTGTGCCATGCGAAGCGAAGCTCGAAGCTGCCTAATGAGGTTAGGCGCTTTGAACTGCTCCATTAGTTGTTTGGGGAACTCTTTCATCAGCCGCCGAAGTGGTCGTAAAACCACTTTGCCTTTTTCCATGTCGGCATAAATCTGTACGGTTCAGGGTGCAGTGCATCTGCCGTGTCCTGCTCGCCCCGCAGCCCGTCGCGAGAACGGAATATCCAGTACCGCTCTGCGTCAGGCTCCTTGTAGACATCGACAAACCAGTGCGGGCCGTGCCTGTATGTGGCACGAAACTCCATCAACATTTCCATGCGCGAAGGCTTTTGTTTATTCGGGAGTCCGGATCATTAGCAGTTTTCTTGCTGGTCAATTTGCTCTTCATGCCCTTCATGCGTGCGCAGAACGACTTCTTCCTGCTGCCGCCCTCGGGCTGTGGGGCCTTTAGGTTCCCTCCAGTGGCGCGATTGTAGGATGCACGGCCTTTGGCGTTCAACCCGCCGCTGGGGTTCTGCCCTTCCTTCCGTGTCCATGCCCCACCCTTTGCTTTGCGAACGCGATCTCCACCCTTCTCGCTCATTTCCTCTTCTCCTTCTTTAGTACGCTCCGTGTTTTCCTTTGCTCGGGTGCTTTGGGCGGCTCTGCGACTTGCCTCGGCTCGCGCCGGAATGGGGCGGGTGCGTTGGCTGGCTTGTTGGGCAGTGGTTGGGCGCCCTCCACAACAGGCGGCTCAAGCAATCCGTTAAGCAGACGAAGAGGCACGCCGTTGGGGGCGGCTCTTTCCATCATCTGCTTAAAGCGCGCGGCATGGTCGATCATTACCGCTGGCCTCCCATCATTGACCTGAAGTAGTTCTCTATCTCGTCGCCCATTGGGTTAGCTGAAGCGGCCTGCTCGCCCCCAGCCGGGCCGGGTTGTTGCGGAACGGGCGCGCGCGCGGGCGCGTTGAATAACATAGACCGCAACTGCGCAATGTTGTTCTGGTCGCGCGACTGCGCTTGGCTATTGAAGGAAGGGTAAATGGATTTGCTTTCGGACATCAGAGGCTCGTATCCGCTCCGGTCTCGGTTCTGAAACTCCTTTGTCATTAGTTGCGCTGGGCTGGCCTGCACCAAAGGCTCATACCCGCTCCGGTCTCGGTTCTGAAATTCGGGGCTCATTAGCGATCCGACACCCTGCGGCTTTGCTTGCGGTCGCATTGGGCCTGAGTTCATCATTGGGTTGTTGGGCGGGTTCATGGGGCTTACCTCACGGGGATATTAAAAACTGTTAGCGAGCTGGGAACACTTGGGTACGGTGTACTTATTTTTCTGGGCGCCGAACTAGACAATCCGGCCTGACGCGTCTGGCGAGCCAGCATTCGCTCCTGCTGGCGCTGGCTTGCCTCAAGGGCGATCTGCGTCATGCGGTAAGTGTCAGGCGCACCGGCCACCCGAACATCGTTGCTGCTCGGCGGGAGCGGGAGAATGTCTCGTCGCACATATTGGATCACATTTCTCATCGGACTTTCCTCTTGACCACTTGTCCGTCTGGCATTCGCCCTATGGCAAATCCAACTCCATCTCTGTCCACCCCGCTGCTGACTGTGTGCATTCCGTCTAGCAGGGATTGCGTAACGGCTGGCACGGCCCTCTTCTCTACAAGTCCCATGTCGAGCGCAACGTCAGGCGGGACGTAACCTGCTGCGATGCTGCCGTCTTTCCTCTGCTCCGGAGGCCGCTGCGCTAGCGACATCGGATTAGCTGCGGCGGCCCTGTAACGCTCCGGACTTATAACGTCCTCTGGATTGCCGCCCGACGCTAGGTATTCCTGCTTTATTTTGCCAGCCTCTTCGGTAAGGCCCTGAAGCACGGGGGCTCCGTATCTGCGTGCTGCTTCATTCATTGGGTTCATCAGAACGATACCCCGCTGTCAAATGCCGTGCCGCTGCGCCACTGATTCGTACGCTTCTCGGCCTCTTTCTCCTTGGCCTTTTCCCTGCTTTGCTTTGCGTAGCGCGATGCAATTATGCGTTGCAGTTCTGCGAGTTCCTGAGAGCCTTCGGGCATGAGCGGTATTAGTTCCTTTGGAACGCTCGTGATGGTCTTGCTCCTAGTCCACCCTTCCAGTCGATCTTGCAGTGCGCGGCTCGCATCATTCAACTGCCACTGCTTATCAACGTCCTGTCTCTTGACCCCGGTTAGCTGGTTGATTGCCTGCTTTTGCAGACGGTCAGGTAATGTTAGCCGTTCGTCTAACAGACCGCCCGCCAGATTTATCGGTCGCGAGGTTCCCGGTATGAGCTGGATGAATCTCCCTAGCTGCCCGTACTCGTTGTCCCGCTTCGTGACACCCAGTCCCTTCATCATCCGGTCGAATGGAGTGATCGCCTCGTTCAGTGGGCGGCGCGAGAAGAAGTCTGTTCCCGAAATCTGCTCGGCTGCGGTCTTCAGGAAGGGGTTAAGCTGCTGGCCGATGTTCTGCGCTGTAGCAGACAGTGTTCCCATTGATGTTGGCTTCGGCGAGAAAAGACTCAAAACGTCGATGCCGGGGAGGTCGATGTCCTTGTAATAGGTCTCGTATTCTGTTGATCCGCTGGGCGCGCGAATAGCGAATTGTTGCCGCAAAGCCTCCGGCACATAAACGTCCTCGTTAGGACGCTGGATGGTATTCATCCCTCTTATCGTTTGGGCGTATCTGCCGCCCGGGTTCTCCATGAGGTTCTTTACTACATACTTGCCGATTCTGGAATTGTATGCCCACCACGGGAAAATGTTTCTAAAATAGGTGCGCTCCATAGTAGTCAAACTACCGTAATCAACGAGGCTCTCTGTGATGCGGCGACTCGCTTCGTCGCTAGTCACCCCATTCTTGAGCAGCGTGATGTATCCCCCGAGCCTAGCCTGACTGTCGATGAAATTGGATAGCGACTCCTGAGTTCGCAGCAGTGGGTTCCCTGTTTCCATTGCGTCTTTTACGAGCGGGATGCCGAACGGCTTCATATCCCGTGCATTGCCGAACTGATTGAACTTAGACCAATTTTGTCCAAGCTCGCTTAGTGCTGTGCCGAGTGTCTGCCGCTGCATCCCCGGCACAAGCTGGTTTGTAATCCCAGATCGGGTTGCTGTTGTCAGGTCGGAGGATGCTAGGGTTGACAACACTCCGCTAGCCGCCAAGTCCTCCATGAACCGCTGCCGCAGAGCAGTATCGTCAACGATATGTGCATATGCTGGGATGGCCCGCAACTGCGGCACTGCCTTGTAAAACTCTCCCGACAGTATGTTGGCGGCAGCTTTCATGCCCACGGCAGTGCCAGCCACATCGCCAGTCTCAAGGAACAGTGAGTATGCGTTACTATAGAAATCGCGTACGAAGCGACTCGGCCAAAATAAAACAAATCCTTTGAATAGGCTAGTTATAGTATCAAAGAACTTGCTGATCTCTGCTTGTGCTGCGGGCTTGGCATAGTAGTCATTGATTCGCAGGAGACGATTAACAGCATCGTCGCTTACCGTCATCTTATCTAAGTCGATAGTGTCGTAGGCAACTCCGAGTGCCTTCGCTATTTCGTTCTTTATATTTAGCTCGACGGTAGGCAGCAGCTGATCGTTCTTGCCAGACTTCAATCCTGTCTCTGCTGCAATTTTCTGCATTGCCTGCTTGATGGTCTGCGTCCGTCCGGTTGTTGCGCCTCTCTCCATGTTGACGGCGTGTTCAGCAATGCTCTTGTACAGATGCTCTGCGTTCGCGCGCTTCTCTGCCTGACTGACAATCAGTCTCGTCTGCGCGGTCAGTGGATGCTCGCTGAATACCGGCGTCCCGCCATCTCGCCGAGGGTCAAGTCGCTTCATAAATGAGGCGATCTTTTCCGACTGCTCTTTGGTCAGTAGGTATCCCGGGCCGTCCTGCGGAGGAGGCACAAACCTATTTTGTGGGCCATGCTTTGTCTGGTGCCATTTTCTAATTGCCTCGCCAGCCTGCTCTATAGTCACTGTGGTTTCCGGATTGCGACTAAAGTCATCTATTTCCGGCAGCAGGCTAATCTCGCGAAGATCGACCGTTCCCCCTACTGTTTTTAGGTACTGCTCTCTGGCCCTGTTCTCAGTGCCCTTGGTATTGAATACCGCCCTGCCACCGCCAGACGCTGCGGCATCGTCAAACACAACCTCTGCGGCAGTGCGGGGTGTGTACTTCACGCCCCTTTGAAAGTCCTCGAACTTGGACATATCCATGCCGAGGCCACGGCCTTGTTTATAAATGTCATCGACATTCTTCTTCCATGAATCGACGGCCTTTGTTAGCGACGGGCCTATGCGATCCATTAAGAACTTGTCTTCCTTTGTGTAGGTGTTCTCAAACACGCGGGTCAGGAAGTCGTTCCCCTTCTCTGATATGAGGCTGTCGGCACCAAGCATTCCCTTTGCCGTTTCGTCCAACGGTATGTCCGCAATGGTCATTGCGTGCCTAGCTGCCGCCCGCCTCGCATCCTTGGCGGCTTCCTTGATAGCGTTGTAGTGCTTGATAGAGTCAACTTGATCCGCGACCTTGTACGTTCCACCAACCTTTTTGTCGAACATCGCGCTAGCACCGCGCATCGGCCTTGACCACATCGCCGCTTGCCCGAGTGCATCTAGCCTGTCGGCCATTGCGCCGCCGCCGGGGAGGTTGAAACGAACGAGCGGGTCAAAGCCCATGATGCCAATGCCAACGTCCTTGGTCAGCGTCTGGTTGGCAACCTCGTCGTAGTACATTCCCTGCTTGGTTAGATAGCTCTCGACAGCCTCTCGCGCCTTAGTGTCGCCAGCCGCGTCATCCACATACTTGACAACTTCATCTAGCGTCGTGGAGCGTCTGGCTGCACGAGGCCCCACGAGTGGCCTTATCTTGAAGGTTTCTTCGGTAAGCGGCAGGGCATTCTTCTTCGCGAAAGACATTGCCGCGCGACCAGTTGCGCTTGCATCGGCTAACCTGTCTATTCCCTTGGCCGCTAGGATAGCGTCACCGGCCTTGTCCATGAGCCCGGCGGCGCGCGCAGCCTTGCCTGCGCCCGTCACTGCCTTCAGTGGCCCAGACAAGATAGCGAGCGGATCGAGTGCGATTTCCGTAGCAAGCCCGCCTGCCGTTTTCAGCCAGTAGGGGGTTTGGTCATCAATCAGTCCTGCCCGCCTGAGAAGGTCTTCCCCATACACCCTCTCCTCGCTGTCCCAACTCAGGCCGCTGGCTGCATCCCCAACCAGAGCGCCTCGCAGAATTGCCCCCGGCGTATCTAGGATTTTCCCTAGACCTTCTACAGCACCGCCGGTCTGCCTAGCAAGCCAAGCAAGCTTGGAATCTGCCTGCTCGTCGGTCATCGAGTAGTTCGATGATCGGCTTCGTGAGCGGCCACCCGTCCGCTGGGCGGCGTTCAAGATAGGGTTGAGGGTTGGGAGCGGCTTCATTATGTGTATTTGGGAGGAGCGAACATATCCTCTGGTGTGCTGGAACCTTGGAATGCGTACCCTTGATCCGCTGTGTACTCTTGGTTCGGCATGTCTGGCTGCTTACTGGGGTTGCCAGACTGGAATGGAACCCTGACTCTGGGCAGCTTCTTGGGAGGCTTCTTCCCTATCTGGTCGGCCATCTCAGTAGGCTTGGCCTGTGGCGCATCGCCAAGCTCCTCGCCTGCAACTGTTTCTGCGACAGGAGTCTTTTCGTCCGTCTGGTTTACAACCTGTGGCACTGCGTCGGAGCCCGCCGTAGTAACGTCCTCTGAAGGCTTGGGCGCAGGAGGGGCGTCATCTAGCAGGCCGTCAGTTGGGCTAGTCGTTTTCGGCGCAACAGTCGGCTTCGCTGGTTTTGCCTCGTCAGTTAGGCCAGAGAGTGCTGTAGGCTCCGGCTTGGGCGCAGGAGTCTCGGCCATAGTTTCGGTCTTTTTATCCACTAACTGCTGAGTGATTGGTTCAGGCTTGGCTTGCTGCTGCTTAAAGCTTTCCTGCTTGACCTCCGCTGGAGAAGCAGGCGTCACTTCTCTAGGGCCACGAGGCACTGCCGCAGTAGCTGGCTCCTCAGAGGCGCCTTGATCTGGCGTTTCAGTCCTTACCATTTTCTCTGGGCCAGTCTTGGGCGCGCCTTGTCCTCCTCCGCCCCCTTTGTTGAGCAGCCCGCCCAGTAAGCCGCCGCCGCCCAGTAGGCCAAACAAAAAGCCCAAGGGATTGACGGCCAAATCAAGGATTATGTCTTGTATGATTTCAAACATTTATTTTGTTTTGCCTATGCCAATTTGCTCGACGGGGTAAGTTTCCATTAGCTGCTCGTTGGTCGGCACTTTAGAGTTAGAAGGCTCGTATGTTGCGGCCTTGCCGATAGCAGACTGTAGCTGCTGCATGACTTTAAGGTTGGCTTAGTAGAGCGGGTCTTTCTGGCTGCTGCCACCGCCGCCGCCTCCGCCACCGCCGCCGCGACCACCGAGCCAGTCGGTGCCCCATCCTATTCCAACCTTTCGCAGTATCGCT
>Ga0181590_10004028_pt1 | contig 12249 bp, 12 predicted proteins | sample 071ome_34_FD_132446 | JGI IMG/M metagenome (GOLD analysis project Ga0181590, IMG submission 132446) | Coastal salt marsh microbial communities from the Groves Creek Marsh, Skidaway Island, Georgia - 071411BT metaG (megahit assembly) | ecosystem: Environmental > Aquatic > Marine > Intertidal... | reverse complement strand
CGAGGCGGCGCGTGTCGTCGAGGCCCAGATCAAGGATCACTTCGACCACCACCTCTCGACCGACCGGGCGAGCGCGGACCTGCTGCTGGAGTGGGCGATCGAGCGCGCCGAAGAACGCAAGCGCCGGCGCGAGGACCGCGCCCTGAAGCGCAAGACCGCTGGACGCAAATCGCGCCTGCCCGGCAAGCTGGCCGACTGCTCACGCTCCAGTGCCGAGGGGACAGAAATCTTCCTCGTCGAGGGCGACAGCGCGGGCGGATCGGCCAAGCAGGCGCGAAACCGCGAGACCCAGGCCATCCTGCCGCTGCGCGGCAAGATCCTGAACGTCGCCAGCGCGTCGGCTGATAAGCTGCGCGGCAATCAGGAACTGACCGACCTTGTCCAGGCACTCGGTTGCGGTAGCGGCAAGACCTTCGATCTGGAGAAGCTGCGCTACGAGCGCGTCGTCATCATGACCGACGCCGACGTGGACGGCGCGCATATCGCCTCGTTGCTGATGACCTTCTTCTATCGCGAGATGCCGGAACTGGTGACCAGGGGCCATCTGTTCCTCGCGGTGCCGCCGCTCTACCGCCTCGCGCGGGGCGGCGACGTGATCTATGCCCTCGACGACGCCGACCGCGAACGCCTGATGGCTGAGCACTTTTCCGGCAACGGCAAGGTGGAGATCAGCCGCTTCAAGGGCCTGGGCGAAATGCCGCCCGCACAGTTGCGCGACACCACGATGGACCCGGCCAAGCGCCAGCTCATCCAGGTCGATCTTCCCAGCGCGACCGACGACGACAAGGCCAACGCCAAGATGGCGAAGGAAACCGCCCAGCTTGTCGAACACCTCATGGGCCGCAAGGCCGAGCGGCGGTTCCAGTTCATCCAGGACAACGCGAAGTTCGCCGGCGAACTGGACGTCTAGGGACCGGACGCCCGAGGCAAGACGCCACAGCGCGTTTGCGGAATTTCGACACAATCCCCATTTGTATTGTGCCGTGATGTGATCACGCGCAAAGCGCCGCTTGCCCGGCTCATTGCATCGTTTCGCAATACAAACGATTTTGGAAACTCGTCCATGACACAGACACTTCGTCCGAAGTTTCAGTATCTGTTTGCCGGTCTCCTGCTTTCCTCACTCACCGCATGTGCGCTCTCAGGCGTAACGGTGACCCGCGTTGACTATGCGCAGCAGTACAGCCCCCAGGAAGTGGGCGCCGCGAGCGTCATTCCCGTCGCTGTCCATGGCAATCCGTTCGGCGGCTCCGACGCGGAATTCCGGAAGTACGTCATCAAGAGCATGCAAGGACAGACATTCGGCGTGCCTGTCAGGTTCACGCAAGCACCGGAGCAGGCTGACCCAAACCAACGTTTCCATGTCGTTCTGGTGTTCGCCTCAACCGGAAGCGCCAGCCCGAACACGTTGTGCGGCGCAAAGGGCGACCGGATCCCGGCAACAACCCGGACATCCGGCTCGGTAAACCTCCTCGGCGCGTTCTGCTCTAAGGACAGATACCTGTCCCACGCAATCGCTCGAGCGAACGAAGTCCCCGGCCCCGGCTCGGAAAAGCTGGACGCCGTGATATCGCAACTCACGCTGAACCTTTTCCCGGATGAAAACCCGAACAATCAGGTCGAAGGCAGCACGGATGGTGTCTTCGTGAACTGAGGCCTGGTTGTCGAGATACGATCACGTGCATGTCACCGCTTGCCCACCGCGTCATGTCGTTCCGCAATACCGCCGATGTCGGGAGACATGCCATGCGCACGTCAGGTCCGATGAAAACTAGAACCCTCGTCGCCACCGTAACCTACACTGCGCTCGCTGCTTGTGCCCTCTCAGGTGTCACCGTGACGCGGGTGGATCACGCGCACCAGTAAAGCCCGCTTGAGATCAGCGCCGCAGGAAGCCTGCCGGTCGCCATTTATGGCAACCCCTTCAACGAACCGGATGAAGCATTGGAAGCATCGGTCATCGACAGCATGCAGGGCAGCACCTTCGGCATTCCGGTCCGCTTCGTACCGGCGCCGGATACGCCCGACCCGGAGCAGCGCTTCCACGTCGTGCTCGCTTTCGCACCGCCCGGCGCCGCGAGCCCGGACAAACTGTGCGAGACGAAGCCTTCGGAAGTTCCAGCAACGACAGCGAAGTCCGGCACCGTGAACCTGCTGGGTGCGTTCTGCGCGATGGATAGTTACCTGTCCCACGCCATCGCGCGCGCCGACGGAGTGACGGGCCCCGGTTCAACGAAGCTCAAGGCTTTGGTTTCCCAGCTCACCCTGAGCATGTTCCCGAACCGGAACCCGCACTTCGACAGTGACGATACGCCAACGGGCGTGATTCTCCTGAATTGAACGAAGCGCTCTAGCCGTAGATCAGCCACTGGCGCAGCAGCGCCGTGGTCGCCTGCGGGCGTTCCATCGTGGTCAGGTGGCCGCATTCCTCGATAATCGCAAGCTTCGCGCCAGGGATGAGCTCGGCCATTTCCTCATGCCGCTCCAGCGGGGTCAGGGCATCCTGGCGCCCGCACAGCACCAGCGTCGGCAGGTCATAGTTTGCGAAGTCCGGGCGGCTGTCCGGGCGGTTCATGATCGCCGGAAGCTGTTCGCGGAAGACCTCCACGCCCACACGCCTGGTCATGGCGTCGATCCGCTCGACCAGCGCCGTATCGCCAAGGCGGTCGGGATGCACGAAGGCCGGCAGAAGCACACTCGTGAGGGCCTCGAGACCGCCACTCTGGCTCGCTTCCAGAAGGTTCTTGCGCATTTCCTTCTGCTCATCAGTGTCGGCCCGGCCCGAGGTATCGAGGAGCGCGAGGCGCTCGACGCGCTCCGGCGCGGCCCGCATGATCGCCTCGACGACATAGCCGCCCATCGACAGGCCCGCGAGGGCGAAGGTGTCCGGCGCCTCGGCCAGCACCTGCTGCGCCAGATCATCGACAGAGCCGCCGCCGGTAATATCAGCCACCTGCACATCGGCCAGGTCGGCCAGGTGTTCGGTCTGGTGTGCCCAGAGGTCGGGGTCGCAAAGCAGGCCAGGGACAAGAATAAGATTCACGTTAGTTCTCCAATGGACCGGTGGCTTCAATGTTGATGATATGGCCGGCGTGCAGTTCGCCACCGAGAAGTGCGCGCCAGAGCCGGTGATAAGCCAGTTCGAGCTTCCCCGCAAACCTCGCCCCGTGCGGCATCACGCCAAGCGTCTCGGCGAGGCCCGCCCTGAGCGCGGTGAGGCGTGACCGGTCGCCGGCCAGCCCGATGGCCAGCGCCACATAGTCCGCCGGTGTACCCACCACGAGTTCCCCGAGCCCATGACTGCGCGCGAGACTGGCACCCACCCGAGACGGCATCGCCGGACCGGCGCAGGTCAGGATCGGCAGCCCCGTTGCGATTGCGTCAGCCGCCGTCGAGTGAGCCCCGTACACGAAGGTATCGAGAAACAGATCGGCATGGCGGTGCCTCGCAAGATGGCCGGACATCTCCGGCAAGGTGCCTGCGAACACGAGCCGTGCCGGATCGAGGCCCGACTGCTGCGCGGCACGTTGCAGGTTGCGTGTCGTCACGGGTGCATGCTCACGCAACCAGAGCACGCTGCCTTCAACTTTCTTCAGGATATCCATCCAGGCGGCAAAGGTGGCCGGATCGATCTTGGTCGGCGTGTTGAAGGCACAGAAGACGAAGGCGTCTTCCGGCAGGCCGTGATCGCCCCGTGTCCCCCCGTCATCGGACGGCGTGTCGAAACTGTTCAGCGGCATGAATGAACCGGAAAGGTGGGCGACCGTCTCCGCAAAGTGTTCGGCCTCACCTTCAGGCAGGACATCACTGTCCGCGAGGATCACATCGTTCAGGCCGCCGGACGACCCGCAATACCCCAGCCAGCCGATCTGCAGCGGCGCCGGGCGCCCGGCCAGGATCTCGGGCCGCGCACCGCGCGTGTACCCTCCCAGATCGACCAGGACATCGATCTCTGCCTGCCGAATGCACGCTGTCGCATCGCCCGCGGACATGCGCGAGACGTCGATGACTGCGTCCACACCTTCACCGATCCGGCGCGCCTCCGTGCTGCCGTCCGGCGGCGCGAGCAGAACGGCGCTGACCTGCACTTTCGACCGGTCGTGTTCGGGCAGCACCTCTGCCAGCAAATGACCGACCGGATGCCGACCAAGGTCGGCGGACAGGTACCCGACCCGCAACATATCGCGCACCACGGCCCTCGCCGGGATTTCCGCTGCTCGCTCCCCGCACGTAAGGGCACTGCGCGCGCTTCGGCCACAGCGTTCAGCCGCTGCTGGCTTTCCGGCAGAAACAACGCAATCAGTGGCGACAGTTCCCCCAGCTTTTCACCACCGGCCCCGATCAGGCGGGCGAAATTCGCCACCAGCGTTTCGTGCTGCTGCCAGTCACAGGCGTGAAGATTTGCGTAGAACAGCTGGGCAGCGGCGCGCACGAAGCCCCGGTCGAGTTCCAGCGCGCGCCGGAACCTCGCAGCAGCTCCCTCATAGTCACGCATCAGGGACAGGGTGACGCCCAGGCTGTGCTGAACCTGTGCATCACCTGGCGTCAGCACCACAGCCTGTTCGAGGCATGCCCGCGCCTCGGACAAACGCCCCGCCTGACGATACAGATTGCCCAGATTCGCACGGGCCCGGGCATGATCCGGCGCACGCACGCAGGCGTCCTCGAGCCGGGCGATGGCCTCGTCCGAGCGCCCCGCGAGAGACAGCGCACCGGCGGCGTTGAACAGAAGGTCGGGATTGTCCGGGATAGCCTCCAGCGCGGCGGTGTAGTCAGCCACTGCCCCCGCAACGTCGCGCATGTCGAGACGGAGCTTGGCGCGGTTGGCCAGAATGCGTGCATCGCCTGGTGCACCTGCCACGGCCCGATCCAGATACCCGAGCGCCTCGTCCATTCGGCCGCCCTGGCCGAGAAGGATACCCTTCAGGTGAAGTGCTTCGGTGTGAGCCGGCGCGCGATCCAGCACCGCGTCATAGGCCGCACCGGCCGCCTCGGTGTCACCGGCGCGGTGAAGCGCCGCCGCCTGGGCGACGATGTCGTCGAGTTCGCTTACGTCCGCGTTCATCCAAACCTTGTTCCAAAATGCGCAGCCGCTTTCAAGAGTGCATGGAATCGCTGGACTTTTTCGGCGATGCGGCCCATTTTCCGCCCGCGTGACCGACCACGCCATTTTCAACGCAGACGAGCAATATGCGATTTGACGAACTGGGTCTGAGCGACCCGTTACTAAAGGCCATTGGCGATGCGGGCTATGAAAGCCCCACCCCCATCCAGGCCGAAGCGATTCCCCACCTGCTGATGGGGCGCGATATCATCGGTATCGCACAAACCGGCACCGGCAAGACTGCCAGTTTCACCCTCCCCATGATCGAAATCCTCTCGACGGGACGCGCACGTGCGCGCATGCCGCGCTCGCTCATCCTTGAGCCGACGCGCGAACTGGCTGCACAGGTCGCAGAGAACTTCGAGGTTTACGGCAAGAACCACAAACTGAATATGGCGCTGCTCATCGGCGGCGTGTCCTTCTCCGACCAGGAAGACAAGCTGGACCGCGGTGTCGATGTACTGATCGCCACACCGGGCCGTCTGCTCGATCATTTCGAGCGCGGCAAGGTGCTGCTGGCCGACATCAAGGTTCTCGTTGTCGATGAGGCCGACCGCATGCTCGACATGGGTTTCATCCCCGATGTCGAGCGCATCATCAAGCTGCTGCCGCAGATCCGCCAGACCGCGATGTTCTCAGCCACGATGCCGACCGAGATCCAGCGGCTCACCGATTCTTACATGATGAACCCCCGCACCGTTCAGGTCGCGCCCCAGGCCTCCGCTGCCGAGACGGTGACCCAGGGCCTGCTGCGTGTGCGCGGCGGATTTACGGAAAAGCGCGCCGCCCTACGCAAGCTGATCCGCGCCTCGGACGTGAAGAACGCCATTGTGTTCTGCAACCGCAAGCGCGATGTCGCAGTGCTTGAAAAATCGCTGCGCTCACACGGTTTCAACGCCGCCGCGCTGCACGGCGACATGCACCAGAGCGAACGCATGAAGACACTGGAAAAGTTCCGAGAGGGCGAAATCCAGCTTCTTGTCGCCAGCGACGTCGCCGCGCGCGGTCTCGACATCCCGAACATGAGCCACGTCTTCAATTTCGATGTGCCCATGCATGCCGATGACTATATCCACCGGATCGGCCGCACGGGCCGTGCGGGCAAGGAAGGCCATGCCTATACGCTGGCGACGCGCGCAGACGAGAAGTTTCTGGACTCCGTAGAGCGGCTTCTGGGCCGCCCGATCCCACCCCTCGATGGCGGTGACAGCGGCAAGGATGACGCGGATAACGACGGCGCCGACGCGGCGGATAAACCGGAACCGCGTAATAACCGAGAGCGCTCTGCCGAAAGCCGCCGCAAGCCGTCGCGCGAGGAACAGGCCCGCGAGCCGCGTTCCCGCCGGAAAACTGAAAAGCCGTCCGAACCACGCCGCCGGGCATCCGATGACGATGACGGCAACGACAGTTCAGCATTCGGCAAGGACCAGCACACGCCCGCATTCCTTTTGCGCTAGACTCGCCACGCACGGACAACACGGCTAGGTGCGGACATGCAGACGATTTTCATTCAGGTGAAATGCGATCTCGGCAAGGCCTATGAGGTGGCCGACGAAGCCGCCCTCAACATCGACCAGGTCTCGGAAGTCTATTCGACCTCCGGCCAGTTCGACCTGCTGATGAAGTGCTACCTGCCCGACGATCAGGATATCGGGCATTTCGTTACCAGCCATATACAGACCCTGCCCGGCGTGGCGGATACCTTCACGACCATCGCCTTCAAGGCCTTCGCCTGACCGGCTGCCGCACGCCTAGCGGCAAATCCGGGTGCGTCCCAGATCCAGATGAAAATGGTCCCGGTGCCGGGCGTTGTACTCCGGCCCCAGAACCGTGTTGAACAGCACGCATCCGTGGTCGCGGACCTGCTCAAGAAACCGCCCTTCCGGCGTATCCGCACCCCAGTCGCGAAGAACGGACACCTTGCGGCCGTCAGCCAGCGAGAAGGCTGAGACATCGATGGCGTTAGCCGTCGCGTGCTGGCTTCGACGCCCGCCCGCCGCGCCGTTGATATTGCGGCAGGCATACGTTCCGACATGGTGGATACGCGTCAGTTCACTCCCGAGCTCCTGCCGCGCGGCATCCTGCAATACACGCTCATAGACATACAGCGCGGCTGCCATCGGACAGCTCGCCATCACCCCGCCATTGTAGGGAACGTTGGACCGGGTGATCGACACCCCGTTCGAAAGACCGCATCCGTTGCGCACGGGCCGGTTGGCGATCCGCTTGTATTCAAGGTCCGATTTCGCAAGCGTGACCAGACACTGGTCCTGAGCCAGAGCGAGCCCATTGATCCGCATACGAACGAACGGCCCGGGTGGCTGCTCGATGTCGATAACGCCCCACGGGGTCAGGTTGGGCGGCAAACGCAGCATGCCGAGATAAACGGCGAGCGAGAACGCGACCGCCGGCACCGCCAGCAGAGTGAATAAGGCTCCCCAACCGGATTTCCTGCGGCGTCCCGACATGGACACCGATTGTAGGACGGCATGTGGCAGAAGAATGGCCGGATTGCTCCGACCGAACCGAAAAGAGGTCAGTCGCCGACGGCGGCTTCCAGATATTCGTCCTCGTCGAGCCCCGCGTCGAGCGACACCGCCTCGCGGATGGCCTTGTCGAGATCGACCCCGTCGAGATTCGCACCGCTCATGTCCGCATCGGCGATCAGGGCGCCGTCCAGGTTTGCGTTGCTCAAATTCGCTCCGGAAAGTTTCGCGCCGCGCAGGTCCGCGTCCGTCAGCCGGGCGCTTCCCAGATCGGCGCCAACCAGGTTGGCACCTGCGAGGTTCGCACCGGTCAGGTTGGCAGGCCAGAGTCGGCCGGTCTTCTTGCCGGAGGCGTCCTTCAGTTCGACGGCCACAAGGCGCGCGCCCTCAAGGTTTACACCGCGCATGTCCGCACCTTGCAGGTTTGCGCCTTCCTGCAAAGCATCCGAGAGGTCCGCGCCGGCGAGGCGCGCCTCCTCCATCTCGCTCATCACGAAACGGCAGGATTTCAGATTGGCGCCGCTCATGGACGTACGCCGCAGAACCGCGCCACTCATATCCTCACCGGGAAGGTCGATACGCTCGATGTCGCTGTTCGACAGATCGGCACGTGCGCCTACCACGCCTCCGCTTTCGATCCATTCGAAATGATCCTTGAGGATCTTCTGGATATCTGGCGGGAACTCGCTGGTCGGGCGGGAAATCTTCGCACCCGTGACATTGGCTTCGGCCAGATCGACGCCGTCGAGATTGGCGTCGTTCAGGTCGGCGTTGGTCAGGTCCGTTCCCTTCAGGGTGACGCCCGTCAGATCAGCCCCGACAAGGCTGGCCCCGTTCAGATTCGTGTTGGACAGGTTGGCGCCCTTGAGGACCGCACCGTCGAGGCTCGAGCCGCGCATGCTGCCATTGGCCAGATTGGTGCCTTCCATCCGCGCGCCGCGCATGCTGCTGTGGTCCATGGACGAGCCCGACAGGTTCGCACCGGAAATGTTCGCGTTGTCGAGGTTGGCGTGGTCCAGGACCGCATTGGTCATCGCGGCCTCGGCCGCGTCGCCGCCGAGCATCAGCGCGCCTCCGCGCAGATCCGCACCGACGAGGCTCGCGCCTTCCAGAATCACGCCGCGCAGATGCGCCCCGCGCAAATCCGTATGGTCGAGCTTCGCCTGGGTCAGGTCGGCCCCGTCGAGCATGACGGAGAACATGTCGCAATGACTGAGGTCGGCCTGGCGGACGGAACATTTCGACATGTTCGCACCGGCCAGCTTGGCCTTGCGGAGGTTTACACGGTCAAATTTGTAGCGGCGCAGGTCTCTTAGCGAGAGATCGGCCCGAACCCCACCCTTGAGGTCCCTGATCCACAGAATGTGCCGTTTGATAACTTCCGGCGTGTCCAGTTTGCGCATTGCGTTGTCCGGTACGGGGCGATTTCCTGTCCCGAGACTACCGGCAAAGGGTTAAGGGAAAATGAGCATTCCGGGCAAACTCAGGCTCACCGCCTGATCCGGGCCGCCGCGGGCCCTGCGGGGCATTCACGGCCTGAGTACGCGCCCGTTACTTTTTCGCGTCTTCTTCCTTCAGGACCTTCGTGGCTGCGCGGAACGCCTCAATTCCGGCGGGTCCGCCGCAGTAGAAGGTGATCTGGAGCAGGATTTCGCGCAGCTCCCCGCGGGTCAGTCCGTTGCGCAGCGCACCGCGGAAATGTCCGGCGAATTCTTCCATCCGGCCCATCGCCGCCAACATCCCAAGGTTGAGGATGCTGCGTTGTTGTCGCGTCAGGCCTTCACGCCCCCATACCGCGCCCCAGCCCATCTCGGTGATGAACTGCTCCTGGAAGTCGCGGGTGAAGTCGTCGAGGTTTGCCATGGAGTTATCGACACGCTCGTCCCCCAGGACCTCGCGGCGAATTTTCATGCCTTTCTCGAACAGATCCTTGTCGAGCATCGCGTATTCTCCCGTTTTTTTTCTTAGAAGCGGTCGCGGTCGTGCGGCGCGCTGTAGGTGCCTTCCGGGTCTTCGGGGCCCAGCGGCACGATCCCGTTCGGGTTCACGCGCTCGATCGCGTAGTAGTTCCGTTTGGCGTAATCGAAGCTGAACGTCTGCGCGATACCGGGGATCTGGTACAACTCACGGGTGTAGTTCAGCAGGTTCGGGTAGTCGGCGATCCGCCGGATGTTGCACTTGAACGCGCCCACATAGCAGGCATCAAAGCGGATGAGCGTCACCCACAGGCGCCAGTCTGCCTCCGTCAGCCGGTCGCCGACCAGATAGCGCTGCTTACTCAGGCGTTCCTCGAGCTCGTCGAGGGTGTTGAACAGCGCCGTCACCGCCTCTTCATAGGCCTGCTGCGACGAGGCAAAGCCGGCGCGGTAAACACCGTTGTTGACGGTGCGATAGACGACCTCGTTGATCGCATCGATCTCCGCGCGCAGATCCTCGGGGTAGTAGTCCTCCGTGGCGTTGGTAAACGCGTCGAACGCCGAGTTGAACATCCGGATAATCTCGGAAGATTCGTTGTTCACCACCTGCCCGGTCTTCTTGTCCCACAGCGTCGGCACCGTGACCTTGCCGGTGTAGTCCGGGTTCGAGGCGGTATAGGCCTCGTGCAGATGCGAAAAACCGTTCACATGGTCGGGGATACAGTCGGGAAAGTCCGGATTGTCGCCATAGGTCCAGCCTTGCGCGTTCCGGCCGGGCTGGGCGAGTGAGACCGAGATCGTGCTGTCGAGCCCCTTGATCGTGCGGAAGATCAACGCGCGGTGCGCCCAGGGACAGGTATGCGCCAGATAGAGGTGATAACGGTCCGGCTCAGCAGCAAAACCCGCCTCACCTGTCGGCCCCGCGCTCCCGTCGGCAGTCACCCAGCTCCGGAACTGACTCTCCGAACGCTGGAACTTCCCATCCTTCGCGACCTCGCGTGCGGTGGCATCGTTGTCGTGCCACACGCCGTCGATCAGCATTCCCATCTTTCATGTCCTTTCGAACGGCGCGGGCGCCGTGCCTAGTCCTGAAGTGGCTTCTTCAGGCTCATCTCGGATTCGCCCGCGTGATAGCGCGCAGCGATATCGGACATATCGATCGTTACGCCGATCGGCTCACGATCGAAGGCACCGGTCGCGAACCATTCGTTCAGGGCCTCGACGCTTTCGAAATTGTCGGTCTGCAACTCGACGGCGTTGCCGTCCGGATCGTGATAATAGACCGAGGTGGTCGGGCCGTGATTGATCTGGCGGTACGGCGTGATGCCTTCCGACTTCAGATACTCGTAAATACCGATGAGATCGCCCAGCGAGTTATAGGTGTAGGCGAAGTGCGCCATCCCGATCGTGTCGGGCACCTTGTCACCCAGGTCATTGCGCTCGATGACGGCGACGCGATGGTGTTCGTCGTCATAGGTGAGAAACGACAAGCCCTTGGAATCCGCGGTGACCTGCGCTCCGAGGACCTTCTTGTACCAATCCACCATTTCGGCGCGCCGCTTCGTGTAAAGCACGATATGCGCGAAATAAGCCGGCTTCGGCGCCGCGTTCGGCTCCGGCACCCGGGCATAGTCAACAGCGTGGGACATTTCGGTCTCCTCCCCCAGCAGTCGCGAACCCGAAACATAGTATGCGAAGCGGGCGCGGGCCAGTGCCGCGCCGCCCGCATGGATCGCGGGCAAATGAGCCGATATAAACATGTCCTACCTGGATATGAGGAAACGATGCCTCTCGATACCGACACTCTTGAACAGTTTCTCGACACGGTCCGCCGGTTCGTCCGCGAACGACTGGTGCCGCTGGAAGCACAGGTCTCGCAGACGGACGAGGTGCCGCAGGAGACCATCGCCGAGATGCGCGAACTGGGCCTGTTCGGCCTGTCGATTCCGGAAACCTATGGCGGGATCGGCCTGACCATGTCCGAAGAGGTACGCGTGGTGCAGGAACTTGGCCGGACCTCGCCCGCCTTCCGATCCGTGTTCGGCACCAATGTCGGCATCGGCTCCCAGGGCATCGTCATCGACGGCACAGAAGAACAGAAACAGGCCTGGCTGCCCCGCCTCGCCTCCGGCGAACTGATTTCCTCCTTCGCGCTGACCGAGCCCGAAGCCGGGTCCGACGCCGGATCGCTGCGCACTTCCGCACGGCGCGAAGGCGACCAGTATGTTCTGAATGGATCCAAGCGCTATATCACCAACGCGCCCCATGCCGGTGTCTTCACGGTCATGGCCCGGACCGACCCGGACACGCCGGGCGCAAAAGGCGTTTCGGCCTTTATCGTGCCGCGCGAAAGCCCGGGCCTGTCCGTCGGCCCGCACGACCGCAAGATGGGACAGCAAGGTGCGCACACGGCAGATGTGAATTTCGACGATGTCCCCGTGCCGGCAGCAAACCTGATCGGCGGCGTCGAGGGCCAGGGCTTCAAGACGGCCATGAAGGTTCTCGACCGCGGCCGCCTGCATATGGGCGCTATCGCCAACGGCATCGCGGAACGCCTGATCGACGAATGCGTGCGCTACGCAAGCGAGCGCAAGCAGTTCGGCAAACCCATCGGGGAACACCAGCTCGTCCAGGCGATGCTGGCGGACTGCCGGACGGAGGCCTATGCGGGCCGCACCATGGTGGCCGACGCCGCCCGGCGCTTCGACGACGGTGAAAACATCGCCACCGAGGCCGCCTGCTG
>Ga0181590_10004027_pt1 | contig 12250 bp, 14 predicted proteins | sample 071ome_34_FD_132446 | JGI IMG/M metagenome (GOLD analysis project Ga0181590, IMG submission 132446) | Coastal salt marsh microbial communities from the Groves Creek Marsh, Skidaway Island, Georgia - 071411BT metaG (megahit assembly) | ecosystem: Environmental > Aquatic > Marine > Intertidal... | reverse complement strand
TGATGGTCTACATTTGTTCTACAACAGAGAATTTATTACTCCTTTAACTGCTGATGAACTTGATTTTCTTATTGGTCACGAAGTTCTACACTGTGTATTTGATCACATGGAAAGACGTGAAGGCAGAGACCCTCAAATTTGGAACATGGCCACTGACTATGTTATCAATGGTACACTAGTGCGTGAAGGTCTTGGCAGAATGCCTAAAGAAGGATTACATGATGTTAGATACTATGACAAAAACTCAGATGAAATATATGGTGAATTAAAAAAGAACGCAGTTGAAATCAAAGTTACTCTTGACATGCACCTAGATGGTGAAAACGGTCAGCAAGGTAAACAAGGTGCTGACGGTGACGACAAAGATGGCAAAGGCAAACAGCCTGTGATGTCCAAAGAAGAAAAAGATAAATTAAAAGATGAAATCAAAAATGCAGTGCTACAGGCGGCCCAGGCGGCTGGTGCTGGTAATACACCTAAAGGTGTTGAACGCCTGATTAAAAACATGACACAACCTAAAATGGATTGGAGATCATTGTTAGATCAACATATAACGTCAGTTGTAAAATCAGACTATTCTTTTATGAGACCTTCACGTAAAGGTTGGTCAGTGGATGCTATACTACCTGGTCTACAACCTGAACCAGCAGTTGATGTGTGTGTTGCTATTGATACATCTGGATCTATTAGTTCTAAACAGTTAGAAATATTCTTAGGTGAAGTAAAAGGCATAATGGATTCATTCCAAGACTACAAAGTGCATGTGTGGAGTTTTGATACAGAAGTACACAATCCAGAAATATTTACACCTGATAGAGATATCACAGATTATAAACCAGGTGGATTTGGTGGTACTGACTTTGATGTTAATTGGACTTGGATGAAAGAAAATGGTGTACAACCTAAGAAGTTAATTGTATTCACAGATGGTTATCCTTGGGGTTCATGGGGTGATGAAAACTATTGCGATACACTTTGGGTTATTCACTCAAATCATGATAAAGAACTTGAAGCACCATTTGGTGTAACCACACACTACGAAAAACAACAATGATCTGGTTCTTACTATTAATACTGATTCCAATCACAGTTGTATGGGTGTTTGGTCTATGGGGATTTGTAAAATTTCTTGCTTACTATTTTGTAATGTTGATTTTACTAGCAGGCCTAATAGGACTTTATTCGTAGATATATTTTGATTCGTAGGATCTACATCTTTGTGATTCACCAAGCAAACTTTTTATTACCAGTGTAGATTTATTTGGGTCTTCCATAGACATAGAAATAGCAATAATGATAGATTGTGTGGTTTTGGTTTGGTTTTCTCTCAGTTGAAAATCTAAAGTTTGGTATTCAAAATTATATCTTTGCATCAGCTCAGTGATAACCAAAACAATTTTATCAGCAAAAATACTGTCTTGAGCTAGAATGTTATCTAAAAGTGATCTTTGTTGTTCTAGCCACTCTGCAGGATAACCTAGGTTAGATCCAACGCCATAATTAATAGTTACAAATCTAGCAAGGTTTTGATGAATAGACTGACAAGCAGTATAGGTTCTAAAATCTTCTGCTAGTGATTGATATATTACATCATTATCCCAATCATAGTTGGGATCAATTTCACTGTTTGCTTTTACTGGAATCATTAGTGAAATGATTATTGCCATTGACATCAGTAATCTTTTCATAGTATTATTTAACCTTACCAAACACATCATATAACACGGTGTTTAATATTATAGAACAAAAATAAATACATATGGAAACAACATGTCTGACACTCTAGTATTAAATGCAGATGGTAACCCTTTAAGTTTATTGCCTCTAAGTGCAGTTAATTGGCATCTTTCAATCAAATTAATATGGCTAGACAAGTTTAAAATACTTGAAAACTATGATGATTGGGTTATCCACAGCCCTTCCACAGAAATGCAGGTTCCTAGTGTGCTTATGTCTAGAGAATACATAAACCTAGCACGGTATCCAAGATTTTCGCGAAACAATGTCTACCTAAGAGATTTGTTCACCTGTCAATACTGTGGCTGTGAGCATGATCAAAACAATTGGAAAGAACTAACACTTGATCATGTTATACCAAGATCTCTAGGCGGTCATGCCAATTGGGAAAACATTGTCACTGCCTGCTTTGATTGTAATATTCACAAAGGCAGTAAAAAAATCAAACCCAAACAAATGCCCTACAAACCAGACTACTGGGAATTGGCCAACAAAAGATCACAGTTTCCACTCACAGTTCCACACTCAAGTTGGTTAAATTATTTGAATTGGGACCAAAATCTAGTTAAAATAGCATAAAAAATAGGTTGACGATAAATATTAAAGTATACTATAATAAAAACACTTAATATTAAGGAGACTAAATTATGGCTGAAGAACAAGCACAAACAACTGCTACTCAAGAAGCAACAGCAACACCTCAAACACCAACTACAGAGGCACCTGTGGCTCCACAACTTTCAATCAGCGACCTACAGGCACTGTTGAATGTTATTGATGTAGCCAGTTCAAGAGGGGCGTTCAGAGCTAACGAACTTACTAATGTAGGCTCAGTTGCAGACAAACTCACAAAGTTTTTGCAACATGTGGCTGAACAACAAAAAGCTCAACAAGAAGAACAAGCAAAACAAGAAGGCGGAGCAGAACAAAAAACTGAAGCTCAACCTGAACAAAAATAATAATTGCAATTAGGAGAATCATATGATTAAACACACAGGTAAAGTGGCTTCCACAGGCAGACGTGTCGTGGTTGTATTTCCATCTATACCAGAGGATCAAGACAACTGTTTGGTAGTTGATGTTGATGCACTAGACGAAAAATATCATGACGGTCTTATGCAGGCAGTGGAATCACCAGAAGGTCAAGCATCTAATAAACTCTATGAAGTGCTGGGCAGAAAATTGTTTTGGGATGGCAGAAACATACTGACAACTCTACATGAAAAAGGATTTCTAAGAAGAGTTCCTGTAGATACAGTAACACTAATACCATCACCTACTGAAACATTGCCGTTGAAAGAATTCAACGCATATCAACAGATGATCACAGAAACCAAACAGAACACTTCAATACCAAAAACAACAGATTCATCTACCAAAGCGGGTGCTATGCAAAACCCATCAGATGAGAATGACAAAGATGGTATTGCAAGAAATCTGTTGATTCAAGCAGAAATGCTGGAAGCAGATGCACAGAAAAAACGTGCAGAAGCAGAAGCATTTTCACCAGGTATCCAAAAGAAATTAGGCAAAGAACCAATATATGCTGAGCCTAAAAGACCAAGAGGAAGACCTAAAAAAGAAGCAACTGCTGAACCAACAGCATAGATTTTAAAAACCTGTCTATGATAAATACTAATTGTAGGCAGGTTTTTTTATGAGTGAACAATCAAATAGAAAATTTATACCCTCACAAAGTGAGCATGATCACGAGCAGTTTAATCAAATCATGCATGAGATTCATCCAGAAAGAATACCAGCAAACTTTGTTGACAAGATCAAACTGTTTCACAGAGACGGGCACACATCACTAATGACCAGAGATGACATTTACAACACTGTGCCTGTGCATGGCCAAGTAGATTGGGAAAAAATTGCTGAAAACTATCACGACATTGTAAACATGGAAATCTACATAGACATGGATTCACTAGAACATGCAGTTCATAAAAATGTGCATCGCATGTTTCACAAAGCATTTAAGAAAAAGAACTAGTTGACATATTTTTAAATATATGTTATAAATAACAGTATATAATTACCGTATTTAACAATAGGGGTTGGGGTAATACTATTATGATGAAAACAATATTATCTTTTCTATACATATCAGGCATTCTTGCCTTGGGAAGATTGATTCCACATCCACCAAACTTTACACCAATATTGGCCGCGGCTATATTTGCTCCATACATTATTAATGATCGTTGGACAGCAGTAGCAGTACCATTAATGGCAATGTTCATAGCAGATGTGTTTATAGGCTTACATCCTTATATACTTTGGGTATATGGATCTATAGCATTGTCAACGTTTATATCTATGCAACTACAAAGGAGTTATACATCATTAGCACTAATGACATTAATATCTTCTATAATATTTTTTCTAATAACAAACTTTGCAGTATGGATCATGTGGGACTACTATCCTAATACATTAGAAGGATTAATAATGTGTTATACAATGGCAATACCATTTTTTCAAAACACACTTCTTGGAACAGTTATCTATACTGCTCTAATGGCATCTATAGCCGTAGCATTATCTCGCCCTGTGAATAACATATACCTAATGGTGGTTAACAAAGGAAAAGATTATGCCAACAAATATTTTTAGAATACTAATACTCTTATTATTGTTTATTAAGCCAGCACAATCTCAAGAATGCTACTGGGAAGAAATGAAAGATGAAACAATAGTATGTGATAACCTAGTTATCAATATACCAGTTTTTCATTTAATGACACCATCAAAAAAAGCAGATGCAATTTACACAGATTCTTATATTTGGTTAGATGATGAAAAGAAACAAGGATCAAGCATCCTTTCAGAAGCATTAGAAGATGCTCCTAATTTTAATGCAGTTCGTTCTGGTCCTGCTGGACAACAAACATCATTATTTACAAGAGGAACAAACTCTAATCACACACTTATAACAATAAATGGATCAGCAATTACAGATTATTCTACAACAAATGGTGCTACTGATTTAAACAACGTTAATATTCATTTTGCAGATGGATTGCATTTGTATACAGGACCAATGAGTACTAACTATGGAGCCAATGCAGTTGGAGGAGTTATTGATATACAAACATCTGATTACAAACAAAATGAACTAGCACTTTCGTATGGATCATATGACACAAACACATTGGCCTATACCTACAGTAAAGATTATTTTAACTTTGGAATATATACAGAAGGATCAAATGGTATATCTGTTTATCCTCAAGGATCAGAAGCAGATGGGTATGATGTGCTTGGATTTAACTTTGGTTACATTACAAACTATGACGGTACTAAAATAAAATTTACAGGTATAACAAACACCACTGAAGCAGATATTGATGCCTCTGGTGCAGATGATACAGACTACACAAACGAAACTAAATTCCATTTTGGACAAGTTCAAACATCTACAGACGTAGAATATGGTACAATAAAAACAGTGTTGGATCATACTGTATGGGATAGACAATATGTGAATGGCAGTGAGATAGACAACTACGATTCTACAGCAACACACGGATCATTAGATTGGTTAACGAACACAGATCAAGTGTCAACCAAAACAGGAGTTGATATAACAGGCTTTGATGCAGAGTTTAATAATACAGGATCATATAATTCTACGGTGGACAAATCAGCATCAGTGATTGGATTATATCATAATTTTGATTATGTTACCAATAGCAAAATAATTATATCAGGAGGTTTAAGACATGATGAGCATTCTATTGCAGGAGGACAATCAACCTACAGTGTAGGTGCGGCATACAATGGATTTCGTATAAGTCAATCAACAGGTTACAAATCTCCAACATTATATGAGTTGTATGGTGCTGACAATTTTGGTTATACAGGCAATTCAAACCTAAAAGCAGAAACTTCTGTAAGTAATGAAATAGGATACAACAACAAAGGTAATTCTTATAATTTTGATATTGCATTGTATTCAATTGATATTGATAATATGATTACGTATTCTAATTCTACATATAATAACGACAGTTCAGGGTCATCAAAAATCAAAGGCGCTGATATTAATTTTGACTATTATATAGGTAATTTTAGGTTTGACAACAATTTGGCACTAACATCAGCACAAGATTCATCAGATACTTGGTTAAAACGTAGACCACATACAGTGTGGAAATCAGGAATCACATATACTAAAAACAACTATTACATTACACCAAGCATATTATACTATGGTGAACATAGAGATACAAACTCAGTTGATTGGTCAACAATCACAGTAAAAGAAAAAACAACAGCAGATCTCACAGCAGGATATTATCTAACACAAGATTCTGAAATAGTATTGAATATTAAAAATTTAACAAACAATGAATACGAAAGACCAAATGGATATAATCAAGGAGGAAGAAATATAACAGTTGGATGGAAATTAAAATTTTAGTATTGCAAAAACAAATAAATACTGTTATAATAAAGGTATAAAATGGAAAAACAAAAAAAACACACAAAAGATCAATATTTTTTACTTGTTGCTCAAATCATAGCACACTTGTCTATAATTCCAATGATCATATACGGTAGTTGGTACCATTGGTTATTGAGTTTTGTAGTTTACTTTATTACAGGTTGTTTTGGTATGACAATGACGTTTCATAGACTGTTAAGTCATAAAAGTTGGAATGCTCCTAAATGGTTTGAATATTTTGGATCACTAGCAGGTACATATGGATTAACAGGATCAACAATAGGATGGGTAGCCATACACAAAGAACATCATCATTACACTGATCAAGAAGGTGATCCACACTCTCCTCAGGTGCATGGATTTTTTAGAGTACAGTGGTTAAGCATGTTTGAAACACCTAATCCAAGATATGTAGTAAAACTTATTAGATCAAAGTTCCATGCTTTTTTACACAAATGGTATTTTGCATTACATCTAGCGATAGCAGTAATTTGGTATTTGATTGATCCAATGTTATTGATCAGTGCTTATCTATTTCCAGCAATGATATTATGGAATGCTGGATCGTTTATTAATACACTAACACACATGACTGGTTATAGAAATTGGGAAACAACAGACAATTCAACAAACATACCTTTACTTGGAATACTAATGTGGGGCGAAGGTTGGCATAACAATCATCACCATGATCCACAAAATCCAAGTTTCAAACACAAGTGGTGGGAGTTTGATCTAGGTGGGTGGTTCATAAAAAAACTAGAACAAAAAACTTAAATGGAAAAGATTGTACAATACAATCCAGCATACAAAATACTAGTAGAAGAATTTTTAGCTCAAGCAAAAGAAGAAGGCAGTGCTGGTACATATACTCAAAAGAAATTTGATATTAATAACCTTGACAAACAAAGCAGTCTTTGGATAGCAATAGTAGATGATGAAGTTGCTAGTATAAGTTATGCTGAAAGAAGTTTTATCACAGGCACTCCAGAGTCAATAAGAAAGTGTAGATATCATATTCTTAAAAAACACAGACATGGTCGTTATGGGTTTAAAATGATGAAACATCAAATTGCTTGGGCAAGATCGAATGGATTCAAACACTACTATTGGACGCATGATGTTAAAGACACAGCAATAAACAAATTATTTCAACATAAGAAAAAATATGTTGGGGGTGATAACAGTTGGTTTGAAGACAATGATTACAAACAATTAACACTAGAAACAGATCTAGTTTTTCATGATTCACCAAAGTCTGATATGATACAGTTTGTCTATAGTTATTATATTGATCCTAATTATATATGGAAACCAACCAGTGCTGTTATATGGCACAAACACAACGGCACTATAGAAAATGTTGCAGAGGTATTATGAAAACAGTGCAACTAGGAACAATATCAGTTATACATGAAACATGGTTGCCATATGCCGCGGCATGTCTTATAAGTTATTGTAATAAGATACCTGAGATAAAATCAAAGTACAAATTCAATGAACCATTATACAAGTACAAACCTGTAGAAGAATACACAGAACAATTTAAAAACATAGATGTGTTTGGTTTAACCTGTTATGTATGGAATCAAGCATATAACAATCAATTAATGAGCCACTATAAAGATGTAAATCCAAATGGTATTACCATGTATGGTGGCCCTAACGTCCCAGAAGATCCTAAACTTGCAGAAAAGTTTGCACAAGAACATCCTTATATAGATATATTTTGGGTAGGACCTGGAGAGAAATTAGTCAGTGGGTTTTTACAAAATATTAATGCTCCAATGAGTATACATGCTGGTAGTTTTGGAAGAGGTTGGAACAACGTAGAGGTAGGCCGCAAACTATATCAAATTGGTACAGATGAAATGCCTACACCATACATTGATGGAGTATTTGATTCAATACTAAAAGAAGAAAAACGAGTCAAGGCATCTTTTGAAACCAATCGCGGATGTCCTTTTAAATGTGCATTTTGTGATTGGGGAGGTCAAGCAAGATCAAAAGTTACAAAGTTTGACATAGACCCAGTATACCAACAATTAGATTTTTTATACAAGCATACAAACATAGCAGAAGTAGAAATACTTGACGCTAACTTTGGTATGTTACCTAGAGACTTAGATGTTGTTAAAAAAATGAAAGCAAATAAAGAAGCAACAGGCAACAATCCAAAAATATCATATAGTGGACTTGCAAAGAACGGTAGTAAGTGGTTACCAGAAATTATAGATATTATACACAACAACTTAGATGCTGACCAGCGTAATTTAAAAGTAAGTTTCCAAACGCATTCAAAAGATACACTCAAAATTATTAATAGAGCAAATATTAATAATGACAAACTCATACCATTAATAGACAGTTTTAAATCAAAAGGATTACCAGTAACTAGTGAAATGATTATAGCACTGCCAGGCGAAACAGCAGACAGTTGGTTATACAGTTTAAACAAAGACTATGAACTTGGTATTGATTTTATGCGTTCTTATTTTTTAAATCTAGTACCAAACACAGAACTATATACAGATAAATTTCAAAAAGAACACAAAGTTAAATCAAAGATACTTGCATTTCCGTATTCGTTCTCAGGATTAGGATATAAACAATTACATAATCATCCAGAGTATAGAGATGAACGTAGTACATATGAGTTTGAAGAAATAGAAATAATGCACAGATGTTTTTCATATGATGAAGATGAAATAGTTCGCATGTTTGACTATTGGTGGTTTTATCATAACTTTCATAACTCTAGAGCATTAAGTTATACAATAAAAGACCTATTTGATACTGGACATGACATTGAATTTCAAGCCAAATGGTTTTATCAGCATTTAAGCAAGATGCCTCTGATGACAACTTTGGTAGAAAAAAATAGACAGATTATTAGAAATATATTCAAAGACGAACCAAGAACAGAAGTTAAAGATCTAGCAACATATTTGTATTTTTCAAGATGTTTGCGATCAGATGAAGTGTATCAGTTCTGGCATAACCAAACACAGTTTATAGAAGACTTATCAAAAGTGTTTCCAGAAAAATTGGTTAAATATGATGTAGCACAATGGAAAAAAGAATTTGATATGAGCATGTATGGTACAGATGCTCGTATTAAGCCAACTGAAACAGTGGCAATAGGGAGTGAAAGATAATGTGGAAAGAACTAGTAAAAAACGAACTATGGGAGTATGATAACTTTCTTGATGATAATACTATTGAGCAGATAAAACAAAATATGTCAACAGCAGGTAAAACAGAGCTTGAGCCTGGTGAAGCAATATTACCTAATTTTAGAAATTCAGGTGTTAACGCTACAACATATAATTACACAGTTCATAGAACTGATATACACAAAGATAGAGTATTAATTGACTTGTATATGGGCAAGGTAAATGAATTAATGCAACCATTAACTGAAACTTCTGTACCAATGAATAATTTAGAAGGATTACAATTATTTACTAAGAGCTTTTCAAAACGTGGCTGGTATGATCTACATACTGAGCCAATTGACAAGTATGGTCCCTATGCTTTTATGCATTTTCTTTCTACAGAACAAGGCGGCGAATTGGTGTTTCCTAGTCGTAATGGAGTAGAACAGCACTTACAAAAGTTTCCAGATCAAAGATCTAGATGGGAAGAAAACATACAGTTGGTTGAATCTAGAGGATTTCCTATGCGTTATTTAGATGATGTAGTTGTTAAACCAATTTACAACAAGTGTGTTGTATTTGCCATAGGATCAGCTCATTATGTAAATCCGCTACAAGGTGAAATAACAAAAGATTCAAGGCAAGTGGTTACAGGTTGGCCATATGCTACTAAAGAACTTATAAGCAATTTAGATCAGCACTGTAACTTTAATTATTATTTTGATGCACAGCGCCATACTGAACCAAAACCTGAGGCTTGTCATTAATGTGGAACGAACTAGTTCAAAATGAAATCTGGTATACAGAAAATTTTATTAATGAAGATCTTGTTGATCAAGCATTAGATAAAATAAGACAATCAGAAACAAAAGAACTAGACGGCAATAAACAGCCACATATTATTAGTAAGTCTTACTACAATTACAATCATGTAAAGTATAATATACATAAAGATAACAATATAGTGGTAGCAGTTATTAATAGATTAAATGAAATATTATCAGAAGTGTACAAGCCTATACTAATTCAAAATATAAATGAAAAAAATGTTTTGCAATTTACAACAAAAACCTTTAATCCAAATAGCGTGTATAATGTTCACACAGAACGTAAAGACATATATGGAGAATTTGTTTTTATAAATTATCTAACAACAGAACAAGGTGGCGAGCTAGTTTTACCAAACGAATATATGCTTGAGGAACATTTTAATTATTATCCAGAAGAACGTAAAAATTGGGAAGAGTTTAAAATTAAACTTTATAATGAATCTGGACAAAATCCTTATCTAGTAGGACCATTAACAATTAAACCCAAAAGAAATTCTTGTGTGCTGATGAGAGTTGGATCAGCTCATTATGTAAACCCAGTTAGAGATGGCAAAGTAGGCAGTCGTGTTGTAATTACAGGATGGCCATTTGCTAATATGAATTGGAAAGAAAAATTTAAATCTTAAAACAAAAATTTACGATCCCTAGCAAATTCGCTGTAGTCCATTGTTAGTTCATCGCCTACTTTAATATTTTTACAAGAAATAAAACTTGTACCACCAATATAAGATAAATTTGAATCGTCACTGTGGTTTATATAAGTGTCTTCACATTTCATATTGTGTGTTAGACTTACAGGAAACTTTCCAGGTGCTTGTTCTTTAGGAACTATAGAACCAGCCAGTTCAACAACTTTTTTACCAATTGGTATTGATTCTAGTGCAAATCTGCCCTTGCCATGTATAGATGATTCTTTTACTTCAGTTTTAAACAGCCACTGGTTGGGCATCTGCTTGAGCCTTGTGTTGTTTATATTCTTTTTGTATTTTTAATTCACCCATGTTGTTTGTTTCGTTCCAATCACCATCTGGTATTTCTTGTAGATCTAATTGATCTTTTAAACTAAACATTAAACTAATTCTTGGAGTGTTACCTGAATTTACTACAGTGTGCCTAAAGCCAATATTTAAGAAATATGCTGAACCATCTGCTTTTAAATGATATGCTTCTTCGTTGCCTTTACGCCAAAAATAATTTGTTGCTTCTTCTTCTGCAAAAATAGGAATAATCACTCTTACAGCATAGGTTGGATCGTAGTCAATATGTGGTGTAAGTGTTTTACCTGGATCTAATCTAACAAGCCTTACTCTTATAGCATCTGACTTAAATGAGTTAACCACTTCTTCAAAGTATGTACCTTTGTATTTTTCTGTTGGAGTATTGTAGTTGTGTTCATCAAGTGCTGGATTTAGTCCTTCACCTCTGTGTGCTTTTAGTTTGTATTTGGCAATTTTACCAATAGAGTCGTTACCAGTACCTGCAGTCTGACCCATTATTTCGCAAGACTCTACAGTTGGGGATTCTGCATTTGGATCAAATTCTGTTAGATTAATTTGTTTAAAGTGTTTGTAAACACTCATAACTAGTTCGTGATTATTGCTACACAAGGCTTTGTTTGTTTCCATAACATTACCATAATCATTAGCAAGTGTTAGTGCTTCTTGTTGTAATTTTTCTATATCAAACTTGTGGTTCTGGAATTTCCACATAGTTGGTAATTGGTATTTTTTACGTATTAGCATTGGTTATTTCCTTATATAGCAGTTATTATACAGTTATTTATCAAAAAATGCAAGTGATAAATATATAAACTACATACTTTATATTGATTTATAAAGAATTTTGCTGTATACTGTATATGTAATGATTGATCTAAAAACAAATAAAACCTATTGTCCATATCTATTTCGCGGCGGAATAATCAAAGTTCCAGATGGTAATTTTGAACCTTGCTGTCGTTTTGATCAACAGCAGTATTCAAAAGAATATCTACAAAACGGATACAACAGTGTATGGAAAGACATAAGAAAGCAATCATTAAATGGTGAAAAAATACAAGGTTGTTGGCGATG
>Ga0181590_10004025_pt1 | contig 12251 bp, 10 predicted proteins | sample 071ome_34_FD_132446 | JGI IMG/M metagenome (GOLD analysis project Ga0181590, IMG submission 132446) | Coastal salt marsh microbial communities from the Groves Creek Marsh, Skidaway Island, Georgia - 071411BT metaG (megahit assembly) | ecosystem: Environmental > Aquatic > Marine > Intertidal... | reverse complement strand
GGTGACATCTCGATCGGCCCCGCCCCCGAAATCGGTCAGATTCCAGGTGGCATTCCCATCGTCAAAATCGTCGAAGGTCCAGGTGCCAACCACGTCCCAGTCGGTGAGTTCGACTCCATCGGCATCATTTTGGTTGGCACCGAAGTCGATCTTGAACAAAGCAGCCTGGCTGGAAAAACTCCACAGGCAGCTAGTGATAACTGCCAGCAGTAGGGCGGCAGTCAGGGTTAGTCTTGGTTTTGCTTTCATGCTATTGAGGCAATTAATGTACAACTCTAATTGATTTCATCTTCCTGGCTCATTTATGAGGTTGAGTCAGTCATCTCCCTGATTTGAGGAGAATACACCGGTCCCCTAGTGTTTCTCTTGCCATGGAATGGTATTATTGTGATCTGATCTGATGCCAATTGTCAATGTATCATAGCGCCTTGGATTGGGTTTTGCAGGGTCAAGCCCTGTTTACAAGCCGCCCGGTTTAGAACGTAGCCAATTGGCAAGTAGCTGGCTGAATGTGGGGTGAATCAGGTAGCCGACCGAAGCATGAGGATTGGATCGATCAGCTCTAAGGTTGAGATTATGAATGAAATGGTCGTGAAGCCCCCCCGGCAAGAGCCCCAGTTCCCTCATGCCATCAAAGTCGTCACAAAGAAGGCGATCATGGCAAATATAGTCATCCTTGGCAGCCAAGTTTTCCCAACGGTTGATGCAAGTAGGGTAGCGATTCAAACCCTTCAAATTTGCTCCCATAAGCTGCCGTTGGACCGTCCTGTCTCCCAGAGGCGATCCTAGGGTGATCAAAAGGTCGATCCTTTGTGCATGTTTATTATGTTGGGGGCTTGTGTCGGCCCAAGAGCATTGCCACAGGGTGTCGTAGGCGATAATGGAGCCCAGGCTATGCGCTACCAACAAGATCTCGTCATGGCCGGACCATGCCTCATGCAGAACGTGTTTGAGGCGATTTCTGAGTTGGGTGCCATGGTTTGACTTGGCTGACCAATAGGCTCGCAAGTCAGCTGCTATGATCCCAATAAATGGCTTGGCCAAGCCTAAGCGTCCTAAGGGGCTAGCCAGCCAGCTGATGAGGGCAGGTTTGATCCAGGAGACTCCTCGCATCCTTTGGTATCCTTGCGCGCTGAATTGAGCTCGATCTAGCGCCTGTAGCCTTCCAAGTGCTTCCCAGCGACTCTCTGGATCCTCAGCCGATTCCCCAAGCACAGCATTGCTTAGGTCACCGAAGTAGACGAATTCCTTGTTGGTTTGTTCGAATTGCTTTCGAATCGCCAGGCCGTGATCTCTCTGCAAACCATGAGCCGCTGCTTCCAACCATATTGCCTCAAGGTTTTCCTTTGAGGGTTTTCGATCCCTCCCATGAATGAACAGGATACGCTTTGCCATGAGCTTATGAGAGTTCAGGTGCGTGCTCTTTAGAGTTCACCTTAAGTACTGGAAATTGTCGAACGCCCTCTTTAATGAGAAGGGTTCTTTCTGGTTTCTTGTTTGACGCATCAGGCGCAATTTCTAAGATGCCTCATCGATTTCCACTCAAGGTAATTTTATGAGCAAAGCCAAGACAGTTCGGGGTCAGAAAAAATCCTCCAGTAACATCCAATCCATGTTGAAAGAGGAGCGTGTATTCAAACCTACAAAGGAATTTTCCAGTCAGGCTCACATTGGATCGATGGCCGCCTACAAGCGGATGTATGAGCGTTCCATAGCCAAGCCTGAGGCCTTTTGGGCAGAGCAAGCAGAGAAGGAACTGGTATGGTTCAAGCCATGGAAGAAGGTGTTGCAATGGAAGGCACCCAATGCGAAATGGTTCGTGGGTGGGCAGACCAATGTCAGCATGAATTGTCTGGATCGCTTTCTTGATTCAGATAAGGCCAATCAAGCAGCCCTCATTTGGGAGGGAGAGCCAGCTGCACCAGGAAAGCCAGGTGAGGAGAGAACCCTTACCTATCGCCAGTTGCACCGTGAGGTTTGCTTGTTTGCCAACGTGCTCAAGGCCCGGGGCATCCAGCGCGGAGATGTGGTGCTGATCTACATGCCCATGGTACCCGAGGCCGCTGTGGCCATGCTTGCCTGCAGTCGCATTGGTGCGATTCATTCCGTCGTGTTCGGTGGTTTCAGCGCTCAATCGGTAGCCGATCGTGTGCAGGATTCTCAGGCCAAGATGATCTTAACAGCCGATGGTGGCTATCGTCGCGGGGGTGTCGTCCCCTTGAAGGAAAATGTCGATAATGCTCTTAAGATTAAGGTCAAGGGACGTTTCATCACCAAATCCATCGAGTCGGTTATCGTTCTCCGAAGGACCGAGAATCAAGTCACGATGAAGCGAGGACGAGACTTCTGGTGGCACGAAGAAGTGGCCAAGGCTTCTCCTGTTTGTCCTCCAGCCAAGCTCAGCAGTGAGCACCCTCTTTTCATTCTTTATACCAGTGGTTCAACGGGCAAGCCCAAGGGTATCCTGCACACCACTGCGGGTTACTTGTTGGGAGCCAAACTGACCTCGAAGTATGTCTTTGATCTCAAGGACGATGATGTTTATTGGTGCACCGCTGATATTGGATGGATCACGGGTCATAGCTACATTGTTTATGGACCGCTTGCCAATGGAGCGACCATCCTCATGTATGAGGGAGCCCCCAATTGGCCCGAACCCGATCGCTTTTGGGACATCGTTGCCAAGCATCGGGTTAGTATTCTCTACACCGCTCCCACAGCCATCCGTGCGTTCATGAAGTGGGGCGAACAGTGGCCAGCCAAACATGATCTGAGCTCCCTGCGATTGTTGGGCACAGTGGGTGAGCCCATCAACCCAGAAGCATGGATGTGGTATCATCGTGTGATTGGCCAAGGGCGCTGCCCCATTGTGGACACCTGGTGGCAGACCGAAACCGGAAGCATCATGATCACGCCTTTACCCGGAGCCACCCCGACCAAACCGGGAACCGCTACACTCCCGTTTTTTGGGATCAAGCCTGAGGTGGTGGATGATCAGGGTAAGGCTGTTCCGCGAAACACCGGAGGCAAACTTGTGGTCCGGCAGCCCTGGCCCAGTATGTTGCGGGGTATCTGGGGAGATCCCAAGCGCTTTGTTGAAACCTACTGGAGCGAGGTCAAAGGCAGTTACTTTACCGGTGATGGCGTGCGGCAGGACAAGGATGGATACTTCTGGATCGTGGGTCGCATTGATGATGTGCTCAATGTATCAGGGCATCGCATTGGGACTGCGGAGGTGGAGAGCGCCTTGGTCAGTCACCCCAAGGTTGCTGAAGCGGCCGTTGTCGGTCGTCCGGATGAAATCAAGGGACAGGCACTCGTCGCTTTCGTGACCCTCAAGGGTCACGTTAAGGCAGACAAGGCTCTGCGGGACGAACTGCGTCAGCATGTGGGCAAGGAGATTGGTCCTGTGGCTAAGCCAGACAACATCCGTTTTGCCGATGCTCTGCCAAAGACACGATCCGGTAAGATCATGCGTCGCTTACTCAAGCAAATTGCCGCAGGTAATACTCAAGTGCAGGGAGATACCAGCACGCTCGAAGACATCAGCGTGATTGCCCAACTGAGCCAGGATGAGGGTTAGTGCCACTCGGTGCCGTTGGCCAAACCAGGGTGGGTTTCTTGCTGCCCTCTTTTTCTGATTGCCATGACAGGCTGAGCGGAGGGGGTGATCCCTCCGCCCGATGCGCTCAGACGAGCAAGCCGACCATGGTCGCGGTCAGGTAGCAGGCCATCAAACCGGCTATCATGCTCCAAAAGCCCATGCGTGCAAATTCGCGGCGTCGCTCAGGGACCAGAGCGCTGAGCCCCCCAATCTGGACAGCAATGCTTCCCAGGTTGGCGAAACCGCACAGTGCATAGCTGGTGATCAGGAAACTGCGTTCATCAAGCACTTCCCGGTTTTCGGTGAGAGAAAGGTATCCAAAAAGTTCATTCAAGACCACCCGCTCACCTAGCATGCTGCCTACCAAGGTACAGTGATCCCAGGGGATTCCGATGACCCAGGCAAGTGGCGCATGCACCCAACCAAGGATTGCTTCCAGGGTAAAGGGCTGGTCGATTCCTAGCAGGCTCTGTGCCGCCTGAAGGCTCTCATTGGCAAGAGCCACTAGGGCCACCATGGCCAGCACCATCACCGAGACGTTGAGCGCCAGTAAACCTCCGTCCTGAGCGCCTTTACAGATAGCATCAATACTGTTGGTGGTCTGGGGTTGCGGTTGGCTGGCAGTCTGAGTTGAGGTACTCGAAGGGTGTGTTTCTGGAATCAAGATCTTGGCGATGACCAGTGCTGCTGGAGCACTCATCAGCGAGGCGGTGACCAGATGCCCTGCCAGATCAGGGAAGCCTACATTGGTTCCAAATTGTGCGTAGACCGCCAGCATCCCTCCGGCGATGGTGGCCATCCCTCCGGTCATCAATGCCATCAGTTCACTCTGTGTCATCTTGCTTAAGTAGGGTTTGATCAGCAGTGGAGCCTCGGTATGTCCCACAAAGCAGTTGGCTGCCGTGGCCAGTGTTTCGCTGCCGGAAGTGCCCATGAGACGCCGCATCACCCAAGCCATGCCACGAACAACCCATTGAAGTATGCGCCAGTGATAGAGTAGGGAGGAAAGGGCTCCAACGACGATGATCGTGGCAGAGATGGAAACGGCGAAGATGAAGGCGTTAGCCGCTCCAAAAGTCTCACTCAGGATGGCTCCATCGGCAAGGGGACCAAAAATCATTCTGGCTCCAACCTGCGAGACCTCGTTGAGCTTGAGTACCGCCTGCTGGGCGAGATTGAAAAGCTTCAACCCCACTGAGGTTCTGAGGATAAGCAGGCCAAGTAAGAGTTGAAGGCCCAGTCCCCACAGGACAGTCTTGAAGGGAAAATGTCGTCGGTGCTTTGACAAAAGCCATGCCGATAACAAGAGGATGGCAATGCCCAGAAGGCTACGAAAAATTTCCATTGGTTCAAAGCTGATAGGCGGTTGGCATGCCCTCTCTCAGTGGTTTTGGAAGCTGGCTAGAAGTCGTATTGATGGATGTTTTCCTGATTGAAGACAAGGATGTCACCCAGCAGGACTTGATCTCCAGCGACTTCTTTTTCGCCCAGTTTGCCTGCCACGAATTGTTCATCCCCTGGGTTCAGGGTGCCATTGGCCAGAGCGGCTCCAACCTGGACAGTGAGGTAACCCAGTTCGGCAGTGTTCCAGAGAACCACTGACTTGACCGTGCCATCCTGGACGTAGGCCTTCATGCTGTTTGGCGTGGCGAGTCCTGTCACCATGACTTCGCCTGAGCGACCAGCTTGCTTCACGGCCTCAGCCGCACCCGGAAAAGAGACCGAACTGATACCAAAGAATCCTTTGATATCAGGGTAGGCTTTCATGAGATCCTGTGTCACCTTGAACGCCAGTTTTTGGTCTTCATCCGAGGGTTTGATAGCAACCAGATCGAGATTGGGGTACGTATCAGCCATGCGCGCCTTCATGTGTTCGATCCAGATATTTTGATTCGCAGCGGTCAGGTAGGCGGTCACGATGGCGACTTGGGCCTTGACCTCTGGCCCTCCCAGATCCTGAACCATGGTGTCGACCATGCCATAGGCAATGGCCTGAGCGGTGGATTGATTGACAAAGTAGGATCGTGCGTCAGTGACCGCGTCCGCATCCCAGGTAATCACATGAATACCTTTCTCGCGAGCTTTGCGCATGGCGGGTGCTACCACCTCTGGATCATTGGGGGAGACAGCGATCACATCGACCCCCTTGAGGGCATACTGTTCGATCATGGAAGCCTGTTTTTCAGGGGACCCGTCGGTGGGGCCATCGTAGATGAGGTCCACATTCCCTAGCTCCCTGGCTGCTTCCTCGGCTCCACTGGCGCAGGAAGTGAAGTAGGGAAGCCCTTTTTTCTTTGGAATCAGGGCGATGGTTATCCTTTTCCCAGATGACAAAATGCTTTCCGACTCTGAGCCAATCTGTGAGTTCTCCGATGGGCTGCAGGCGCCAAACATGAGGCCAAAGGCCAGTAGGGTGAGTGTGGAGTAGACCCCTTGGACGGAAGCTTCAGAGCGACTTTTCATGATCAGGATGATCGTTTATGTCCCAAAAGTTGCTGAAAAACAACCGAAAGAATAAGTAAGCTTCCGAGTGCCAGCAGGTTGAGTTCATCGCGACTCCAGTGCCAGCTGACAAATTCTCGCGTTTCGTGGATGAGTACAAGACCCAAGCAGACCCCAAAGAGTGAGCCCCGTCCACCGAAGATGCTCACCCCTCCCATAACCACGGCTGTGATCACGCCCAATTCTACCCCTGCACCAATATCTGCCTTGGCCGTGTTGCGACGGGCCATGAACAGGATGGCTGCGATCGAAGCGCTGAGGCCAGAGAGGCAGTATAGCCCAAGAAGGATGCGATTGACGCGAATACCCGAGTAACGAGTAGCCACTTCATTATAGCCAATGGCGTGTATGTAGCGCCCCAGTCGGTGGCCATGCATTATCCAAGCGCATAAAGCCAGGCATCCTAGAAATAGCCAGCCTGCCAAGGGGATACCAAGCCAGCTAGCCTGACCGAGCCAGGTAAAGGATTTAGGGAACCCCGACAGGGGGCGTGCCTGACTGACTCCCTCGGCAATGCCTCGAAAAGCTGCCATGGTGGCTAGAGTGATGATTAGCGGATGCACTTTGAGACGGGTAATAAACCAGCCGTTGAACCAACCACCAGCCAGCCCGACCAGTGCCGCAGCCAGGCATCCCATAGGCAACGGCACGCCATGTTGGTGCAGCATGCCTGCGGTGATAGCGCACAAACTCATGGTGGAGCCAATGGACAGGTCAATGCCTCCAGTGAGGATGATCAGGGTCATGGGCAGGGCCATCAGAGCTGTTTCCCAAATATGGGTTGATAACTCCTTTTGTACCTCCCATTGAAGGAAGGTAGGGTCCACTTTGTATATCCACCCCAGCATGACCAAGGTCAAGCATGACAGGAGGCTTTCTGGATGGCTTAACCATGAGAACCATTTTGTTTTCATGAGCTTTTTTTGGACCGAACGAGGTGATCAAGCAGGATGGCACCCAAGATGAACAATCCTTGGATGGCTCGCGACCAGTAGGTGGCGTTTTCGCCCAGCTTCATGAAGATGAGCAGTGTGGAAATCATGGTCATGAGAAGCACGGCGAAAACCACACCACTCAGGTGACCCGTGCCTCCGTTGACTGAAGTCCCACCTACCACCACACAGGTGACCACAAGTAATTCCATGCCCACTCCAATCCCTGAGTCCACCACTGAAAGCTGAGGGACGCTGACCAGGGTGGCCAGAGCCGTCAGGAAACCCGTCCAAGCAAAGACGAGGAACTTGACCCGCTGGATGGGGAGGCCTGCTAGATGGGCTGCCCGTGGTTGACTCCCGATGGCAAAAATGCGGCGCCCCAGCGGTGTGCGGTGAATCAACCAGGTAGAAAGGACAATAACCCCCGCACAAACCCATAAGCAGATGGGTAGGCCCATCCAGCTGCCCGTGCCCAGATAGCGTATGCCTGGAGGCAGGTCGGTGATCCATGTCCCCCCCATGATGACTTCGGTGACCCCTCGCAGGGCGGTGAGCATCCCCAGAGTGACCATGATGGAAGGGACTCGCAAATAGGCGATCAGCCACCCATTGAGAGCCCCCATCAGCGTACCAAGTATCATAGTCAGGATAACCGCAATCCAGGGTGAGAGGCCCCAGCGTGTGGCTGAAACCATGGCTCCCATGGACGCAGCAAGGACTCCCATCATAGATCCTACAGAAATGTCAATCTCACCCAGAACAAGCACAAGCATCAGGCCGCAGCTGATGATGCATACCGGAGCTGCCTGAACCGCTATGTCGCGCAGGTTTCCCCAGGCCAGAAAGGCTGGGTTGATGAGGCTGACCAGTCCCAGAGCCAGGAAAGTGAAACAGAAGAGCCCTGCGGCGCGTTGTTTTAGGAGGCCAAGCATCCACTTTCCTAAGCGTAATCCTTGGAAACCATCTTTCATGAAAGTGCATCCCTTTCCTCTGGCAGTGCCCATTGGAGCAGGATTTCCTGGGTGGCTTCATGGCTGGCTATTTCCCCTTTGATTCGTCCCTGACACAGTGTCAGGATGCGATCGCTAAGCCGAAGGATTTCCGGCATATCGGAGGAAATGAGCAGGATGGCCGATCCGCCTGCGGCCAATTGCTCGATCATGCGGTGCACTTCCTCTTTAGCCCCAACATCGACCCCTCTGGTTGGCTCGTCCAGAATGAAAAGGCGCGGTTGGCGGTATACCCATTTGCCGAGAACAATCTTCTGCTGATTGCCACCAGAGAGAGACTGGGCAGAGCTTGCCCGAGATGCTGTCTTGATTCCCATTTGCTCGATCAATGAGCGCGAGGCTTCATGCCTTGGCTTGCGATGCATTCCCATCCAGCCGGACAACTCGATCAGAGATGGAAGGGTCAGGTTGTCTTCCACCGAAGCAGGTAACACGAGTCCTTCTCGCTGCCGGTCTTCGGGGACCATGGCCATCCCCATCGCCATCGTATCCTGAATGGTAAATCCTTCCGGAAGGCAGCGACCTTCAAACCAAATTTCACCCTCATCTACCGGGTCCAGACCGAAGATGGCCCTGGCTATCTCGCTTCGCCCAGCCCCTACCAGTCCAGATAATCCCAGGATTTCTCCCGCATGTATTTCAAGATGAATGTCCTGAAAGACGGGATCGCGTCGCATACCCCTGATTTTCAGGATTGGCTTATCAGACTTTGATTTGGTTTTCTTTTGCTGCCGACTCGGATTTTCTACGGGGCGTCCCACCATCATCCGAATCAGTTCGGATCGACTGAGGGAGCTAGTGGGTTGAGTTCCAGCGCACTGCCCATCTCGCAGTATGGTCACCTGCTGAGCGAGTTGAAAGACCTCCTCCAGGCGGTGACTGACATACAGGATACCAACGCCCTGCTGCTGTAATCGATCCATGGTGGCAAACAGGGACTTGCTTTCTCGAGCCGAAAGGGAAGCCGTGGGCTCATCCAAGATGAGGATGCGACACTCCTGCAGCAGGGCTCGCCCCATGCTGACCATCTGACGCTGTGCCAATGAAAGCTGCCCCACAGGGATATCCAGAGAGAAGGTTTCCCCCAAAGAGTGCATGATTTGGCACGCTTGTTCCCTCATGCCCTTCTTGTTCAGCCATAAGCCTCCTACCTTACTTTGCTCCCGTCCCACAAACAGGTTGTCGACGGTGTTGAGATGGGGAAAAACGACCGGTTCTTGATGGACGGCAACAATCCCGATCTGTTCGACTGCATGCACCCTGCCTAACGGGATGGGTTGACCATTCAGGGTGACCTCTCCGCTGTCAGGGGTTTCGACCCCACTCAGGATCTTGATCAGGGTTGATTTGCCGGCGCCGTTTTCACCACACAGGGCGTGGATGCTTCCAGGCAGTAGCTCGATGGACACCTCAGACAGTGCGCGGGTGCCACCATAAGATCGACTGATCTGCTTTGCTTGGAGGGCTGACATCGTGGGCTTAGGCGTACGAACTCTGCTGAGAGATCCCCATTGCCAGACGGCGCTCATGCCTTTCCCTGCCACGTTGCTGGAGAATCCCGCTTTGTTCAAAGGCCTCAAGGGGCTTATCAGGCAGACCCTTGGCCTGTCTCCATGCCACTAATGCAGGGAGCACGTCTGTCATGAAGGCTCTCTGATAGCATTGCTCGGCCTCAATAATTTGCCCTCGTCTCTGATGGGATCTCAACTGCTCCAAATCAATCAGGCATGCCTTGGCATAGAGTTCCTGGGCCCAGGCTACGGTTTGGATCATGGCAGGAATCTTGGGTTTGAGATTGTGGGATTGATCGATCATGTAATCCAGTTCCACCCGATGCCCTTGATCGGCTCCAAATGCCTGGATTTCGGCAAAAATCCTAAATACTTGGTAAGGATCAATTGAGCCTAGGGTCAGGTCATCATCGGCGTATCTTCGATCATTAAAATGAAATCCACCCAATCGACCCTCATCAAGTAGCCAGGCGACGATTTGTTCAATGTTCTGAGAGCTGTAGTGATGCCCGGTGTCGACGAGGACTTTGGCTTGGGCACCGGTCTTTTGAGCCAGATTCAAGGCCATGCCCCAGTCTGCAATGTCGGTGTGGTAAAAGGCTGGTTCGAAAGGCTTGTATTCGATGAGCAAGGTTTGTTCTGGGCTGAGAGCCTGGTGGCAGGCTTGCAGACCTTCCTCAAAGCAGCGTTTGCGCCGACGTATGTCGTCCTGCCCTGGATAATTAGTTCCATCAGCAAACCAGAGGGATATGACCCGACTCCCGCATTCTTTGGCTATGTTGATGCTATCCAAGCAGTGATCGAGTGCTTGTTGCCGAACTTGACCATCGGGGTGGGCAAAGGAACCCAGCTTATAATGGGCATCTTGGAAAAGGTTGGGGTTGATACTACCAATCCGGATCCCAGCTTCTGCTGCCACGGCGGACACTTTCGAGGGGGTGTTTTCAGAGGAGAAATCCCATAGGACATGCACAGCCATCTTGGAAGCTGCCCCCGTGAGTTGATGCACAGTTGCCGCATCGGCAATTTTGTCGTAAATATCGATGGCGGCTGCTTCCTGGTAAAACTTGCCGAATCGGGTTCCAGTGTCGGCAAAACCCCATGAAGGTAATTCGATATCCAAGCGATCAAGTGCCTGGAAAACGCGCTCGTTGAGTTTGGCCTCATTCATGAGTGCCAAGAGGTTAAATGACACCAAGACCCGTGAGAAGCAAAAGCATGTCAGCCCTTTTTGTCGTGGCTGGATCCCTGTCACTTGTCCTAGCAGTCCTTGGCATGTTCCTGCCTCTGCTGCCAACCACCCCACTGCTATTGCTTGCTGCTGGCTGCTACGCCCGCGGTTCGAACAAATTCCATCACTGGCTCATTCACCACCCCTGGTTTGGAGATACCATCCGACGTTACCAGGCTGGAGAGGGTATTCCGCGCCGGGCTCGCAACAAGACTTTGCTTATTCTCTGGGTGACCTTGATGGTCTCGGCGTGGGTGGTCAGACAAAAGCCCTGGCTCTGGGGCGTTTTGGCTATGGTCGGGGTGGGAGTCAGCACCTACCTCATGCGCTTGCCTCTGGCTCGACCTGATGAGGACCATTGAGGCATCCACGCTAAGAGGAGGGGTAACCTTTTGCTTTCCGGTATGATCCTCAAGCCCACACTGACTCCCTTCCTGCAGGCTGTGTGATGTGGCCATGATCAGGTCCAATGGGCTGGTATGGATGAGAAACTTTTGACCTGTCTTGCTTGAGCAGGCGCGGGGCCAGGCTGACTCGCGTCATTTTGTTGATTCCCCTTGCATTGATTCAGGACGTCTTGTGCGGAGACATGCTCTCTTTTGAGACTGAGATATAGATTGATGGATCAGGAACACCTCTGGGAACCGGGTGAGGTGCCAGGATGACTTGGAACAGGGCAGGGGGCCCTCCAGCGTGCGTTCCTGCATCATGCCTGAAGGGTGACTCCTGGTCGATAGCACCAAAGAGTAGCGGGAACTTGATGGATCCCAATCACTGCGGAGCTTGTTGTGCATGCCCAAATCAAGGCATGAGGCAAGTGAAATCAGGGTTGGATCAGGTGCTGGCTGAAGCCAGCCCTCGAGGCTTGGATGCCGATCCTATGCCGGATTGACTCCCCATGGAACGACTACGGTGGCGTTCATAATAGGCATATCCTTCCCGATTCTTCTCATCAATCATCGATTGATCCACAGACGACATACGCTTACTTGTGCGCTTTATGGATTTCATTGATAAACAGAGGTGCTTTCTCCAACCGACCTTGGGTCCCACGAAGCCTTGCATAGCTCGACCATGATGAGAGGTGAGCCTCAGCCTCTCTCCAGAGAGAGACTAGGATCGTGAGAGCTGGCTGAAAAAAGAACCCTATAATCTGCCACAAACACCAAACATTTCAAGTGCACCAGTTATGGATGGATCCTTGGACCTGGTTGCTTGGAGCGATGCATCATGATGGCATCAATCGGGCAGGTGTTGAGAATAAGGCACTTATTTTTCGTTTTCAGCCAACTGAGATTCGATAGCGGCAGCTTCTTGTTTCAAGCCTGCCTGCAAGGCCAGTTGTTTCATGCGTTTGAGCATCATGGTTTGCTGCGGGAAAGAGGGATCCTTGCTTAGCAGCGTTTTCATTCTATTCAGTGCTTGGGCCCAGTTGCCATCTTGCTGATCCATTTTGGC
>Ga0181590_10004023_pt1 | contig 12251 bp, 11 predicted proteins | sample 071ome_34_FD_132446 | JGI IMG/M metagenome (GOLD analysis project Ga0181590, IMG submission 132446) | Coastal salt marsh microbial communities from the Groves Creek Marsh, Skidaway Island, Georgia - 071411BT metaG (megahit assembly) | ecosystem: Environmental > Aquatic > Marine > Intertidal... | reverse complement strand
TGCAGAAGAATCAAACAAGAAATCTGTTTTCTTAGATAAAGATGATGGCAGGAAGGCTCTTTATCTTTCTAGAATCAAGAATTTAGATCGAAAACTTCAAAGGCTATTTGAGTATATTAGCACTTCATACGCCTCTGATAACATAACTATTTCTCTAGTAACTGATCATGGCCAATCGTATCTTTCGCATGATTCAGGAGTCCTAAGTGAAGCTAGAATACATATTCCATGGTTTTTCAAATCTCCGGAAATAACCACAAAAAAGAAAATATTAGAACCAACCGAAAATGTCGATATATTTAATACTATAGTGCATGATTCTATTCTAGATCCTAAAAAGTATTTAACCAAAAATGATGGTGTATTACCTAAAGTATTTGGTGGCAATGGCAGATCTTTTGCCTTTTCGCAAAGTATTTATCCAAATAGAAAATATGTAGCTAAATGTAGTAACTCAGAAACCACATATTTATTTGAGTCAGACTCAAATATTTCTGAAGATGGTAAATTAAAAATATCATCTAAAGAAGTTAAAAATATTAAGCTTTTAAGTGGCAAACATGATCAAAGTCTTTTAGATAGATTTTTTGAGAAGATTATCTCACTCAATAAAGTGTAAATACCTAAATCTAGATTGAGAATGATTAAAAAACTATTAAATATCTTAACCCCTCAGGAGAAAAGAAAGAGTCTATATCTATTATTAATGATAATAGTTATGGCTTTCTTTGATATGGTTGGCGTTGCTTCAATCTTACCTTTTATGGCAGTTCTTGCTGATCCAGGTGTAATTGAAACTAATAATTTAATTAACTTTTTATATAATTTTTTTAGTTTTAAAGATGAAAAATCATTTTTCATTTTTCTTAGTTCTTTGGTTTTCTTTCTTATCTCTTTTGCAATAGTTTTTAAGGCTTTAACTACTTATTTCCAGCTTCACTTTATTAATCAAAGAGAGTACTCAATTAGTAAAAGACTTGTGGAGAAGTATCTCCATCATCCATACGAATGGTTTATAGAAGAAAATAGTTCTGATCTAGGAAAGAAAATTCTTGCGGAAGTTGGGACAATAGTCTCTGCTGGATTGCTGCCATTATTAACACTCATTTCTCAATCTATGATTTCAATAGCAATCCTAGGTTTATTAATTTATATGGATCCGAAACTCGCACTTATTGTTGGAATTACTTTGTTTTCATTCTTCATAACTATATTTTCCTGGTCAAGTGGAAGGTTAAAGAGCCTTGGAATCAAAAGACTTGAATCAAATAAAAGAAGATATATTTCGGTATCAGAGGCATTTGGAGCAATAAAAGAGGTAAAAGTTGGGAATTTAGAAAGAGCGTATATTTCAAGATTTTCAAAACCAGCGAAAGATTTAGCTAATGTAGCAGCTAGGTCAATGATTATTAGTCAAATGCCTAGGTTTCTTCTTGAAGGGGTTGCAATTGGAGGAATTATAGTTGTATTTATTTATCAAATAGCAACCACTGGTAACTTTAGCAAATCTATTCCAATCATAACTTTATATGCTTTCTCTGGCTATAGACTTATGCCTGCCTTGCAGCAGATTTATCACTCTTTGTCACAATTAAAATATGCAACTTCTGCAATAGACGAAATCTATAAAGATCTTCACCAAAATCGTCACACTCCTTTGGAAAGTGAAGAAGATAACGAAATTAAATTTGAGAAAGAAGTCGAGTTAAAAGATATTAACTATGCTTATCCAGGCACGGAGAAAAAAATATTATCTGATTTTAATTTGACAATAAAAAAAGACTCTCATGTGGCTATTATTGGAGCTTCTGGAAGCGGAAAAACTACAGTTTCAGATATTTTACTTGGTATTTTAAAACCCCAAAGTGGGGAGCTTAGAATAGATAATGTATCTATTAATAGAAACATTATTTTTGCTTGGCAGAGGCTTATAGGTTTTGTCCCCCAACAAATTTATTTATCTGATGAGACCATTATGGAAAATATAGGCTTTGGTATTGAGCGAGATATGATCAATATGGATGCTGTTGAAAATGCTGCAAAAATAGCAAATGTTCATAACTTTATTATCAAAAATTTAAAAGATGGATATAGCACTGTTGTCGGGGAGAGAGGTATAAAGCTATCTGGAGGCCAGCGCCAAAGAATTGGCCTAGCTAGAGCACTATATCATAACCCTAAGATATTAATATTGGATGAAGCAACCAGCGCACTTGATAGTAAAACAGAATATTCAATTATCAATGATTTGAGAAATTTAAGTATTCGAACTACAGTTGTTTTAATAACTCATAAAGTATCAACTATTAAAAATTTCGATCAAATAATTCTCATAAAAGATGGGAATGTTTGTGAACAAGGAAGCTATCATGAATTATTAAATAATAATCACTTCAAAGAACTTTTATGAGTACTAAAAGCAAATTACCGAACTGGAAAGTAATTCATACAATCATTTTCGATTTCGATGGAATTTTTACAAATAATAAAGTTTGGGTTAACAAAGATGGGACAGAGTTTGTTTGTTGTGATCGAGGTGATGGCTTAGGAATTGATATTCTTAAAATTTTCTCAAAAGAAAATAGTTGGAAGGTTAAATTAATGATTCTTTCAAAAGAAAGCAATGCAGTTGTTAGCACTCGAGCAAAAAAACTAGGATTAGATTGTTACCATGACGTTTCAAATAAACTGAATTTTATAAAAAAATATGTTCAAAAGAATTTCCCTGATAAAGTTAATGCTAATGAAGGAATTGTTTATTTAGGTAATGATTTAAATGACTATCTTGCTATGTCATATGTTGGATACTCTGTAGCTCCTTCAGACTCACATAGTATTGTTAAGAATATTGCCGATATAGTTTTAGATAGGGAAGGAGGGAATGGTTTTGTGAGGTTATTTGTTGAGGAGTTATTAAAAGTTGAATTATTTGAAGGAGATAATATTAATAAAATTATCAAGAAATTATGAGCACCTCAGTAACCAAAATGCAAAAAAAAATCTCAGTTGTTGTTCCTTGCTATAACGAGAGTGAAGTTCTTCACGAATTCAATGAAAGATTGTTTCTTGTTCTCAAAGATCTGCAAGAATACTTATATGAGGTTATTTATGTTGATGATGGTAGTAGCGATAATACGTATAGAATTCTGAAAAGTTTTAAGGACAACAGTAATTGTATAGAGATTATTAGCTTTTCCAGAAATTTTGGGCATCAAATAGCAATTTCAGCCGGAATAGATAGGTCTAAAGGTGATGCTGTAGTGGTTATTGATGCTGATCTACAAGACCCTCCCGAGTTAATTAAAGAGATGACTTTGATTTGGCTAAATGGAGCTGATGTAGTTTATGCTGTAAGAAACTCAAGAAAAGGGGAGTCAAAGTTTAAACTTTTGACCGCTAAATTTTTTTACAGAATACTTCAGAAAGTAGCTGATATTGAGATTCCTACAGATACTGGTGACTTTCGACTTATGGATAGAAAAGTAGTCGATGTCCTTTGCTCAATGAACGAGAGAGATAGATATATAAGAGGAATGGTGTCTTGGATTGGTTTTGTACAAAAACCTATTTTTTATAAAAGAGATATAAGATTTGCTGGGGAGACAAAGTACCCTCTTAAAAAGATGATAAATTTTGCATTAGATGGTTTGATCTCCTTTTCTACTAAACCACTTCAAATTGCAACTATGTTTGGTATTTTTGTTTTCATATTGAGTATTTTAGGAATTCTTTATAGTTTATTTTTAAGACTAACAACAGAAAATTGGGTTCCAGGTTGGACACTCATGTTTATTGCTGTTCTATTTTTAGGAGGGATACAGTTAATTTTTATGGGATTAATTGGTGAGTATGTTGGAAGAATCTATGGTGAATCAAAGAAGCGACCGCTGTATATAAAAAAAAGTGAGTAATATATAGATTTTACAATGCAGAATCTTTATATTAAATATAGAAACATGATACTTTATCTCCTTATTGGAGGAACTGGAGCAAGTTTAGATTTCTTAATTTTTTCATCTCTTTCTTGGTTTTTTGAGTCCAAGCTGTATATTGTTTATCATTTATTAGGGTATTTTTCTGGAACAACAGTCTCTTTTGTTTTAAATGCTAAATATAATTTTAAGAAATTTAATCGCCTTTCCAAAAGAATAAGAAGTTTTTACCTTATCGCTCTTTTGGGATTAATATTTTCAACAGTTTTTTTATTCATTTTGATCACTGTGTTTGAAATTAACCAAATTTTCTCTAAGTTTTTATCAATATTTTTTGTATTTTTGATTCAATTCACTCTCAATAGAAAGATAACTTTTAGCTGAAAAAAATGTACATTAAGTTATGAAAAAAATAATAATTGTCGGAGGAGGATTTACTGGTTTAACCATGGCTTATCTTCTTTCAAAATATGGAAATAAGGTTATTCTTATTGAGTCTGAAGATGATATGGGCGGTCTTGCTGGCACATTTAAGGTAGGTGGCCAAAAGTTAGAAAAGTTCTATCATCACTGGTTTACTAATGATGTGCATATTATGAAATTAATAAATGATCTAGGCTTAAACCATAAGGTCAGAATTAGAGAAACAAGAACAGGAATGTATTACTCTAACAATTTCTATAAATTATCGAAACCCCTTGATTTATTGAGATTCACACCACTTTCGTTTTTTGGAAGATTGAGATTAGGATTATTAGCTTTGAAAGCACGAACGGTCACTAATTGGAGAAAGCTTGAATCTGTTTCTGCTAAAGAATGGCTGATGAAGATGGCTGGAGAGGAGGTATATAAAATTGTATGGGAGCCCTTATTAAGAGGAAAATTTGGAAAATTTGAGTCAAAAATCTCTGCTGTGTGGATGTGGAATAAATTAAAACTTCGTGGGAGCAGCAGGGGTAAAAAAGGGGAAGAGCAACTAGCATATTTTGAAGGAGGTTTTGCCGATTTAATTACTTTTCTTACTGGGGCAATAATAGAAAATAATGGCGAGATAGTTAAGAATACAGAGGTCTCTGGAATACTAGTTAATTCCTCTCAATCAGCAAATGGGGTGATTGCTGGAGACCAAAAATTCTTTTCAGATTATGTAGTTTTAACAACTCCTCTCCCAATTGCAGCAAAGATTCTCAAAGAACAAGTTTCAGAAAAGTATTTCCTATCTTTGAATAAGATTGATTATTTATCTAATGTTTGTATAGTGCTTGAACTTGATAGAAGCTTATCTGACACCTATTGGTTAAACGTAAATGACCCAAACTTCCCTTTTGTTGCTGTTATTGAGCATACAAATTTTGAGTCAAAGAAACTTTACAATGACAGACATATTATTTATTTATCCAAATATTTACTTGAAGATGAATTTCTTTATAAAGCCTCGGAAGAGGATATCATGCAATATACTACTAAACATTTAAAAGAAATGTTTCCAGAATTTAAAAAAAGCTGGATAATCAAAAAAACAATATGGAAGGGAAGATATTCTCAGCCAATAGTAGTCAAAGAATACTCTAAACTTATTCCAAGTTACGAAACTGAAATTAAAAATATTTTTTTAAATACCATGGCGCAGATTTATCCTGAGGATAGAGGAACGAATTATGCTGTTAGACAAGGATATGATATTTCTGAAATGATTCAGCACAGAATTCAGAGTAGTGAAAATTAAAAAAAATCGAATAGTTCTCTCAATTTATATAATTTTCTTTTTGGGGGTTTTATTAAGAATTTTCAACCCCTTTGAAGAAGACCAGAAGATTTTTTTTGCCGCCGCTAGATATTCCACATTATCAGACTTATCTTTTCCATTAAATATTCTTCAAACATTCGAACTTAAACCAATTTTCTCGCGTGTAATTTATTACTTATTCTTCATATTATCTAATAATGCTTTTTATGAAATATCTGATCCTTTTGTGTTTATCATTTTCCAACAAGGTATTTTAGTCATCTTGATTCTTGCATCATTATTAATCTACAACCTCTCTTTGAAAAATTCTTATTTATTAGATAGAAATCAACTCAATGGTTTATTTTTGTTAACTGGAGTCTCTCTAATATTTGTTGGAAGTGAGGTATTCTTCCAGGTCGATCATTTGGCATTAATTCTTGCAATTTTTAGCCTAGGTTTATTAATTAATAATTCTAAAAATCTTAATTTTACTGGAGCTATTATTACTGGTTTATTGGCCGGCATAAAAGGAGTTACTATTCTTTATGTACCAATGGTATACATTTCACTTTTTATACTTTCCCATAAAAAAAAGAATCTTTATAAGTATTTATTGCTTTCAACCATAGTTGCTTGTGTTTCATTATTGATTTCCTGGGATGAATTATCTAATGCATCTAAAATGCAGAATCTTAATTTACACTCTCTTTCGCAAAATTTTGTAAATAAAATCTTTATCAGCAAGTATGTCTTTGCTGATCTTCCCCTCCTCTTTTCGTTTTTTCTGGGTTTAATTCTTATCTTTTTAGAAAAAAATAAATTTATTTTTGATTCAAATAAAGAGTTTTTTTTGTTCCTTATTTTGGTCTTTCTATCTTTTCTTTATCCTCTAACTCAGGTTGGATTTACATATCACTATATTGCACTGTATTTTCCAATTTATATTTTTATATTCTTTTTGATAATTAATCAAAAAATAAATAAAAATAGTAAATTTTTTCCTGCGGTTATTTTTTTTGTATCAGTCTTTTTTGTAAGTTTTTCTGGAGGTGGACTCACATTAATTTCTAAAGTATATGAGCCCTTTGAAAAATACTCACTCATTAAAATTAATCTTGAGAATTTTTATTCTGAGATAGACACATTTAATTTAATAAAGAAAAACATACCTAAAGGAGAAAAAATCTTGTTTTTGACTGATGGTGTGGCAAATTTCTACTTGAAAGATTATGAGTCTGCGTGCGAAGAATTTTATCCACTATCAATTAATAGATTGATGAATAAAGAGCATAAGAATGAGTCCGATTTGTTTAGTAGAACACTAAAATGCATTCAAGGCTATCAAGGAAGGTTTGTCTTAATTCAATCCTCTTGGTTGCCAGAAGAGAATTATTTTGAAGTTTATCCTAATAATAATTATAAAAAAGTTAAAATGTTTTCTACTAAACAAAGAGATTACTTATTATACGAGAAGCAATCTAATTTGATAAAATCGGGGAAAAGATGGAATTAATTTTGCAAAATATAGACAAAGTTATCGCTATAGCTTTATTGATACTCATTTCTATTACAATAAGAGTATTGCTTGAAATCTTCCATCAAAAATGGATTACAACAGCATCGCACACTGCCACACTGGTTTTTCTCCCCATATTGACATATGTAATAACGAATGTTATTTCGGGCAACATCGCACTTTCACTCGGTATGGTGGGAGCGCTATCAATTGTGAGATTTAGAAATCCAGTTACATCTCCTCTCGAACTTTCAACTTATTTTGCATCAATAACAATGGGAATAGCAGCTTCTGTATCCTTGCAATGGCTTGTTTTTTTAGTTGCCGCACTTTTACTTGCAATTCTTATAATGTATGCAGTTAATATCTTCTACACAAATGTACTAAATATAAATTTTTTTAATGCTTCTTTTTCTGAGGGAAACTCTTACTCGACTCTTGAAATTACCTCAAGAAAAAATATAGATAGCTTGGATAGATCACCTTTAATGAAGTTAAAAAAATCTGACGGTAATTCAATTGAATATGTATTAATGTCAAGTGACTTCAACAACCTTAAAAAACTAGCACATTCTCTTTCTAATGATGAATCAGGGGTTATTTCCTACCAGCTAAGAAATTAACTAGTGAAAGGAATTTTCTTTTTAATTCTAATTCTTGTTTCTTCTGCGGGTTATACTGAGTGTAATTTCCAAACTGGAAAGTATATCAATGAACTTGGCAACCCAAAATATATAAGAAGTATTAATATTGATGTTCCCAAGAGCGGGAAATTCAATAGAAATTTTGCTAAGATTTTGACCTCTAAGTCTAAGAATATCCCTCCCAAATTAAAGAAAAGTTTCAAGTCAATTTTGACTGTTTATTACGACTTTGGTTTTTGTAAATATAAGGCAAAAATTAAACAAAATGGAGACTGGAAAGATCATATTAAATTAACTTCGGGAGGAAAACCTGTTCGCTCTTTAAATGTTAAATTAAAAGATGGGAATATATTGAATTCAGTTAAATTTAAGTTACTAATCCCTGAGACAAGAAAAGACAAAGAAGAAGTTTTCGGTTCAGTTTTATTAAGGAATTTAGGATTTATAGCACCTGAAACTTTCTTTGTAAAAACTTCTGTAAATAATAGCGAGTCTATAATGTTATTCCAGGAGGATGCGCAAAAGGAATTAATTGAAAAGCATAATAGGAGAGAGGGGCCAATATTTGAGGGTGATGAGGATTTAATATGGTCTTTTGAGGATTTTTCAAATGGTTATCTCGATAAAGTCTCCTTATCAAAAGTTATAAACGATAAATGGTTCCTTAAAGGCAAAACTTCAGAATTGATTACTTTGAATGCTTTTGACTCTCTTCAAAAAGCATATTTAGATTCGTCTAATGATATAGTTTTCTCTGAAAAATCAGTTAGGAAATGGGCTATATTTCCCAATCAAAGGAAAAATCAACAATTTGAGGATTTCTTTCTCATTCTGTTAGCAATGAATGGCCATCACGCTTTTTTTCTCAACAATAGAAGATACTACTATAACTCATTTGAACAGAGTTTTGAGCCTATATATTATGACGGAGATTTGATTCCAGACACTGATATCCAATTTTCTTATAGCGATTTGGAGAAGATTTTAAAAGCAGGATTTTATAAAGGGTACAAGCATAAAAATTTCAATTCAATTTTCAACAAAGAGTTTAAGGCAAGAGTTTCTGCTCAGTTTAATAACCGTGTTCTAAAAAATGAAAATGAGTTGAGCGATTTTCTAGAGAAAAGATTTGACCAAGTACTGAAAAATATTTCTCTAATTCAAGACAGATTGACAGCATTAAATTTGAGAAATTTTCCAGAAAAAATTGATCATGATGAAAATTTAAAAAATTATATTAAAGAATCATTAAAAAAAGGTCTTAAACAGAACATTTTTATCAGTCCTGAAAATTATAAAGGAGCTTATAAAGTAACAAAAATTCAGGGTAAATCAGTTAATTTCAATAGTAAAGAATTAGCAAAAATTCTTAAAAATAATAAATTAGACGGAATGAGGTCGGTGCTTATCCCTATGAAGAAAAAAGAAAATGAAAGCATTGATAGGTCTAATAATAGTATTGATGCGGATAGTAGTATTGTCTTTATGCATTCAAAGGGTGTCAATGTGGATATAAATTATCCTAATAAACACATAATTATCAAACAAGAAAAGTCTGATGATTGGATTTTGTTTAAAAACAGCAATCTTTCTGAATGGCGTATTGTTTTTCATGGGACTGATAAACCATATTTCGGAGCAACCAATAAACAAAGATTTAATGCTAAAGGTTTAACCGGATGTCTGAACTTTTATAAGGTAAAGTTTTCTGGTACTAATATTAAAGTTAATGGTGGAAGATGCGAGGACAGTATAAACATCGTTAACTCTAATGGAGATATATCCAATTTATGGATTGAAAATGCATTTTCAGATGCAGTTGATATGGACTTTTCTCTTATAAGTGTAGATAAAATTATTGTGAATAATGCAAATAATGATTGTGTAGATTTTAGTGGTGGCAAATATTCAATAAATGATGCTTTACTGAGTAACTGTTCAGATAAGGCTATATCACTGGGGGAAAAATCTAATTTAGATATAAATAGTATTTCAACTAAAAATTCATCAATATCAATCTCATCAAAAGATTCTTCTACGCTTTATGTGCATTCTGCTAAATTTAAAGACACTTCAGTCTGTATTGAAGCTAAACAAAAGAAGCAAGAGTTTGGCGGGGCTATCGTTAAGGTAGTTAAAATGGAATGTGATGGGCCTATCGATTTTGATAAGGATTCAATTATTACAATCCAAAATATATGAGCTTTAGAAAGGAAAATAAAATTAGACTTTCATACTCTGATTTAGCTCTTCTAAAAAGAGAACTAATTCAGAAAGGAATGGAAAATCTATTTCCGCCAAGGAAGATTAATAGTATATATTTTGACTCTGAAGACTTAGCAATGTTTCATGATTCGGAAGAGGGTGTTTTGCCAAGAAAAAAAATCCGAGTAAGGTGGTACGAAGAGCAGAAATTTACAAAAGAAATCAAGATTTCTTCAATTGAAGGGAGATATAAAACTTCTGAGGTTTTGGGTAATGTCTCAAAAATTTCTGATATAAGAAAAATGAAGCTATTTGATGAATTTTATGGAAAGATTTCCCCGTCATTAAAGGTTAGTTACATCCGAGAATACTATCTTTTACGCAACATGAGACTCACCTTCGATAGTAACATAAAGTATCTTTCACTAAGAGAGCAAACTATTCACGAGAAAATTGACCTTGAGTGCGTTATGGAAATAAAAACTAATATAGATTATGGGGAAGACTTGATATCAAGATCAATTTATTCTCAGAATTCTCGCTTCTCTAAATATTGCAGAGGCCTATTGCAGATATAATATTCAACAATAGTTTAAATAATATTAAGAAATGTCGGTATATATAATTGCAGAAATAGGTATCAATCATAATGGAGATATGTCTATTTGTAAAAATTTAATAGACATAGCCATCGATGCAGGTTGTAATGCTGTTAAGTTTCAGAAAAGAGATATAGATGAAGTTTATTCAAAAGATTTTCTTGCAAGCAAGAGAGAGAGTCCATGGGGGACGACCCAAAGAGATCAAAAGAATGGGCTAGAGTTCGATTATGAAAATTTTCTTGAAATTGATTCCTATTGTAAGAAAAGAAATATTGATTGGTTTGCATCTGCTTGGGACATCAATAGCCAATTGTTTTTGAGAAAATTTAATCTTAGATTTAATAAAGTTGCATCAGCAATGATCGTAAATCATAAACTTCTTAAATATATTGCTGAAGAAGGTAAACATACATTTATTTCAACAGGAATGTCAACTTATCAAGATATTGATAAGGCGGTAGATATTTTTACTATGAACAATTGTTCATTTGAATTGATGCATACAGTTTCAACTTACCCTATGAGAGATGAAGATGCTAATCTAAATTTGATAAATAAACTCAAAGAAAGATATAAATGTGATGTGGGGTATAGTGGCCATGAATCTGGTTTAGCTATTTCATATGCCGCCGCCGCTTTGGGTATAACTTCTCTTGAGAGACACATAACACTTGATAGGGCAATGTACGGCTCTGATCAAGCAGCTTCTATTGAGCCAAATGGGCTTAGACAATTAGTTGGAGCTGTTAGAAAAATTGAATTAGCCATGGGTGATGGTGTTAAAAAGGTAACTGATGATGAGGCAATTATTGCTCAAAAACTCAGAGAACATATCAAATAAGTATCTAAGCTCTAACTATGTCTAAGGTGGTTATGGTTATCCAAGCTAGGATGGGGTCGTCGAGATTACCAGGAAAATCTATGCTCGATTTAGCTGGCAAGCCAATGATATATAGAATAATCCAAAGAGTAAAAAATTGTAAAAATATTGACGAAATTGTTCTTGCTATTCCCAATAATAAAGATAACGAAATTCTTAAAGAGATTGCTAATCAACTCAAAATTAAATTATTCTGTGGCTCTGAACATAATCTAGTTGATAGATATTATCATGCAGCAATAAAAGAGAATGCTAAGTTTGTTGTTCGATTGCCAGCAGATAATGCAATTCCTGAACCTCAGGAGATTGATAAGATTATTGATTATCATATCTCTTTAGCAAGACCAGGATTTTCAACAAATTTAGCACAAATTTTTAATTCTGGCTATCCTGACGGCATAGGAGCTGAAATTTTTGACTTCTGTTTGTTAGAAGAAGTTTGGTTAAAAGATATTTCTGATGAAAAGAAAGAGCATGTTCACTTAAATTTTTTCGATTACTCCACTGGCTATGAAGTGGATAAAAGTTGGTGCCCAGTTAGTACAATTAAGTGCCCTTCAATTTTTGCAAGACCTGACATAGTTTTGGATGTCAATACAAGACAGGAATATGAATTCATTAAAGAAATTTATGAGTATTTTTATAAAAAAAATTCACTCTTCCACATTACTGATATTATTAATTGGTATGACAACATTTATAAAAAGCAGATAAGAGCATGAGAAAAGTATATTTTAATGGGC
>Ga0181590_10004020_pt1 | contig 12257 bp, 5 predicted proteins | sample 071ome_34_FD_132446 | JGI IMG/M metagenome (GOLD analysis project Ga0181590, IMG submission 132446) | Coastal salt marsh microbial communities from the Groves Creek Marsh, Skidaway Island, Georgia - 071411BT metaG (megahit assembly) | ecosystem: Environmental > Aquatic > Marine > Intertidal zone... | reverse complement strand
TTCGGAGGCGCCCTCAACCAAATGCTCCTGGCCCATTTTTAGTTCAAGGGCCTGGGCGACGATGCTTCCGTCGGGCATCACCCAATCGGCACCGTGGATGGTCCCGGTGCGGTCAGCGACGCCGTCGTGCGTGGTCGCTCCCTCGCCCTCACCAAACATCCAGGTTGTTCGCTCTTCAAGATTGGAAAGATTGTTTCCGGCGAGCACGGTTATGTTGTCAAGAAGACCCTCGAAATGGGCACAGTCGCAACCGGCGCCCATCCGTCCAATGTAGAGTTCATCGCAAGCCAATCCTTGCTCAAAACAATCGTTGGAACCAAAGTCGCCAAGGGGAATATCGGCGTCCTCGTCCAACACCGTTCCCGCCTCCTCCCCGTTGATCGAAAAAGCGTAACCCACACCGCGAGTGACCTCAACACCCACCAAGGTCCAAACATTTGCCTGAACACTTCCGTTTGAGGTAGGATGACGGGCAAGGCTGTATTCCGATGCGAAGGCGACACGGTCGTCACTGAGGTAAAGCCCCCATCCGTAATCACCTTTCATCATGATGAATTGATTCCCTTGCACGGAAAACGGATGAACCCAAGCCGAGATAACGATGCTGGAGTCGTTGCTCGTGTCGAGCCCGCTATCGTCCTGAACAAGCACGTGGTCGGACTCCCCGTCAAAGCGGAGAGCATAATCTGCTCCGGGTCCGATTTCGACCACACCATAGACCGGGAAGTATTGTGGGTCGTTTTCCAAATCGTTCCAAGTTCCCGGGTCGATGTTCCCCATGTTCGTTCCTGTGATGTGAACGTAATCTTCATCCCCTCCCTCGGAGGGCTGGGCGTCGCCCCAAGAGCGGTAGAAAAACGGCGTCCCGTCATGCCACTTGAACTGCCCTTCATCGGCTGCATCGTTCAAACCAATCCAGAGGTGTCGAGATTGATTTTCCCATGTGCCAAACGTCTCAAACAACCAGGTGTTTTCGTCGCTGTCGTCCACGGTTACGAGAAAACCACCAAGCGATTGAGCATAGGAAGCTGCGTCGGTCCACGAGGAGGAGGATAGAAGGTGGTAGGTGTTGTTATTGGCGGGATTGATGGCGGTGTGAAGCACTTCCATCCCCTGACCGGTCTCTTCGGCGGAAGTGTTCAGAACGGGTGTCGCAAGACTGAAAAGAAAAAGAAAAAGTATGCAAAGTGCCTTCTTCATGTCCAAAACTAAACGGCCCTCCACTATTAACGAGTTGGTAAATCGCTTTGCACCTGATAGACGAAAAAGGTACAATCCCCTCTTCAATTTGTCAAATCAAAGAAAATGGCGCGTTGATATTGAGGCATGAGGCAAAGCCCATGCGCGATACATCCGCTTGTGAATTCAAGTTTACCTCGTTCAACGAGTCGACGCGCCTTGGCCGGGCCCAGAAAAAGTGGTTTTCATCAGTCCAGTTTCTTCCCACCAATGCGGAGTTCGGTTTGCAGCGGCATTTGGTGTTCCCAAGCAAACTCCTTAACGATGCGCCAGGCTTTTTCGGAGCCTTCGAAATCCTTGACGTCAATGATTTTGTTTCGGGTGTTGGCCTTGAACGCAGCCACCGGTTCAGCATTTTTGAACACCAAATATGCCGAACCGAAACCGAACCTCTCCTTCATGATGTCCGTGAAGTAAGGAGCGATTGGGTCGGAAGGAGGGAGAACGAAATCCCGTATTGATGGAATGGATTTGGCATCTTGAAGCAAGGATTTCCTGCCCCAACAAACCTGATGAAAATCTTTGATCAAGAAGCCCTTGATGAGGGTCTCGTCCTCTTCAAAGCCATTCAAAACGGCCTTGAGCTCCTCCGGCTTGAACGAGGGGCCAGCGAGTTGAGTCAGCTGACGAAGGGTGATGACGGGGTATTTTTCCACCAAACGCCGGATGTACTCTTTCCGCAATTCAGCGCGATCGACACCATCGGCGACAAAAACACTGCGGAATCCGCCACGGAAATCTTGAACGATGTGCCCCGTCTTCATCAACGGTTGAATCAATTTACGGAATTCAGATTGAGAAAGGGCATGCCGTTCTTTGAACAAATTCGGGTCGGAGTGGTTGCTAAAGAACTCAATGATATCGATGAGTTCTTCATCGGGTGGTTGGTTGCGTATGGCGAGGATGTTTTGGAAATGTTCGTAACTCGCCCAAACTTGGTGACCCCTCAGGTTGATGCCGTGGTGGAGACGATGGGCACTCGCCATGCTCTTCAGATCGACCCGGTAGAGTTCAGCACGTCCTCGCAACGCAAAATCATCCCGAATTTCGTCCACATGCTTCAGTGCTAAAATCTCGTTTTCAAGACGCGTGTTTTGGTGCAAATGGTGCTGATGGAACAAGGCTCGCTCGGCGATTTCTCGGGGTTGCGGGTCCACCACGGCACCCCTGATCATTCGCTCCCCCGTCACCTTGAATCCAATGCGTTCAAGAGCCTCTCGTGTGGTTTGGTCAAGTGAAGTAATGGGTTCGCTGTTGAAATTCGACAACACCGATACATCCACCAGTTGAGCAGCATGGTTTTCAAGCAACAACTCAAACGCTTGGCAGAATTCATCCAGATACGCGGTTGGGACATGCAGGTCTTTGATTTCCAAGTAATCGTTGACCTTGAACATCAGGACCTTCCCGATGGGGTCTACCCCTTTGAAAATCGGCAAATACCAGCCGCGGTCAAGGACACTCCTCACTTCCCATATGAAACGAGAAACATAAGGATCGGATTGGGTGAGGATTCGAACGGTTCTGTCTTCACGCCGTGGACGTTGAAGTTCATCAACCTCATCAGGCGCACAGTAGAATGCCTCGGGTTCGGGTACCAAGGCCATGACCTTGGCGATGCGCCCTTCATGTTCCAGGTTCATGAGGGCGACCGTGAGTTCCTCAAAGGACCGTGACACGTAGAAGCGCAGGGTACTCGCCTTGACAGGCCCCATTCTCCGGACAACTTCGACCAATGCGTCTTCAAAAGAAAGCGGTTCGTACACATCTGCCACGCGATGGAACAAGGAAAGGCGGCGGCGGCGCCCGGCGACATCTTCGAATTGTTTCACAACAAGCATTTGCCGCTCCAAGTTGTTCAAGGCATTTTTCAGATCTCGCTGAAGTGCCCGATGCTCGTCGCCTTTCGGATAACTCGCCATGATCTCCTGCCGCGTGACATTTTCACCTGCTGGAATTTTTGTTAGGATTTCCTCTTCCATCGGACCGATGTAGGGCTCGGGTTTCAAGCCGAGGAGCACAGGGATGTTTCCTTTGGTCGTGTAACCGATTCGGTTGTGGAGCAGACGGCCCATGATGACATCCGAATCAAGTTGAACGTCGGACCAATCGTTGAAGGCAAATTGGTCGACTCGGTAGAGCAATTCCTGTTGTTTTTGGAACAAAACATGTTCGTTGAACGCTGTAAAACTGTCAGGATATTGATGGAATGATTTCTCCAAAACCATATTTTGAATCCAGCGGTACTCAACGACTTCTTCTTCGCCACCCGTCAAACGGTGTTCGTCGATTTTCAGGATGTATTCTGCATCGTTGGTTTGGGTGAAAAACCCGACAGAAATGACATTTCGCCCTTCAAGTTCATGCAGGGCTCTTTCAATCAAGCCCTGAGGGAACGGCAACCGCTCTACCAGTTCCTCCGAGGATTTGGGTCCCTCAGAACCGAGCGTTTCAATGACCTTCACGCGCAAAGCTTCCTGCGGGTCGCCGAGCTCGCGTTCTTCCCATTCAACGGGTTTTGTCCCGTCAAACTTGGTTGCGATGTTGTAGGTGAGACCACGCGTGTGCAATTCGAGAAGATTCTCGACGTCTTTTCCACCGGCAACAGCCAAGCAACCGAGGGTTCCGTGAATTTCGGCCATATAAGGCGTGAACCATTTTCCATCCAATTCATCCTGACCCGTACCCTCAAGCTTGGTTATTTTGCCAGCCTGACAGAGTTCCTCTACCCAACCTCGGATGGTTTCCAAGGACACCTCGTTCAATTTCTCACGGTACAACGGGTTGTTGAATTGGCGGTCGAGCCCACCACCGTGGCTCATCAAATGGTGCAGTTCCCGTGCATTGGTCGGAACCGGTGCCTTCCCGAGATAATACTCCGTCAATTGTTCGCTTGACAGTTCGGTGGCGAGGGACCGAGTTCCCAAGAGGCGTTGGAGGATGGAAGGGTCAATGTCCTTGACCAAGAACGCCCGAGTTTTCATGGACATCAAATCTTCAAACGCCGACATGAACAACGACATGCCCAACCTCGAAGGGACCACGACCTTGGTGTGGACGATGCGAGCAGACCCAGTGCTGCAGGCCTCAAGGAATTGTTCAAGGCCGATGAGGTCAATATCGCCAAAGAGAATTTCGTTTTTGGCTTCCCGCATCAAAAGGCTGCCATCCATGCTTCGGTGTTTCTGAAGAAGCGCATCGGCTCGCTGCTGGAATTGTTGAGGGCTGATTTCTTCTGCACCCATCCTTTTGGGGATGATGAGCGAGCGACCGGAAACCTCCCTGAACCGTTTTGCAAATATTTGGGTGTTGATGATGTACCGTTCGATGACATCGATGTGATTGTTGTCCCGGAATGCGGTGTACATTGACCCTGGGTCAACCTCTTGAGACGTTTTCAGCAACAATCCGTTTTCGTCAAAGGACATCTCGATGACGTTGATGCTGTTGGCCTCAGCAAGACCGGCCATGAAGTATCCAAGGGCGGTGTTGAAGCCACGGCCTCTGCATGTGGTGATCATGTAGGTAGGGAACGAACCGCTGACAACCTGTTCAATCAAGATACGATGAGGGTCGGGGACTTGGAACGAATCCAAGGAATGCTCCTCAAGGTGGCGAGCGATGGCGTTGGCGACTTCGTTTGAAAGTCCGTAGACGTCGCGCAGAAGCAACCTCGGGTCGCTTTCACGACGCAGCGACACCATACAATGCCCAATGAGGTCCTGAAGGGCTTTGGACAACTCACGGCTTCTACTGCGTGCCTCTCCGGACCACGATGGGATGGTGGGTCTGTGCCCTGTAACGCTCGTGACGTTCACGCGGGTTCCTTGGATGTTGGTGACCCTGTAGGTCGAACCACCCAACAAGATGACGTCACCGGTTCTCAAATTTGATACGAACGAACCCGAAAGTTTGCCCAAGATTGAGCCTTCTGCGTTAAACACCAGGTACGAATTATCTGGGGCGATTGTTCCGATGTTCGTGTAGTAAATCATTCTTGAATAACCGCGCTTTCCGAAGATGTTTTCTTCCCAATCCACCCAAATGCGGCGTTCTTCTTCGAGCATGTCCAAAACTTCGATGAAATCGTCGTACTCGAAATTTCGATACGACCAAGAATTGACGATGATTTCGAAGGCTTCGTCGATATCGAGGTCGTTGATAATCACCAATCCGATGATGAATTGAGCCACCACATCCAGGCAATTTTGCGGGAAGTCCAATCGGTCCATGTCTCCGGTTTGAATCGCTGCTTGGAGCGCAGCGAGTTCCAACAAATCATCCACGCTTTGCGGCAGGAAACGGGCCCTTGGGATGCCCCCTACGTGATGGCCTGCCCGTCCGATCCGTTGGAGAGCGGTGGCGATATCACCGGGGCTACCAACTTGAAGCACCAAATCCACCGACCCAATATCGATACCCATTTCCAAGGACGATGAGGTGACAACCGCACGAAGGTGGCCGTATTTCAAACGCTTTTCAACGTCCAACCGGATGTTCTTGTCCATCGAACCGTGATGTCCGGCAACCAAATCCCCGAGGAACGGCCTTAGTTTTTGCACGATGGTTTCGGTCATTTTTCTCGTGTTGGCGAACACGAGCGTGGTGGTGTGCGCGCTGATCAAGTCGGCGATAGCTTCGATGTTGTATTCCAGGATTTTCAAGACAGGTAAATCGCTAAACTTTGGATGGGTGATGAGAATGTCCAAATCAAGTTCACGAGAACCAGATATTTTAGCAATCGATACCGCGCTGCTTTGACTACGAGCCTCTCGGTCATCGCTGCTCACAAGATATTCAGCGACCGTTTCCAAGGGCTCCATGGTGGCTGAGATGCCGATGCGCTGAACCGGGTTCTTGAGCAAAGAATCGAGCAAGGAGAGGGTCAAGGACAAATGGACACCGCGTTTGGTCGGCACCATGGAATGCAGTTCGTCGAGGATCATGTATTCGACTTCGCTGACGATAGGTTGGAAACGTGGAGAGGTGATGGCGATGGCAAGGCTTTCAGGTGTGGTGATGAGGATATGGGGGGGGTTTCGCAGCATCTTTTGACGGTCCGATTGGGAGGTATCTCCGGTACGCAAGCCGACGCGTATCTCTTGGGCTCGGTCGGGCAGATAATTGGCCTTGATTTCCTCAAGCGGGCCAATCAAGTTTCGCTGGATGTCGTTGGCGAGGGCCTTGATGGGCGAGATGTAGATTGCATACACCTTTTTTTCCAATTTTTTATCCAATGCAAGCCTGACCAGTTGGTCGATAACGCTCAAAAAAGCCGTGAGCGTTTTTCCCGACCCCGTAGGCGAACACAACAAGAGGTGTTTTTGTTCCATGATGGCAGGAATGGCGAGTTTTTGCGGCCTGGTGAAATCAGGAAATTTATCCCGAAACCAGTTGCGAACAGGAGCACACAAGCGCTCGTACAAGACATCGGATTCGAGTGGAGAATCCAAATACTCAATCTCAGCCATTCTTCTTTTCACGCCCTATGAGTGTGAGAGGGCGAATATTCTTATTTTAATTGTTCCGCTCTTAAAAAAATACATCATGCCCATCGTGTGGCCCGTTTTTTCCAACGAAGAACGGGCACCGTCGCTTGAGGTATGTTTGTCTGCAGGAGGGGAGATTCCAAAGCAATGGGTGGGACCGCTATCTCATGTAGCGCATCGGTTGGGCACGAACCAATACATGACAAGCAACCAACACACCGATTTTCCTCGACGACCACAGGCCGTTTTGCATGTCGGCGTCCGGGGGGGTTCTCAACCAAAGGAAGGAGGGCTTCAAACGGGCAGTGATAAATGCAGAGATCGCAACCGGTGCAGTCGTCCTGCACAATAGTGACCATGGATTGGCCCATGATTGGAAAGCACAGCCCCTTGCTATAATGATGTGTCTTACAAACAAGGGAGCGAGGTAAAGAAACTCGGTGAAGTTCATAGAGGCCTCATCCCAGCCACAGACGAGGGCGACCACCGTGACGGACGAAGAACGACTCGACCGCTTAAACGGCATGCTCAAACGGCGCGGTTTTCTTCTCCCCTCGTTCGAAATTCACGGCGGTTCAAAAGGCCTCTACGACTTTGGACCTGTTGGCGGAAGAATTCGGTCAAAAGTGAACCAAGAATGGCTTCATCACTGGCTTAAACTGGGAAACGTGGTCGAAATCTCCTGTCCAACCGTCACGCCCTACGCCGTGTTAGAAGCAAGCGGTCACGTCGGTGAATTTTCTGATTTTATGACCCAATGCATGGCCTGCGAAGAAGCAAGTCGGGCCGACACCCTTCTCGAGCCTTACCACCCAAACCCAGATGCACTGAAACGAGACGACCTGCAAAATCTCCTGGCCCAGGAGGAACCTGTTTGCCCAGCATGTGGAGAAGCCTCGTGGAGCGAGGTCGTAGCACAAAATCTGATGTTCAACACGACCATTGGAGCAGGCGCTTCCGGACGGCCAGGTTTTCTTCGTCCTGAAACCGCTCAAGGCATGTTCACCTCGTTCAATGCCTTGTACCGACACTTTCGTGAGCGTTTACCCTTCGGCGCAATGCAGGTTGGAAAAGGATACAGAAACGAAATTTCACCTCGGCAAGGCATGATTCGCCTGCGGGAATTCAACATGGCAGAATTGGAATATTTCATCGACCCGGAATCCGCTCCAAACGACGATTTGACGCCATGGGACACCACGCCTTTGTGGCTTGTTCCTGATGGTAAGGGCCCGGTAAAGATGACCTTGAGTGCTGCGTGCCAACAGGGTGTCATCCGTCATTCAACCGTTGCACGATTCATGGGCATCACGCACGAGTTCTTGGAAGCGGTTGGTATTGACACCAAGCGGATAAGGTTCAGACAACACGAAGGTGATGAAATGGCTCACTACGCCATGGATTGTTGGGATGCTGAAATTGAGGGTAGTTATGGCTGGATTGAATGCGTCGGCATCGCTCATCGAGGATGTTACGACCTTGAGAGTCATGAACGGGCCACTGGAAAGACGCTTCGAGCCCGCCGTGAGTTTGACGAGCCTCGCACCACCGTTATCGATGCATGGACCATCGATGGGTCAACCGCCGGCCCTGCCTTCAAAGCCAATGCCGGCTTGGTGAAAATCGCCGTTGAAGCCCTGTCAAAAGACACCGATTTCCCCGCCACACTGACGCTTGAAAACGGTGATGTCGTGGTGGTGGGCCCAGAACATGTCAAACCGAACAAGAAAACGGTGAAGGAAACGGGCGAGTGGTTCATTCCCCACGTCATAGAACCCGCTTTTGGAATTGACCGAATCATCTGGCATGTCATTGACCACGCCTATGCTGAGCTGGAAAAGAACGGGGAAACCTACACGGTGATGCAATTCACCCCAGCTGTCGCCCCTGTTGACATTGCGGTTTTCCCCCTCTATGAAAAAGACGGCATGGACGCAACCGCTGCTGAAATCCACCGGCGCTTATGCGCCCGAACAGGCACCTTCTCCATGTACGACGGAAGCGGATCCATTGGTCGCCGCTATGCGAGAGCCGATGAAATTGGGATCCCCCAATGCGTGACGGTCGATCACCAAACCCTCGAAGACGGGACGGTCACATTGCGAGATCGTGACACCGGAAAGCAGTTACGTGTGCCGATTGACCGTCTCTGATGTTCCGAATGGGAACCGCATTTCCAGCCTCCATGGAGGTGAAGGTTGAAGAACCCTCCACCGGATTTTGCAACGATGCAGCAACCCAGCGACTGGACCGAGCGGCATCGGCCTCGTTCGGAACAATCGTTGGAGGGAAATGATGTCCAACGAAGGAAAATTCGTGCGTGGTTGGACGAATGGCGGAACGGAGTTCCCAATAAGAAAGCCTTGCTGTTGGTCGGACCTCCAGGTGTTGGGAAAACAACGGTCGCTCGGGCCATAGCAGAGGACATGGGCTGGAACGTCGTCGAATTGAACGCAAGCGATGACCGAAACGCAGCAGCAATTCGGAAAGCAGCCACGAGCGGAGCCATCCACCGATCGCTCTTTCACGACCCCAACGCCCCACCATCTCGGACACTTGTCTTGCTTGATGAAGTGGACCATTTGAGCGGCGGGCTTCGCCAGGTCAGTCAAGACCGAATCAATCGGGCGATGACGGGCGAGGAAGGTCCAAATGCCTCCCTCTCGGGAGACTCGGGAGGAAAAGCCGAATTGCTCAGCCTGCTGCAGCAAACAAAACAACCCGTGATGTTGGCTTGCAACGAAGAAATGGGGTTGTGGGGGCGCAACTCATCTTGGTGGTCAACCCGCGACCGATTCACAAAACATGTCCTGAAGATCAATTTCGTACGCGCCAGCGACGAGGCACTTCGCCGAATCGCACGCCGGGTTCTCCGGGAAGAGAAGATCGACTTCGACGATGAGGCCATCAACGCATTGGCCCAAACCAACCACGGTGACCTCAGAGCATTGGTCCGCGACCTTCAAGTGATGACGGCTGGCTTGAACGGGAAACCCTTGACAAAATCAATCGTGCTCCACCACGTTGAGGCCAGTCAGCGTGACATCACGGTGGAAATTTTTCCGGGGCTCGAGAACCTCTATAGAATGAGCGCCTCGAGTGAAGCATCCGAAGTCATCAGAACCATTGACAAAGAGCCTCAAGATTTCCTGGCCTGGGTGCATTGGAATAACGCATCCCTCTTTACGGACGCAAGGAGCGTTCGGCGAGGCAGCCGGACACTGGTTCAAGCCGACCGGAACTTCATGGGGCGTTTCATCAACCAAGCACACCGCTCAACTTACTGGACACAACACCTCAGTGCCCTCTCAGCCTCAGTGGCCAACCGTGTTCCGCTGAAAGGCAAGTTGTATCCAAATTATCCGAACTTTCTACGACGCAGCGGTTCTGTAGGCAGAGGCGGAATGATCGGGAAATTGTCCGAATGGTGCTCAACCAGCCAAGTTGCGACGAGAGAAGATTTCCTTCAACCGCTCCTCACCCTGGCACAACCGGATTCACCGTTGGGCAACCCCGAGCATTTCACCACCTCGATTCACCTTGGATTGACTGCAGAGGAGCATCTTTCGCTCACCGGCATGGCCAAATCGCGACGCTCCTCAAAAGAGCTGATGGCGGCTTACGATGCGGCATGGCTGAAACACGAGGATGAAACAAGGCGCCCCACGCCTCGAAGCGAGCCGGTTCGCGTGGTGGAGGAGCCAGTCCACCCCCATCATGATGAGGCGGAACAGGAAGATGGTCAGCCACCTGCAGGTCAAACAACCTTGTTTTGATTGGATTCATCTTCGTCTCGGTCGAGCATGCGTTTCACCACGGCCATCCCTTGCCGCTCTCCATCGGATTTGTCTTCACGACGCCAGTTGTGCGGGTGAAGCAGGAGAATGGCGGTCAACAATTCCAACCGTCCGAACCACATCAAAATCGAGGTGAAAAGAAGAGCACCGGAATTCATGGACCCCCACGTTTCCTCCGGCCCGTAATCACCAAGTGTCGGTCCGGTGTTCCCCAATGAACTCGCCACGACCATGGTCACACTCTCAAACGATGCGTCTGGCATGAAGATGGCGAGGATTACGCTTGACACGAAAAACAAACCGACCCAAACGAAGAGCATACCAACGATGAGCCCGAGCTGTTTATCTTCAACCACCTCACCGTTCATCCGAATTTGCTGAACTTTACGAGGTTGAGCAATTCGAGCAAGTTCACGCATGGCGATTTTGAATGCGATGTTGACTCTGAGCAACTTGAGACCACCTGCTGTTGAGCCTGCGCTTGCCCCAACAACCATGAGGATGAAGAGAATAATGTGAGCCACGAGGGGCCAAGAACCATCCATGTAGTTGGTGGAAGTGTACCCCGTGGAGGTTCCGAAGGAGACGGCCTGGAAAACACTCTCCCGTATCCCGGCGGTAAGACCAACACCCGAGGTGTACAACGCCAATTTCAAAGCCAAAATGGCGATGAGTATGTAGGCAAGGTAGAGGCGAAACTCTTCGTCTTTGAAGGCTCGCCCGAATTCGCCGCCCCTCACGAACCACAGCAGAGCAATATTCACCCCTGCCAAAAACATGAACACCACGATGATTGATTCAACAAGCGGCGAATCGTAGTAGCCAATGCTGCTGTCACGTGTTGAGTATCCGCCAGAAGGCATGGTCGTTAATGCGTGGTTCACCGAATCAAACAGGTCCATCGCTCCCGTGAAGTAGAGCAATAAAAATTCGGTGAAGGTGAGAAAGAGATAGAGCCCCCACAACGCAAACGCTGTCTGCTTCAATTTTGGCCGTAGCCTTGAGAGGGACGGGCCGGTCAATTCTGCACGTGCAAGCGCCATGCCCCCGCCGATCACCCGGCTCAAGATCATCATCCCGAGCATGATGATTCCCATTCCACCAAACCATTGGGTGAGGGAACGCCAAATCAACAAGCCCCGAGGTTGCGCATAGATGCAATCCGGCGTGGCACCAGGGATGCAATTCGGACTCATGGAATGCGAGATAACCGTCGCACCGGTCGTGGTAAATCCCGACATGGACTCGAACCAAGAATTCACGAAACCTCGGGCGATGTCGATGAAGGCTGCTCCATCCGTGAGTGGACCGACGAACATACCACCAAACCAAAACGGCATGGCCCCGATAAACACCGTCACTGGCCAAACCAAGCCAACCCCGACAAAGGCTTCCAAATCCCGTAAACGTTCTGCTGAATCGGTACGCGTAAAAAACGCTAGCAAAACGGTTCCCAAACCGGAGCTTATCGCTACCGCAGGTAAAAACGCCTGAATCGCAAGTTCCAATCCGTCAAGTGCCCAGGTGATCAAAAAACACGCAATTAGCGGAACCGTGAGAGCGACAAGGGTCCAACCCAAGATCAAGTTGAGGACGTCGTAACGCATGTTCACACCTTGAATCTCTTCTGGGCTTCTGAAACCTTCTCCTTGAGACAAAAGACGACGACTCTGTCGTTCTCCAGCAGCAGTTCGTCAGGCCGAGGTTCCAAGGAGCTCCACGAGCCGGAGAG
>Ga0181590_10004018_pt1 | contig 12259 bp, 12 predicted proteins | sample 071ome_34_FD_132446 | JGI IMG/M metagenome (GOLD analysis project Ga0181590, IMG submission 132446) | Coastal salt marsh microbial communities from the Groves Creek Marsh, Skidaway Island, Georgia - 071411BT metaG (megahit assembly) | ecosystem: Environmental > Aquatic > Marine > Intertidal... | reverse complement strand
TATCTATTTTTTTGTATCTACTTACAAGCCATTTAATTATAAAGCCGGTAATTTCATGTCTTTCAAGAATAGTCTTTACCCTCTTCTGTTCTATTTCTGTAGAAAATATTAGGCCAGCATAAATAATCAAATCATCATTAATAATGTTAGAATTTTCTTTATCCTCAATTAAAACTAAACCACACTTTATTTTTTCTCCTTTTCTAACAAATAGAATTCTATAGTTTTCAACAGCCTTATTAAGATAATTACTGTTTGAAAATATTGTTCCTTGATCAGAACTTTCAATAAATTTGTCCCATAAATTTAATTCTTTAACATCCTCTATTGAAAATTTAAGCATTTTTATCGTCCAAGCTTAATACGCCTTGTTTTTCTAAGAAAGATACAATAGCAATCAACCTATCAAAGGGAAGCTTAACATCTTTGGAAATTGATAGTAGCGTTCTAGTTCCGTCACACCAAAAAAGTAAATTCAAAATTAGTTTTAATTCTTCTGATGATGATGAATTGGGCAATATGGCACCACCTGTTTTTGGGTACAAGTCTCTTTTTGAAAGCATAAGTTCACAATTCGGGAGTGTATTTTTATAAATAAGGTTTTTATTTAGCATGAAAACTAAATCCTTATAAAGACCTAAAGAGGCTAACATTGAGTCTGAGCTTATAAAGTCGAGATTATCTAATGAAGTATGGTACTCAGGATATTCGTAATATTTATCCTTGGTAATTGATATACAATTAATTCTAAAACCCGCTGAAGAATATTGTCTTTCATCACTTCCAAAGACGTCAAAGGGATAAGTTAGAAAGTCAATATTATTTTTTTTAAACACCTCCTCTACTAAAGAGTTTATTTCATTATTTGTATCAAAACTTGCTTTGTATCCAAATTTACCTGGACCTGCAACAGTAGTAACAACTATCCCCTGGCTTATCTGCTTCATTTCTGTCTCATGATTATAACAATATGCGATTGCTCCAATAGTTTCTGGAACAAATATTATTCTGAGACTGTAATGAAGTTTCATTTTCAAAAGCTCTCTTGCGAGGAAAGCAGTTAAAACTGAACCACTAAGATTGTCATTTGCTAGAGAGGGGTGACAAAAATAAGTAGAGATTAATATTTCTTCTTTGACTTCTCCAGGTATCAAAAGCTCTCCATATGTCAAACAACCATCAAAATTAAAACTGCTGTCAATCAATACCTCTAGTGGTCCTTTATGCTTTTTTAAAATTTGATTTTGTTCTTCTGTAATACAAAACCCCCAGTCACTCTTATAATAACTAGTTCTGTATGGGATTGCATTTGGGTCGGATTTATGCAAGTGTAGATGGTGCTTTAGAGTGTCATAATGCAAATTTTCTGATATTGGTTGACTGTAGCTCATTAAATGTAAATTATTAACTTGAAAATCAACTACCTTGTCACCATTAGAATTTTTTATATAAGCATCTTTAACATTCCACTCAGGGGGGATCGTCCAGTCATAAACGCTCTGCCCTGAAGAAAACTCTTTAATATCTATGGGCGCTATTTCTTTTAAAATTCTAAGAGTTTCTTTATTGCCATTCCCACTTATACTTCTATTAATAGGGAATAGAAGTTGCAGATAATGATCAAATTCCTCAAGTAAATTTTTTGTAGTCATTGTGAAATAAGAAGATTAATATTGTCCCTAAATTATTAAGAATAATTAATTTAGCCCCAGACTTTCTTCAATTAAATCGCAAAAAGTATGCCCTATCAATATGTGTGCCTCTTGAATTCTTGCAGTTGAGTTTGAATTAACAATGAGTGAGTGATCAGATATGTTTTTGATTTTACCGCCATCTTTTCCTATTAAAGCTATAGTAACCATTCCTATATTCTTGGCTTCCTGAATAGCTCTATAGAGATTTTCGCTTTGTCCAGAGGTTGAAATTGCAATTAATACATCTAGGTTTGTACCGAGAGCTTCTATCTGTCTGGAGAAAATTTCATTATATGAGTAATCATTTGCAATACAAGTTAATACTGAGGTATCTGTCGTCAAAGCTACAGACTTAAGAGGGACTCTATCTTTCTTAAACCTTCCAACAAGCTCAGCAGCTAAATGTTGACTATCAGCAGCACTGCCTCCATTTCCAGCCCAGAAAATAGTTCCTCCATCCTTCAAAATTTGCCCTAAAAAATTGCCTAGATTTTTAACATCTTCTGATAGGTTTTCTCTCAAAAGAGAAATAACCTTGGCATGTTCTTGAAAATTTCTATCGACTATATTCATATTTTCTTACTCGAAGTTTTCTAAAAAGTTTCTATATGTCAATTCTATTCCGTTTTCTAAACTAATAGCTGGAAACCAGCCAAGTTTATTAATTTTTCTAACATCTAAAAGTTTTCTTGGGGTACCGTCTGGCATAGACAAATTATTTTGTATGTCACCTTTAAATCCAATAATTTTTTTAATTAGCTCAGCTAATTCCATAATAGATATATCTTTACCATAACCTATATTGAGATGACTACAATTCGATCTAACTTCAGTTAAATACTTCTTACTGCTTAAATTCATAACATGAATACAAGCAGAGGCCATATCATCAACATGAAGGAATTCTCTTCTAGGTTTGCCGGTTCCCCAAATTTCTACAACAGGCAAATTATTTACCTTTGCCTCATGAAATCTTCTAATTAGTCCGGGAATAACATGACTGTTTTGAGGATGATAATTATCTCCAGGACCGTAGAGATTTGTTGGCATAACACATCTATAATCCAACTTTTTGTCTTGATGCTGCATATTGTAGCTCTCACAAAGTTTAATTCCAGCTATCTTAGCGATAGCATAAGCCTCGTTAGTTGGCTCTAATAACCCTGTCAGTAATTGATTTTCAGCAATTGGCTGTGAAGCATCCTTGGGATAAATACAACTTGAACCAAGGAATAAAATTTTTTTGATATTATTTAAATAGCATGCGTGAATTATATTTGATTCAATCATAAGATTTTGATAAATGAAATCCGCAGGATATGTATTATTGGCATGTATGCCTCCCACCTTGGCAGCGGCAAGATACACTTCTTCAGGCCTCTCTTGCTTAAAAAATTGGTTAACCTTTTCTTGGGAAGTTAAATCAAGGTCATTCCTTGACATTGTGATTATATTAGTATGCCCTTTATACCGCAGCAACCTCTCAATTGCTGATCCGACCATGCCTTTATGCCCTGCGATGTAAATCTTTTTATTAATACTCACTCGTGGTAATCCATGGCAGAAAATCCATGTTTTTTAACTAGTTCATCCCTTTTTGCAATCTCTAGATCATTTAATACCATCTCTTTTACTAGTTCTTGGAAAGAAGTAGTTGGTTCCCAGCCTAACTTTTCTTTAGCTTTTGTGGGGTCACCAAGTAAAGTTTCTACTTCAGTGGGCCTAAAATATTTGGGATCAACACGAATTATTTCTTTCCCTTTGGCTACTGCAACTTCATTTATTCCTGAGCCTTTCCAGGTTAAGTCAATATCTAACACTTTAGCTGCCTCCTTAACAAATTCCCTTACAGAATATTGTATTCCAGATGAAATAACAAAGTCTTCAGGCTTCTCTTGTTGAAGCATTAGCCACTGCATTTCAACATAATCTCTGGCATGCCCCCAATCTCTTTTCGCATCAAGATTCCCCAAGAAAAGAGTATCCTGAAGTCCTAGTTTAATTCTTGAAAGTGCTCGAGTAATCTTTCTCGTAACAAATGTCTCTCCTCTCACAGGAGACTCATGATTAAAAAGTATGCCATTACATGCATATAACCCATAAGCCTCTCTGTAATTAACTGTAATCCAATAAGCATATAATTTTGCAACAGCATATGGACTTCTTGGATAAAAAGGGGTGGTTTCTTTTTGAGGAATCTCTTGAACAAGGCCAAATAATTCTGAGGTACTAGCTTGATAAAAACGTGTTTTATCGCCAAGTTTTAAAATGCGAATGGCCTCTAATATTCTTAAGGCTCCTAAAGCGTCAGAATTAGCAGTATATTCAGGCTCCTCAAACGAGACAGCTACATGAGATTGTGCGGCAAGATTATATATTTCTTCGGGCTTAACTTCTTGAATTATTCTGACCAAGGAACTAGAGTCAGTTAAATCACCGTGGTGAAGTATAAAATTTCTATTGCTCTCATGAGGATCTTGATATAAATGATCAATCCTATCAGTATTAAATAGAGATGTTCTTCTCTTGATGCCGTGAACTTCATAACCTTTCTTAAGAAGAAATTCTGCAAGGTAAGCACCATCTTGACCAGTAATTCCTGTTATTAAAGCTTTTTTCATAATTAATTAGCGACCGTAGTTATCCTCAAATCTCACAATATCGTCTTCTTCTAAGTAATTCCCAGATTGAACCTCAATGATTTGAAGGGGGATTGTACCAATATTTTCTAATCTATGTTTTGTTCCAAGAGGGATATAAGTTGACTGATTTTTTTCTAAAGTGAATGTATCTTCATCTCTAGTAATTTTTGCAGTCCCTTCAACAACAATCCAGTGTTCGGCTCTCTTATAATGCAGCTGAAGACTGAGACTCGCACCTGGCTTAACAGTAATTCTTTTTACTTTGAATCCTGAACCCTGATCAAGTATCTCATAATCACCCCATGGTCTACATGCATAACTATTTTCTGTAGCTTGAGGTATTTTTTGTATAGTTAAAGCTTCAACTGCTTTTTTTACTTCCTCAACACTACTTTTATGAGTAATTAGAAGAGCGTCTGATGTGTCTACAACAATTAAATCTTTGATACCAATTGTGACAATATTTCTATCCTTAGCTTTGGCCAAAATATATGTTGACTTTGTATCGAATGCATAACCTTTACCAATAATCTTATTATCATTTTTATCGCCTTCTTTGAGATCTGCTAGAGCATTCCAGCTTCCAACATCTGACCAATTTCCATCAAATGCAGACATTGATATGTTTCTGATATTTTCCAAAATTGCAAAATCTATTGACTCTGAACGACATCTGGCAAAATCATCAACTGCCAAGTGTATAAAATCACCATCAATTTTTTGAGAATTAAATGAAATATTCACAGACTGAAAAATATCTTCAGCATGAGTTCTGATAGCTTTTAACAAAACACTTTTTTTCACTAAAAACATCCCAGAGTTCCAATAATAATTCCCAGACTCAAAAAAAAGTTTTGCATTTATTTGATCGGGCTTTTCCAGGAATTTTTCAACCTTTAAAATATTTCTAGTATCTGTATCCTTAACTTTAATATAACCATAGGCTGTATTAGGGTGTGTAGGTTTGACACCAAAGACAACAAAATCACCAGCCCTGGCCGCATCAATACCATTAAGTAATGACTTTTTAATTGTTTCAGCATCAGGAATAAAATGGTCAGATGGGACAAAAAATAATAATTCATCATCAGGACTATTTAGGGCTGCTATGGCCATAGCGGGGGCTGTATTTCTTCCAACTGGCTCTAGTATTGCTTGTAATTTTATATTTGCCTTACTAGCAATATCACCTACAAAAAATCTATGATCCTCATTAGCTAGTGCGATTATTTTATCCAGATGGAATATTTTATCCAGTCGTTCAAAAGTAAGTTGTAGTAAACTTTTTTCTCCGAATAACTCAACAAACTGCTTTGGTAGGGATTTTCTACTAATGGGCCATAATCTTGTTCCACTACCTCCACAGAGAACAATGGGCTGAATATTAGAAATTTTTTTTAATTTATCAGTCATTTGCACTGCTTCTGAAAATTCCAGGAGGATTTACACATTTCTTCAAGATTTCTTTTATGTTTCCAATCCAATAATTCGTATGCCATAGTTGGGTCTGCATAACAACTTGGAACATCACCCTCTCTCCGTGGAACAAATTTAAAGGGGATATCAATCTCGCATACTGATTTGAATGCATTAAGAATTTCTAAAACACTGTACCCCGTTCCAGTGCCAAGGTTTACTTCATGAAAACCCGAATTATTTTCTATAAAATTTAAAGCTGAAACATGCCCATCTGCAACATCCATAACATGAATGTAATCTCTTACCCCGGTTCCATCTTTTGTTTCATAATCATTTCCGAAAATTTTGAGAAAAGGCAACATTCCTGAGGCGACCTGACAAATGTAAGGAAATAAATTGCTAGGAATATTGCTAGGATTTTCCCCAATAATCCCAGAACTATGGGCACCAACAGGATTAAAGTACCTCAAAGAGATGATATTCCAACTGTTATTGGCCAGAGAAATATCTCTAAGAATCTCCTCAATATGTAACTTTGTTCTTCCATAGGGATTAACAACTGAAAGAGGGTGATTTTCTTTGATAGGTAATTCTTGTGGTTTTCCATAAACTGTGGCGCTACTACTAAAAACCAAATTATAGATATTGGCCCTATCCATTGCTTGTAATAGACTTATAGTTCCACTGATATTATTTATGAAATATTCCAAGGGTTTTGAGACAGAATCTGACACAGACTTTAAGCCAGCAAAATGTATTACGCTGTTAATTGAGTGAGTATAAATAGTCTCTTCTAACAATTTAGTATCAAGAATATTACCTATTATTAATTTGATTCGTTTAGAGGAAACTTGATTAATTTTCTCAACCACATCAGAAGAGCTGTTAGAAAGATTATCAAACAAGAAAATATTATGCCCAGCCTCAATTAAAGAAATTGCAGTATGAGAACCTATAAAACCTGTACCGCCAGTAAGCAAGATATTACTCATTTTAAAACCTCAAAAAACCAAAAAATTAACTCTGAATAGATTGGTTATTACTAAAGAATGTCCTTAGAAGGGCCAGTGCAATCGCAAAGAATAGACCGATAAGAGGAAAAATAATTTGTAAAGCTAATCTATTATCAATCTTGTAATCAATTCTAAATTGATTTATAGCTGTGTATGCGGCTTTAAAATTTCCAGTAAAGAGTGGTGAATTTTCTGCTAATAATTTTTCTTGTTCTAGTTCATTCTGTATTTCTTTTATTTTATTATCGAGTTGATCAATCTCAAATTTAATAACAGATAGTGCCGATTGAAGATATTTCTCCCCTAAAAGAAAGTGATAACTATTAGGTTGAAGTTGATAATTCATATTAAGATAACTTTTGTAAATTTCTCTGTCTTCATTATCAAATTTTTTTGAAGCGCTTATGTTGGCTTTAATTAGTTCTACACTTTCTAATTTCGAGGTAATTAATTTTTTTATATTTAAAACCTTTTTAGTCTTTTCTGTTTCAATGTACTTATTGAAAATTTCTTGCAATTCTTTCTGAATCAACTTATTAGCCATTTCATCAACTAATTTTATAAAAGCAATCCAATTCTCGCGATTGTTATAATTCCCAACAATTGACCATTTAATTTTGTCAACATATTTTTCTTGTGTTCTTGATCGTATAGTAATAGACTTAACAAACTCTTTTACTGATTCTAAATAATCGTTATCAGAAGGGTATTTCGAACTATCTAATAATTTTAGTTCTAAAGCTGCTTTCAATAAGATATCTGAGTAGATAAGCTTTTCAATATACATGTCAAACAAATGGTTCGCTTCGATTTTGAACTTGCTGATACTGTTAAGAGCATTATAATTTGCGTTATCTAAGTATTTTATTGGGTAAACATTGACATCAATCTCAAAATTAAGTTTTTCTGAATTATTAAAAAGTTTTTGCCCAGCTACAAAAAAAATTAACACAAAAACTAGTATTAAATATTTATTTTTAAGAATGATTTTGACTAATGTTTTTAAGTCTAATTTTTTAATATTTTTTTGCATTTATATGCCTTATAAATCTGTTCAATTATATAAGAGTGTATGTTTGATAAAAATTAATAATTTTTTATCTAAGAAAGATTCCTTGTCCCAGCACTGGAGAAATAAACATACTCCCTTCAATGAATTTAACTTTCCCACGTTTCAAATATCTCTTCTAGGAATCTTATTGCTGTACCTGAAGCCAATATCTTTCGATAAATGTTAAGTCTTCTAGTTAGAAAAGAATTATTTAAATTTATTTGAGAATTGAGCTTATAAACCTTTTCCTCAATTTTATTAATTGTTTCATTATTGTCTTTATTCAAAATCTCATCATGGCAAAAAACTTCTGGAATAAACTTTTTTAATTCAGAATGATTGCCTCTTTCTCTCTCATTTTGATAAAACACTAAAGGAATAACACCAAGCGCAATACATTCTAAGACTGTTCTACCGGCACTACAAAAAACTACATCAAAAGTGGACAAAGATTCAACAAAGCTATTGCTTGATCTTAGATTATGAAAATTTAACTTATTCTTTTTTTCAAAGTAATGACTATATCCCTTGGGATCTGTGCCTCCGAAAATAAAACCAATTTTTAGATTTTCTGGAAGAGTATTTTGTCGACTTTCAATATTGAATTGTTCTATTTTCGAACTTATCATTTTAACATCAGGTCTGAGGATCTCATATTCTATCCCTGAAAGAGTTATTGTTTTTGGACTATTGAATCCAGCAAAACTATTAATCCTAACTAATTCGTTAGAGTTTGAGTCACAAAAATCCTCAAAAGCGATAAGATTATGTATCTTATAGTTTGAGATATGCTTTTCATAACACAAACAGTCAGTTATTAAATTCCTAAAAAAGTAATCCTTATAGCTAGTTTTTTTGAGATCAATAACTGATAATTCACCAATACTAAAATACTTTAACCACTTTAATAAAAAACTTTCATCTCCTATGAAAAATAGATTCTTCAATCTATGGCGCAATGAAGTTTGTTTGAAAACACTGGCAAATCTAGCAATATGTCCAACACCTTTAATAGGCTCTGCAAGAACCAAGTAATCAATTGATTTCTGTTTACTCATCATTCAAACTCAAGAATTTTTCCCAGTGACACATAAGCATTATGTTATTTTTAGAAATAATGTTTTGTATTCTTTGTGCATCATCAATAGTGTCAAGAGTTACAGATTTATATGTAATATGTTTACTCATCTCTAATGGAAAAAAAGAATTTTTATAATTTCTAATAATGTAAGGGGTCACATGCTCTTTATCGAAATCATCTGATGCATTCAAAAATGCCTCCGTAAGCATTGATCTATTAAAAATTTCACACTTTAACCCCTCAGGAAAATCTCTAGACGTGGCTCCATATGAGACCTTATTGGTCAAATACCAAATTAAGTGCTCACCGAGGAATCTATAATCTGGGGTTAAATTGTCGGCAGTAACCCTACAAATAATATCAATTTTTGTTTTGTTGTTAGCTTCAAATAAAGAAACAGCTTCTTGATACCTTTCCAAAACGTTAGGCAATGAACCTCTATAACATGTTATGTTATTTCTATGACTTATTTCCTCGATCAATGAGTCAGACTTTTCATGGGAGGTAGCGACAATATAACTAACTTTAAGATTGTAACCCTTATTTTTGATATATTCATTACACAAATCCTCTGATTGTCTTTTAAAGATTGCCTCTAACATGGGAACTCCCCAAAACTCATGTAATACCTTCTTTGGATATCTCTTGGAAGAAAGTCTGGCTTGTAAAACTATTGCTGCATGCATCAATCCAACCAATAATCCGGTATTAATGAATCTTCACTAAGATCAGATTTTGCCAATTTACCACACAAATCTTTTAGTCTATTAGGATGAATGCCATCGCCAGGTCTTTTCAATGTGAGATTATCAAATGACAAAATGTCTCCAGCCTTAATATTAACTTTTGACGTAATAGATCTTCTTGCTTGAACTCTAGATACCTTCTCGCAATTAAAGAAACTATCTCTAATTGCTCCATATGCATTAGAGAAATCACTACACCATTTAACCAAAACTTTCAGGTCATTTTTGTCAAGAGCGTGGTAATGATCATTGCCCAAAGCCTTTTTATCATCTGTGAAATGAGTTTCTAAAACTGTTGCACCTAAAACATAGGAGCTGAAAAGGGCATGAATATATCTGCTTGTTAAATGATCGGAATAGCCAATCTTGATATTAGGATATCTTTCCTTGAAAAAGCGAATATTTACTAAGTTCGCATCAGAAATTTTTGTTGGGTAAGAGAGCATGCAATGAAGAAGAGTAAAATCTTCTACTTTAGAAAAAGTTTCTACTAGCTCATCCACTTCTTGAATATTTGCAGCACCGGTAGAGGCAATGATAGGCTTGTTTGAATTAATCATTTTTTCAATTAGTTCTACATTTGTCATATCACTTGATGAGAGCTTATGTCTTGATACGAGAGGATCAATCCATTCAAATGCCTCATTCGAAAAAGGAGTTGACATGAATTCAATACCTTTTTTAGAACAATATTCTTTAATCTCCACATAGTCTTCAAGATTAAAACAATCAAATTTTTTAAAAAGCTCTCTTTGGGTTTTTGTTTTCTCTTTTTTTAGATCCCAATATGATGGACTATCTGTTCTGGCAAGATCAATGGCTTTATAAGTCTGAAATTTTGCCGCATCTGCACCGCCTTCTACAGCCTGGTCAATTAATTTAAACGCTCTATCAAGTTGGCATTCATGGTTTACACCTATCTCGGCAATAATAAAAGGCTTTTGTAACATTCTTTTAGTAGAGGATCAGTATCAAATTACCATGATTATATATATTAAATTTTAATTATGTTTTGCCTTGCTGCATATTAGATATAATCAGCTTTACCCTTTTCGATTGCAGTAGCTTCACTGCTTATAAATAGGCTTTTAAAACGCTACTAAAACGAAGGTGTAGGCTTTATAGGTTGAAGTGTTTGTTGTTTTGCACAAAGTCATTTCGCATATCACTTATGTCTTTAGCACTAAATGAAGAAGCACTTAGGTTATTGTTTGTAGGCAGACTGTTAGTTGCTGTAGATGGTGTTCTAGTTTGCTGTGTTTGTTGCTGTGTGTTGACATTTTGGTTAGTGCAATTTCAAGCGAGCGATTTTGCAATTCGCCCTTCATCTTATTTACTCCTTACAAAAATTTGTCTAACCACCGCTGCGTCGTCTGTCTTCCATTTAGCAAAGCCTCTACCTTGAACTTCATAGATGCAGTCGAGATTATGAGCCTTCGCGATCATTCTAATGGATGTTGGATTATGAAAATAGCGATCATGGTACGGTGTACATTTGGTCAAGGATGCATCCTGTTCACTACGGTACTCAGTAAAAAAGAGCTGAGAACTTTGCATGTTATTCGACAAGTTCCTAAAAAACGTATGCACTTGAGGTTCAGCCAACGTATGAAGAAAAAATCGAGCGTAATATGCACTTACGTCGTCTGAAGATTTCATTTGTGGCAGTTTTTCACTTATAACATCAATCTGAATTGCCTTTAAATTGTTTAGATCCCTTGATCTAGAGGTAATGATTTCAATGGCAGTAGTTGATTGCTCTAGCGCAAGAACTTCGAAACCTAATTGTGCAAAAAAAACGCTATCTCTTCCATCTCCACAAGCTATATCGATTAACTTACTGATGCCGGTTTCTTTGGCTTCAATAGCACAAAAAGCAGCAAATTGGCTGGGGGTAGTGTGAATTGAGTTATTACAGTGGGCATTAGAATAATATTCTGACCAATAGCTTAATCGCTCGGACATAGAAGTCTCCTCAAAATCTTCTGCAGACCCTGAAAATTTTTGCATTATAGTTCTGATACGGTTTTAATCTTACAATGCGTTAGCACGTTCGTTCTTCTTAGCTTCAACCATCTGCTGCTGAATTGCTTCCATTTCAGCTTTCAACTCGTCATAAGATTTCATCTCAAACCTCCATAGGTTAATCTTGTATTATAGATTTGTTAGAGGATGAAAAGCACGTTTTTTCTACGCTTGCTGTAACGTGCTGTATTGTGACGAAAGTATTTGCACAGCGTCTCACTATGCCAGCCAGTCACTGTGTCAATCATTAATGAAATTAAATCAATGACTTACACTAGAAAAACTACTCCCACTCAATAGTAGCAGGGGGTTTGCCAGAAATATCATAAACAACTCTTGAGACTCTGTTTATTTCATTGATTATCCTATTTGAAACTCTATCCAAGAAATCATAAGGGAGTCTCGCCCATCTTGCTGTCATAAAATCAATAGTTTCAACCGCTCTCAACGATATTACATAACTATAGCGTCTCTCATCTCCCGTGACACCGACTGATTTTATTGGCAGAAAAACTGCAAATGCTTGATTTACTTTATGATACAAATTTTCCTTATCAAGCTCTTCCATGAAAATATTATCGGCAAGTC
>Ga0181590_10004014_pt1 | contig 12265 bp, 10 predicted proteins | sample 071ome_34_FD_132446 | JGI IMG/M metagenome (GOLD analysis project Ga0181590, IMG submission 132446) | Coastal salt marsh microbial communities from the Groves Creek Marsh, Skidaway Island, Georgia - 071411BT metaG (megahit assembly) | ecosystem: Environmental > Aquatic > Marine > Intertidal... | reverse complement strand
GTAAGGACCAATTAGTTGGCATAGGCATGGGCTGCCCCGGGCCGCTGGATTTGGAGAAAGGCTTGGTTCGTAATCCCTACACACTTCCCGGTTGGGAGACAGGGTCCCTGACCGATGCGGTAGCTGATGCCACTGAGATGCCAGTCAGACTTGAAAATGATGCGGATGCTGCCTTGTTGGGTGAATGCTGGGTGGGCGCTGGTCAGAGGCGAGATCCTGTCATGATGCTCACATTTGGTACGGGGGTTGGCGGGGCCCTACTCTGCCAAGGACGCCTGCTTCGCGGGGCTCGAGGTGAACATCCTGAAATTGGGTTGATCCCGGTGCAGCCAGGTATGGCTGCAGATTATTCAGGCGTGGAGGGCTCACTTGAATCCTTGGCCTCCGGTGGCGGTATCGCCAAACGCGCCAAGGCCATTGGATTCATGGATGCCCAGGCCGTCTTTGAGGCAGCAGACCAGGGGCATGCGGCCGCTAAAGCCTTGGTGCAGGATGCTCTGAGTGGGGTGAGCGTTGCTGCCTGGATAGCTGTGCATGCCTACCACCCTGAATGCATCATCCTTGGAGGGGGGCTCATGGACCACCACTTCGAGCTTTATGCGCAAAGTATGAAGCAGGCCATCACCCAGGCTGTCCTGGTGAAAGCCTCGGCCATTGAAGTGGTTGCTGCTCTACTGGGAAATCAGGCAGGGATGCTGGGTGCGGCCAGCCTATGGCTCCGTGATAGATGAACCATGGGGGTAGATTCTTGTGACCAAGGGTTCATTGACTTGAGAATGTCTATCGTGTCAAAATATTTCCATGAAGCAATTGGACATATCGCATGTGCTTGATGGCTGGCCCTACGAGCCCGGCAAGGCGATGGTTCGAAAGGTTAAGGGAGATGATGGCAGGGAATTGATTCAGATGCGTATTGATCTGGGTATTCTGCAAATGTACACCTCTGGTCGACCCGACGGCTTGCGTCCTAAAGATTCCGATAGCTTGCTGGATTATCATGTTCAATCTTTGGAAGATTATCTGGCTGAACATGATGGTGATGATGAAGGTTTTTCTCTCACCAGCGAAGAATGTCTGGCTCTTCAACAAGAGGCTATCCAATTCCATCACCGTTACATCTGTTTTTTTCAGCTAGAGGATTTTGAAAACGTCATCCAGGATGCCGATCGCAACCTCGACGCCATTGAGCTGGTGGAGCAATATGGCCCTGGGGATCAGATGGCCTGGACCTTGCGACAGCTAACACCTCAGTTGCTGCTGATGCGAACACGTGCAGTGTCGGCTCTTTCGCTTCAGGAAAAAGATTATTCTCAGGCCATTGACGATGTGAAAGAGGGAATCGATGCTTTGGTGACTTACTTGACTGAAGATGGCAATGCTGAATCAGTCGACCAGAATGGTGAATTGCAGGCCCTGCGCCAGTGGCTTGATGAGGTCAAGGGCTCACGACCGATGACTGAGCGCGAAAAATTGGAGCAGGAACTCGATGAGGCGGTCGCCAAGGAAGACTACGAGCGAGCAGCTGAAGTGCGTGATGCGCTCAAATGTCTTGCTGAATGAGTGATCCTCTTAGGTTGGCGTCAGTATTTAACAATAGATCATGTCATGGATGAGAAAGTAACAGTTGGTTTTATCGGCATTGGGGTCATGGGAAGAAGCATGGCCGGTCATCTTTTGAAAGCCGGTTACCCAGTCAACGTTTATAACCGTACGCCCTCGAAGGCAGCTGAGCTACTTGACCAAGGAGCTCAATGGAAGGACTCTCCCGGCGATGTGGCTGCCACTTCAGATGTGATCATCACCATTGTGGGATTTCCCCATGATGTCGAGTCGGTCTACCTGGGAGAAGATGGCATCCTCGCCAAGGCGCGTTCCGGAAGTCTACTGATCGACATGACGACCTCCTGCCCGAAACTGGCGGCTCGAATCGCCCAGGAAGCTTCGACCAAGGGGCTGGAGGCACTGGATGCTCCGGTATCGGGTGGAGACATCGGGGCCAGGGAGGCACGCCTTTCTATTATGGTGGGAGGCAGTCAAACCGGATTTGATCGTGCGCTACCATTGTTTGAAATCATGGGCAAAAATATCGTCTAGCAGGGACAGGCAGGTAATGGGCAGCACACCAAGATGTGCAACCAAATCGCCATTGCCTCAGGGATGATGGCAATCAGTGAAGCCATGGCCTACGCCAGAAAATCAGGGCTCCAGCCAGAGACAGTGCTCCAGAGCATTGAAAGTGGTGCCGCAGGCAGTTGGTCCCTAACCAACCTGGCGCCCAGGGTGCTGAAAGGTGATTTCGCACCTGGTTTTTTCGTGAAACACTTCATCAAGGACATGAAGATTGCCATTGAATCGGCTGAGGGAATGGGCCTGCAGTTGCCAGGTCTTCAGCTTGCCAAAAAGCTCTACGATCAGTTGGCTTCCAAGGGATGCGAGGATGATGGCACACAAGCATTGTTCAAACTGTATCAGGAGCAACTGTAGTCCGACCAAGGGTTTTCTCACGCACCAGGCGACTCAAGCGTTGCGCCTCAAGATTGTGGTTTTTGGGAGTGGAAATCGCTTGATTGACTTCCTGCCATAGGTTGATGCCTTCAGGGTTTGAGGTGCTCAGCTATTGAAGGATGCTGGCAAAGCATCTCAAGGGTCCGTTCGACAGCACCTAGGTTTGCGTCCACAACCTCTCGTGCAGCCTTGCCTAGGCGATCTCGCTCCTGAGGATGCTCAAGCAGCTCCTTTAGCGTCGATTGCAGTGCCTCCACGTTGCTGACTTGCCTGGCAGCTTGCTTTCCGAGAAAAGTACGTGTGATAGCTCGGAAATTTTGCATCTGAGGGCCCATCAGAATGGCTTTTCCAGCCGAAGCAGCCTCCAGAGGACTTTGTCCCCCCCGAGCGAGCATGCTCTTGCCAATAAAAACCAGGTCGACATGTGGATAAAGGGAGGCCAGCTCACCGGTGGAGTCTAGGATGATGACATCGCTTGGTTTCACCTGGTTGCTTTCCGATGAGTCGGACCACTCGGATCGGCATGCCACCGCAAGCCCTTTGGACCTCAATGCCATCGCTACCTGCGAGCCTCGCTCAAAGTGGCGAGGTGCGATGACCAACCTCAATTGGGGATGGCTCTGCCGCAGATTGAGATACAGATCGGCCAGCATGGCTTCCTCTCCCGCGTGGGTGCTGCTGCCAAGCAAGAGGGTCTTTTCATGCATGTCGTGAGCCCTCAGCAGGGCGGGAACATCCAATGTCGAGGGTCGACTCTGGCTCCCCAAAGCGGCATCGAATTTCATGTTTCCCGTGACAAAGACCTTGGAGGGATGACAGCCCAGAGCGATGAGTCGTTGTGCATCGGAATCATTTTGCGTGCCCACCCCACTGAGAGATCCGAACAAGGGGGCAAAAATCGAACGGAAACGATGATAGCGAAGATAGGAATTCTCTGAAATGCGCGCATTGATCAGAAACACTGGAATGTCGCGATCGAATGCCTCCCAAAGAAAGTTGGGCCATATCTCGGCTTCAGAGAGGATGATGGCTTTGGGCTGAATGACTTCCATGGACTGCCGTATCCATGGTCGGCGGTCGATGGGGTAAAAGCATGTGGTTGCCTCACCGGGCATCTGTTGGTGCCACTGAGCCATGCCGGTGGTGGTGGTGGCCGAAAGAATCCATTGCACCGATGGCAGCTTGTTTTCCAGATGCTTGACCAGCGGAACTGAGAGCAGCACTTCTCCTACGCTAACTGCATGAAACCATAGGTTGGTTTGGTCTTGGCAGCGCTGAATGAAAGAGGTGTCGTAGCGCCCAAAGCGTTGGCCTATGCGATCTTTCCAGCCGCCTCGCCTGGCCATCCTTCGTGCGTAATAGGGGGCACTGAGCCCAAGGCCTAGGTTGAATAAGCCCCGATAAGCCCATTGAACCCATGCCGGAGTCATGGCACGGTTCCTTGGCTCCTTTTGAGTTCTGGGATCTCTCATGCCTGGGTTCCGGCACGAACGTCATGTTTCGGACGGTCTGTGGGTGCCATTAACGGAAAAAGAGGAACCAGATAATCAGCACCATCGGAATCATGTAGGGGATGGTGAATTTGAACACGTAACCCAAAAAGCTGGGTGCATTCACTTTCTGCTGATCCGCAATGGATTTGACCATGAAGTTGGGGCCATTTCCGATGTAGGTGTTGGCTCCAAAGAAAACTGCCGCCACGCTGATAGCCACAATATATTGCGCTAGCGAAGGGTCTTGAAGCAGAAATTTGATTTGTTGCGCCTCGGTCATGCCTGCTGCATCGACATTTAGGGCCCCTGCTACAACCTCAGGATTCGCAAACTTACCCATGATGGCACTGAGGAAACTTAAGTAAGTGGGTGCATTGTCCAGCACTCCCGAGAGCAAACCGGTTCCCCAGTAGAATATGGAGGGTGAAGTTTGCTGCATGGCGCTGGCATTGCTTTTGAGCCAATCCAAGGCTGGCATCATGGTGCAAAAGATGCCGATGAATAAGATGGCCACTTCCTGAATGGGGTGGAAATTAAACTGATTGGCTCGATGGATTTGCTCTTTGGTGATTTTATAGGAGGCCACTGCAGCCGCTACCATGAGTGCTTCACGAAGAAACAAAGGCGTCGAAATGAACACAGCCACCAAGATGACCCCCAGGAAAACCAGATTGATCAGGCCATTAAATTGCCATTCATCGGGCGGCTCGGCGATCTCTTCCCGAACCTCCTTAGGTGCCTTGCGGTAATTAATCTTGTCGACCACGTAGAACATGGTCAGCAGGATGCCAATGCCGGCCAGCCACATGGGCCAGCACTTTTCCAACACCCACCAGAATGGAATTCCTTTCAGGAAACCCAAAAACAATGGAGGGTCTCCGATAGGAGTCAGGCAACCGCCGACATTGGAAACAATGAAGATGAAGAAAACGATGTGATGCGCCGTGATACGGTATTTGTTCATCCGAATCCACGGGCGTATCATCAGCATGGAAGCCCCGGTGGTTCCTAGCACATTGGCCAGGATGGCGCCTACCAATAAGAAAACAACGTTGTTGAAGGGCGTGGCTTCCCCTTTGACGGTGATGTGAATCCCACCCGAGACCACGTAGAGGGAACCCACCAAGGCAATGAAGCTTACATACTCAATGGCGGTATGGGTTATAGTGTGATAGGCGTGCAGCCCAAAAAAGTAATAACCCAGGGTGATGGCACCCAGCACACAGGCGACTTTTGGGTAATGTTTTTCCCACCAATGGAGGAAAAACAATGGCCCGAGGGCAATCATTGCCAGTAGCAGCCCAAAGGGCAGCATCATCCAAGGATTGGGAATGATGGCTTCACCATGATCCATAACGCGAATCCAGTATTAGGTTGCTGACTGGTAGGTCAACAGATTTTGAATTTTTTCTGAGCGGGGTGCCAAGGCTGGCCAATGGCGAGAGGTATTCTGTTCACTCACCGGTTCAATCCAGGTAGGAGCAATTCTCGAATGGATAGGTAATCATCCACGATCCAGTCTGCTTCACTTAGCTGGTTTGCTGCCAGACTGTTAGTGATCGCGATGACTTGCATACCAGCGCTTTTCCCAGCACGGACACCGGCTGCTGAGTCCTCAATCACACAAAGATCCCTGGGCTCCAGCTGCATGAGTTCGGCGGCCCTTAGGAACACATCCGGCGCAGGTTTGCCTCGTTGGACATCCTCCACGCTGACGACGGTCGGGAAAAAGGCACGAAGGTCTTCGAGTTTCAGGACCTCATCAATGACCGCATGCAGAGAGCCTGAGGCGACCGAAAGGCAATAGGATGCCGACAGGTCTGAAATTAGCTTGGGAATGGGTTCAAATAGCGGACGCTCGCTCCGTATGAGTTCGATGAGACGATTTTGTTTGAGCTGTAGCAAAGATTCCATGCTGTGAGGTGGGTGATGCATGGCCACAAAATCATCCCACACAGCCTGGTCGGATTTTCCTAGATACTGATCGAATTGAATACCGTGGTTGGCGGCATAGCCGAGGTCTTGGAAAACCTCCATAAAAGCTTGTTGATGTCTGGGTTCGCTATCAACGATCACACCATCCATGTCAAAGATGATGCCTTTTGCGGTGATGTGTTTCAGATTGTGGGGCATGATTTATTTAGGAAAGTGTGTTTTCTTTTGACTGGCCGATTGCCAAAATCCGTTCAAAGGCTTTTTTTTCCAGAGGCATGACTGACAGCCGAGATTGCCTCAGCAGGGGTATGTGGCTTAGTTGGGGGTCTGCCTTGATGGCCTCTAGGCTCACGGGTGTTTTCAAAGCCCTCACCGCGACAATATCCACGGCTGACCATTTGCCTGTATCGTCGGTCGGGTCGGGGTAGTGCTCCCTAGCGACGCTTGCGACTCCCATGACACTTTTTTGGCTGACGCTGTGGTAGTAGAGGATCTGATCTTTCAGACTCATCGCTCGAAGGTAATTCCGGGCCTGATAATTCCTGACCCCTGACCAGATGGTTTTCCCATCTGCCATGAGCTGGGACCAGGGGTAGGTCTTCGGTTCTTGCTTGACCAACCAATAGCGTGTCGCCATGAAGGTCTTTTCCCTTCCATGAACGTGTTTTGCAACCAAATAAAGGCAAGAGAGGAGGAAGTTTTAAATTAGTGCTTGCTCAGCCTAGGGATCATCCATAAACAAGACACGGTTGCCCGCGTGGCGGAATTGGCAGACGCGCTAGATTCAGGTTCTAGTGTCCGAAAGGACGTGGATGTTCGAATCATCTCGCGGGCACCACTTGATAGAACCTCTTAGGAGTCAACGTTCAAGAGCCACCTCTTGCTGACTTTTCGGAGCTTCGCTCAATGAGCCTGTCTCATGGAATCAATGTTAGGTGGTTCACAGCCAGAAAGCCTAGCAAGCTGAACAGCAAAAAAGCCGCTCCGATCAGGGAGCGGCTTTTTGGTTTTTAATGGACCCAATGGGTCTAGGGATTGCCCACTCGATAGAATTGAGCGCTCTTTTCAGCCGTGGTGGAGTAGGGGCTTGAGGCTCCGCTGACCACGTTCCAGGGGCCGAGGATGGAGGCCGCTGACAGGAGGGATCCGCCTCCCTCCCAGCTCAGGGTCAAGCTGTTCCCATCGGCCGAGACTGCGATGCTGGTAGTCGAGCCTCCGCCATTGCTTTGACCTTGGACCTTAAGGAGAACCTTGCCTTCGTTGTATTCGGTTTCCCATGAAAGGCCCTCAGCAAGAGGAGCGGCTTCAAGATCCACTTCGCGAAAAGTCCCGTCCAGTTCGGAAGCCGATACCAGTTCATAGGTCTCGCCGCCGCTGGGAGCGTATCCATCCAGGCTGACTTTCAGGATGCCTTGCGCGATACGAGCGATGCCTGCGACCTGCAGGGAGGCATGGGATCCAGAAGTGATGACGCTGTGCAAGATGGATTTGGCGGGAATGGGTGTGCCATCGGATTCTGTTTCTGCTGTGGGCACCAGTCCATCTGGATCAACAGCCATGTTCAGGTTGCCTCCAATTGAAACGGAAGCATTGGGGCCTCGTATTTCAAGGGTTGCCTCACAGGTTTCAGATGAAGTGCCGGTTGCAAGAGCCAAATCCTGTTCGACCCGGAATGAGCCACTATCTCGAACTGCCATCAGGGCTTTGCCTCCGGGGTCACTGCTACCACGGGGACCACTGATACCAAGCCCGTTGTCGGCATTGACCGTCATTTGCCCCTGATCCTGAATGATCAAGGTGCTTTCGGTACTGCTTCCCGAGCTGAGGGAATTTCGAAAACCTCCCACCTCGGTTGGGCGGTCAGCATTGCCCTGGCCATCGGCCTGGCCCGTGCCTGCCAGCACGTCAAAGATGTGCACCTGCCCCTGATCCTGGATGGTGAATTCAGAGATACCCTCTCGGGAGGAAAGGACGCGGAAGTTGAGGGTTCCCTGATCCTTGACGGTGACCCGTGCGTTGCCACCATTGATAGCCAGGGTTAGGTAGCCTTCGTCGGTATGCCCGTCAGGATTGCCTGCCCCCATGCTGTTACCTGAGTCCACCACCGCACTGCCGCCGATGGTCATTTCCTGGAAATCACTGCCACCCTTGGAGACGGCAATCCCGCTTCCTACCGAAAGGCGGGCTTGGCCATCGATTAAAAAGGATCCGTGTCCGGCTGCATTTTCCGAGATCTTTAGATCATCGCCAGCTCGAAACACGGCATCTCCGTGCATCTCAAACCTGCCGTAGCCATGTTCTCCGATTTCCCAGTCCGATTCATTGACACCGGCTGAACCACGAGAGCCCGCCAAGGCGCCATCATCGGGACCGTCAAAATAGATGGTCCCGCCGTTCATGACAAAGGTAGAGAGAACCGTGCCCTCTCCAATGTGAATCTTGGAATCGCCCTGACTTTCCCCAATGCGTAGAAAACCGCCCTCCATGACGATATGGCCTGAGTCTGTCGAGTCCTCCAATTCCCCTAATTCGAAACTGCTCAGGGACCGTTCTCCGGCATCTTCAGCGATGGTAGCTGTCCCAGCATTATTGATGATGACCACGTCATTGATGCCCGGAATGCGATTGAGATCCCAGTTGGAAGCGGTGTAAAAGTCACCGTTTTGCTTGGTCCAGGTGAAGTAGGATTGTGCCTGTGAACCCTGTGCGAGGAGACAACAGGCCGCGATGATTCGGAGAGAAAAGGTCATAATTCTTTTCTATCGAAGCGGTTGATTATGTCAACCCTTCCTGGTGGCTATAGACGTGTCCCCGTTACGGGGCAATTGTCATGGATCTTTCAACGATGTTTCTTCTCCAATGATAGCCCGTGATTTCAAGCTGGCTCGGCTCAAGGATTGCCCCCACCTCGGTCTTGATGCTACAGTTAAATAGTTTCCTAACTCTCAATAAGCTCCGCGACAGCGATTGCGAAATCGATCCTAATTAGATGGCTTAGTTTGAACCATGGCACATGTTCTCTCTCAAAAATGGCTGCTGAAGCGTCGGCATTTTCTCAAGGGTCTTGGCGTCTCCATGGCTCTTCCCATGCTGGAATGCATGCGTCCTCTGCGAGCCGCTGAAGCCCCCACACAGCCCAGGCGTAGTGTGTTCATCTACCTTCCTAATGGCGTTAACACCTACGATTATCAATTGGAAGAGGAAGGTCCTGACTACACGCTCTCAACCATTCTCGCACCGCTGGAACCCCATCGCTCCCAAATCTCTCCCATTAGCGGGCTCTACCATCCCAACGCTTTCGGGGTTGCCCACGATGCGACGCGCACTTGGTTGACCGGGGCCAAGCACGGTCCCTCAGACAAAAATTCCATTTCGGTGGATCAATGGATGGCTCAGCTGACTGGGCCATCGACACGCTTTCCATCCCTCGAAATCAGTAATCAGGGGCAACCTATTTCGGTGAGTGCCGATGGCATTGCCCTGCCAGCCCAGGCCAGCCCTTCGGTCATCTTCAAAGACCTTTTTGCTGAACCAGCTGGTGGAGTCGAGAAGCAGCGTCGTGATCTGCAGCGCAAGCAAAGTGTCATGGATCTGGTTTGGGGTGATGCCAAGTCTCTCTCCCGTGCCCTGGATGGCACGGACCGCGATCGACTCGATCAATACCTGACCTCTGTGCGGGAAGTGGAGCTGCGCACCGAGCGTGCTGAAGCATGGTTGGATACCCCTCGCCCCGAGGTGCCCGAGGATGTGGCGGCCAGGCTGGATCGGGATGTTCAGCTTGAACGCCTGGGAGAATACCTGCGTACGATGTATGACATCATTGCCTTGGCATTTCAGACCGATGTCACCCGAGTCGTCTCCTTTAACACAGGCAATGAAGGAACCGGCCCGTCCATTCCCGAAATTGGCATCACTCGTGATCGACACTCACTCTCGCATCATAATGGAGATCGCGATTTACTGCAGGAACTGACTCGAAGTGACACCTTCAATATCACCCAGCTGGCCTATTTTCTGAATCGGCTTTCTCAGAGCATGGATGGAGAAGCACCGCTCATCGATTCAACCATGACCCTTTATGGTAGTGGGCTTTCCTATGGCAACAGCCATGGAACCACCAGCCTGCCGCTGCTGTTGGCTGGAGGGAAGGGCCTGGGGCTCAAACATGGCAGCCACATTGACTTCAATCGAAAGATTGAGTCCTTCAAAGGTTACCAGGACGGGATCAGTCACTACCACAAACCCGTCAATGACAAGGCCCACTTCAGCAATCTGCTTCTGACCATGGGCCAGTGCATGGGCCTTGAGGCGGAGTCCTTTGCTGATTCCAATGGAGTGGTTTCTGAAGTGTTGCTTTCCTAGCTCCTGCATGATGAAAGGATCGCTACGACGGTGCCTGAGTGGGATGACGCTGTGTATTATGGCAAGCGTGTGGTCCTGCCTGGCTCAGTCTCCAGACGCGTGGCCTGAAGAAGATCCGATTCGGGATCATGTTCCGGTTCTGGGAGTCTTTCCCCCGGAGGGTGCTGGGATCCACTTCCATGGGGACCTGATGGTCATCGATCCGATGAACCGTCGCGGAGGCCTTCGAAAGGGAGATGGCACCACACAGCCCCCGAGGCACTACTTCGCCATGCTTCCCTATGGCATGGTCCACTATCATGGGGCACCAGCTGATCTCCGGGACATCCCCATCGGTACCCATATGCATGGGCGCTTTCTGTTGCCTCTTCAGGGAGAAGAGGAGACCATCCCCAGGCCCGCAGAAGATCAACTCAAACGCCATCCCCAGGGAGCCTACAACCATGCCATCCTGCTCGAGGATGATGTGAGCTTTTACCAGCGCCACGGGCGGAGCTGGAAAGTTCTTGGCATGGAGCAGGGAGGGGGGCCTGCTCCTCGACTGAAACTTTCGGTGGAGCCGGTGGGGCCGCATGTGGAAGGAGGGATCAACAAGGCGGCCCTCTTCGATATCGACGAGGCTACCCGCATCTGGAAAAACCGCCAATTGGTGGGGATGGATGAGATCCAAGCCGGTCTGGAGGTACAGGTCAATCTGACCTGGGGCCCTTTTGAAAGTCTGGCAACCACGGACATCTGGCTGGATCAAGAAAGCTTGGAGGCTTTCAGGGAGATCCAGCGGCAGCGTCACCTGCGTCTGATTCGTTCGCGCTTTTTACCCGGCTGGGTCAACGAAGTGACCAACCACGACACGGGCGGAGGCGAGATGTCCGTGACACTCTTCGGTGGCATGGATCCCTTGCTCTACAAGGAAATCAAGCAGGCCGAAAACCCGAAAATATCCGATGCCCACGTGACCTTGCGCACTTGGCGGTATCACCAGGAATTTGCCGTGCCTTCGCAGCGGACCCATTGGCAGGAGAACGAAGACCCGCCTCTGGGAAGCAGTGGCATCGAACTCAAGGTAACCTTGCCCCAGATGCTCGATGGCTTTCGTCCGGGCCAGGTGGTTCGGCTCAAGGGCCATTGGACGTATGTGCTGTTGCCCTTCGACGAGTGGTTGATGGAACCCGAGGATTTTGAACAGGCCTCCCGGATGAGACTCCCATGAAGCATCGTTGGTGGATCTTGAATTTAAGCAAGCGACAGCCTGGCTGGTGGCGGGACTCAGGATGCGTCCTTGAGTGGATGTGCTTCTTCCTGGTCTTTTGTCTGATGGCTGCGAGTCTGAAGGCAGATTTGAGTCCAAAGTCTGTGGCCTTTCTACAAACCCATTGCTTTGGCTGCCATGGAGAGGCAAAACAGAAGGGGGACCTTCGTCTGGATACCCTCTCACAAGATTTTACCGATCCCGAAGCCACCAAGGTGTGGTCGGAAGTCCGATTTCGCATGCACAATGCGGAAATGCCACCTCCCGAGGAGCCTCAACCCACACCTGAGTCCCTGGCACAGATCACCGAAGAGATCACCTTCTCCATCCTCAAGGGCCGGGCTGCCCGCCAAGCCAGGCGTGGGCCGGTCTCTCATTATCGTTTGAGCCGTTCCGAATATGTGCACACCCTCTACGATTTGCTGGGGGTGGTCTTTGATGCCGAAGCCCCTGGGGCTCTTAACGCAGATCCTCGATGGCATGGTTTCGACCGACTGGGATCCATGCTCACCATGGCGCCTTCGCATTTGCAGCGCTATTACCAGGCCGCCGAGCAGGTGATCCAAGAAGCGTTTCCGGACAGCCCAAGAGAATCCAAGGTGGAGCGCAAGGATGTGGGTGAGCAAAAGCGTCGTCTTCTTCAACTGGGTGAGGGCTGGTCGATTCATCTCCCGGATTCCGGCCGCTATCGTATTCGTATATCGGCCAGTGGCCTGGCTGC